>Ga0157372_10007781_pt1 | contig 11384 bp, 11 predicted proteins | sample C55metaG_FD_115307 | JGI IMG/M metagenome (GOLD analysis project Ga0157372, IMG submission 115307) | Corn rhizosphere microbial communities from Kellogg Biological Station, Michigan, USA - C5-5 metaG | ecosystem: Host-associated > Plants > Roots > Rhizosphere > Soil | place: USA: Michigan...
CTCGATGCGGGCAAATGCGACATCCTGATGGGCGTGCCCGCCATGTTCGATGAAGTCGAAACGACCCGGCCCTATTACAGCTCCGGCTACGTTTTTGTGTGGCGCAAGGATCGCGGCCTGAACATCTCCTCTATCCGCGATCCGCGCCTGCGCAAATTGCGGATCGGCCTGCATCTCATTGGCGATGATAACACGCCGCCGATGGAAGCCTTGAGCCGCCAAGGGATCGTGCAGAACGTTACCGGCTACATGATCTTTCACGACAGCCACCGCGAGCCGGACGGCCAGGTCGGCTCACAGTTGATTGACGATCTGGCGGCAGGAAAAATCGATGTCGCCGCGGTCTGGGGGCCGCTTGGCGGCTACTACGCGCGCCAGGCGCGGGTGCCGCTTGCGGTGGTGCCGATCCGCGATACCGCCAGCTTCGCTCCGCTGGTGTTCCAGTATCCGATCGCCATGGGCGTCCGCAAAGGGAACGACGCGCTGCGCGTGAGGCTTGACGGGTTCATCGCGCAGAACGGAGCCGCCATCCGGGCTCTCTTGCACCACTACGGCGTGCCGGTGTTCCAGCCATCGGTCCACACAGAGCGCTGAATCCAGTTGCCGTTCTGACATATGCGCGCGTATGCGCGAAGTTCGCCACCTCCGCTTGGCCCCAACATGATTGTGGCCGCATGGCAGTGTGAAATCGCACGTTGCTTCAGCCGCGATTACGCCGCCAGTTACCAGGCAAGCACTCGCTCGCTCCCGCTTTTCCTGCTTCAACAGGAAGGCGGGTGCCCGGCCCAATTAGCGCTGGCAATGAGAGCTCGCCGGATGTAGGGTCCGCACCTTCTCAGGTTTACAATGGAGGGGTGTCTAGGATGTTGGGGCGCGCACTGGCGTACGCCGGGATTATGGCCTGTCTGACGGTGAGTTCGGCGGTCGCGAGTTCGATCGTCAATCTGAAAAGCCAGGCTCCGGAGGGCGTAGATATTTCCTTCCAGCTGACCGACGGAAGGGTGCTGGGTCAATCCTTCAATGAGCAGCACTGGTACATTCTGACACCCGACAACACGGGCAGCTACGTCAACGGCACGTGGAGTCGGGCCGCGGACCTGCCGGCGAATTATGCGCCCTATGCCTTCGCGGCTTCCGTTCTTGCCGATGGCCGTGTGATCGTGCAGGGGGGAGAATACAATTTCAGCAACTTCGCGCTCACCGGGCAGGGCGAAATTTACGACCCGGTGAAGAACGCCTGGAGCAAGCTGCAGCATCCCCAAGGCTTCCCTTATATCGGCGATTCCGGCGCGGGTGTGCTCGCCGATGGCCGATATTTCCTGCTGGAAAAGCTGAACAAGAAAATGGCGGCGCTGGACCCGGCCACCATGACATGGACGGAGCTTTCGACCACCGGGAAAAAGGATTTCAATTCCGAGGAAGGCCCGGTTCTTTTGCCGGACGGCAGTCTGCTGGTTGTGGATGTGAAAGCTTCGCCGCACACCGAGCGGTATTTCCCCAGCGAGGGGATATGGCAAGGCGCGGGAAAAACGCCCTCTTCGCTGAAGTCGCCCCCGTGCTGCTCATGCCAGCACTATGGCAAGAAGCAGCACTGTTATTTTCCGCCCGGCGAAACCGGTCCTGCGGTTCTGCGGCCTGACGGCACGGTGTTCGCCGCCGGGGCCTGCAATGGCGGCGAGCCTTGCAGCGGCTCCGACCGTGGGCACACGGCGATCTACAATGTGGCGAAGAACCATTGGACGGCCGGACCCGACTTCCCGAGCGGCGACGATGCGGGGGATAACTTCGCGAGCCTGCTTCCGAACGGCAATGTGCTGGTGCAGGGCAACAGCGGCAGCGCCTACGAGTTCGATGGCAGCAAGCTTGTGAAGCAAAGCGTCTGCACCTGCGGCGAAAGCCTGATGGTTCTCCCTACGGGCGAAGTGTTGCTGGGTGGCGATGCGGTCTATCGCGCCAGCGGCACCTACAAGTCCGCTTGGCAGCCGCAAGTCCAGAACTTCCCGTCAACCGTGACCCGCGGTTCGAGCTATCCGATCTCCGGAACGCAGTTTAACGGGCTGTCGCAAGCCAATGGCTTCGGCGATGAGTTGATGACCTACACCAACTACCCGCTGGTACGGATCACCAACAATTCGACCGGGCATGTGTTTTACGCCCGCACCCACGATCACAGCAGCATGGGCGTGGCGACCGGCAACCTGACCGTCTCGACCACCTTCGATGTTCCTTCCGGAATGGAGACGGGCGCCAGCAAGCTCGAGGTGGTGGCGAACGGCATTCCGTCGCCGGCGGTTTCGATTACGGTGAACTAGTCAACGGGCGCCGCCTGTCATGGGCGGCGCCACTTTTTTCACGGAGGGCTTGAAAATGGCTCGCATTATCATTGCATTTGCGATGTTGCTGACGTTCGGCTTTCTGCAGCCGGGGTATGCCGCCAATCGACCAAGCGAGTTCTGTCCCAGGCCGCCGGTGGGTAGTGAGGTGCAGCCGCCCCCCGATCTCTACAGCAGCAATGGCGCGCTCAATGTTGCGATGAACTACTACACCGACGTCGACGGGCGCGGCATTACGCGCTTCTGCTTCGTGACCTCCGATGGACTTCAATCGCCCACGCTGCACGTCAATCCCGGCGACATCATCAATATCACGCTGACCAACATGCTGCCGAACGTTCCCGGCGGACCTGCGGAAATTGTCTCGAACGACGGCACCAAATGCGGTGCCCGGACGATGAACGCAACGTCCATCAACATGCATTTTCACGGCGTCAACACGTCGCCCAAATGTCATAGCGACGAAGTGATCCATACGCTGATCAACTCCGGCCAGACGTTCCAGTACAAGATAAAGATTCCGGCCAACGAGCCACCGGGGCTGTACTGGTACCATCCGCACATTCATGGTGTCTCGTCGGTCAACGTGCAGGGAGGCGCTTCCGGCGCGATCGTCGTCGAAGGCATTGAGAATCTGCAGCCGATCGTTGCCGGTCTTCCGGAACGCGTCCTGGTGCTGCGGGACCAGCCCCTGTCGTTTGGGCCGACGCAAGGATCCAAGGCCCCGTTCTGGGATGTGTCGGTCAATTACGTGCCGATCGAGTATCCCAGGTTCAAGCATTCCGTCATCAAGATGCAGGCCGGCAAACAGGAGTTCTGGCGCATTGCCAACGCATCGGCGAATTCCATTCTCGACCTCGAGCTTCGCTATGATGGCGTGGCCCAGCCCTTCCAGATCGTGGCCCTCGACGGCGTGCCGACCGGGTCGCAGGATGGCCGGCGCCAGGGCCGGGTAATCACCCGGCATCATCTCCTGATCCCGCCCGCAGGACGGGCGGAGGCGGTGATCACGGCGCCAGCGGCCGGTGTAAAGCGCGCCATTCTGTCCACCAACCTTATCGATAGCGGTCCGGCGGGAGATTATTTGCCGGCGCGCATCCTGGCGGACGTCGTGACGACCGGTGCGGGGCCGCACCTGAGAAAGATGCCGGCACCAAAGGCCGCGCCGCACCAGCAGAGGTTCGAAGACCTGGAGAACGTCAAGGTCACCGCGCAGCGCAAGCTGTTCTTCGATGAGGTGTTTATCCAGAGCCGGCAAGATCCGCCGGGCAAACGCCTCGCCTCCGATCCGCCCGACAGCGACAAGCATATGCAGTTCTTCATCACGGTCGATGGGCAGACAAACCAGGTTTACGATCCGAACAATCCACCCGCGATCATCACGAACCGGGGCGCGGTTGAGGATTGGACGATCGAGAACCGCACGACCGAAGACCACGAATTCCATATGCACCAGATCCATTTCCTGCTTCTGGCGGTCAATGGAAAGCCGGTGCCGAAAAAGGATCGGCAGTTCTACGACACCTATCAGGTCGGCTACTGGGATGGCGTGAGCCAGACCTATCCCAACATCACCGTGCGCATGGATTTTCGCGGCGCGGTCACCGGCGACTTCGTCTATCACTGCCACATCCTCGACCATGAGGATCAGGGCATGATGGCGATCATCCGGGTGCTGCCGAGAGGCGCGAAGGCAAAAGCCGCGCGACCTCCACTGCAGAGCGCCAGCAAAGCGGGCGGCACGGCGGCCGGCTAGCGCTCCGCCGCGAGCACATCCGCCTCTCCGGGATGCCGGCGAAACCAGGCGCGCGCGTAACCGCAGAGCGGCGCGATGGTGAAACCCTGCGCACGCGCGTGTGCCGCCACCGCCCCCATCAAGCGGCTTGCGGTACCTTTGCCGCGCAGCGGCGGCGGCGATTCCACGTGCGGGATCACGAGGGTGCGTCCATCGCGCCGGTAATCCGCGAAGGCGATGAGCTCGCGCTCTGACAGTTCGAAGCGCGAGCGCGCTTTGTTGTCCTGGAAATTGCCGGGCACGGTCACGGCCTGATGCCTCCGCCGAAACAACGCGCGGCTACGGGGTTCGCCTGCCGGGCCGCCGGTTCGCGCGACATCCACGGCAGCATCAGGCCGATGGGGACGATCCAGGCGATACCTGTGACAGCGTAATAGATGAACTGCTCCACGCCGTTGGCGCGCGGCAGCACCCGCAATCCCACCGCCATCGCCAGCATCGCATAGACGGGCAGCCAGAGCAGGATGACAAGCGCGCCGATCAATTTCTTCGCGCGGGCGGGCAGGGCCATTGGCGGGTGAGTGAGGATGCAGGCGGCGTCTTAAGGCGCGAACGCGTCGTTGTCACCTTGGCAGATGGCGACTGGCCGGGTCGTCGGAGTGCGCCGCCAAATCGGAGGTGGCAAACGATGCTCTGACGGGCTCTTTGCGGCGATTTCGCGCGGAGGATGGCTCGCTGCGGTTTTCGTTGGCGGGCGTGGCTTCCGCCAGCCGGTCGTAGAGCCGTGCGCAGCGGGAGAACTCCTTCTGAGCCTCTTCGGATTTCGCGTAGTGCGAGAGTCGGCGAAGTCGTTCCGCCGTCCGCCTGTAGTCCGTCGCGCGCTCAATCGTGGAAGACAAAACCTACACTGACCCGTTCATCGCTCTTTAAGCGGACAATTGGGAGCCTAACTCCTTGGCCGGACAGAGGTTCCCCGTCCCAAAGTGCGACAGAAGGGCCGTACCCGCAGACAGCAATTCCATGTCGCTGGCCGGGTCTACGGCGCAATTTCGTAGATGGCGCCCCCGAAGTTCGGCCCGCCGAGGGACGTGGTCCCGATGAGGTGGCCGGAACCATCCGGGATCAGGGTGGCGGCAGGCTGGGCGCCATCCGGGCAATCGGTGCGCCGACAGAATTTGTGCAGCGTCTCGAAAACCCCGCCCGAAAGCCGCCACACCACGCCGTTGCTGCTGGCATCGCCGCCGAACTGCGCCGTGCCGACCAGATCGCCGTTCGCGGTGACAGTCGGCGCATCCATAGGCGTGGCGCCGTCGGCGCAATCGGCCTGCGTGCAGAACGTGTGCAGCACCGTCTGCTGCCATTGGCCGCCGTTCGGCGCCAGACTGAACAGCGCGCCGCAGCCGACGTTGTTCTTGGAGCAGGTGCCGCCGCCGGCCGATGCCGTGCCGAACAGAGTGCCGGAACTGTCGAGCGCGAGGCTGCCGTAGGGCTGTTCCCCATCCGCGCAGTTGTCCTGCTGGCAGAAGCTGTAGAGCGGTGTTTCCGTCCAGCCGTCGCCGGCCGGGCTGACTTCATACACGGCACCTTTGGAATTGCTGCCGCCGCCATAAGTCAGGCCGTAGAGATTGTCCGAGGCATCCGGCAGCAGCGGCCCGCTGGGCACCGCGCCGCCAGCGCAATTGCCGTTGGGGCAGAAGCTATAGAGCACCTGGAAGTTCCAGCCGTGCTTGCCCGGCGTCAGCTGAAACACGGTGCCTTGGGAAGATCCGTTGCCGCCGAACGGCGCCACGCCGTAGAGCGGCGATTTGCCGTCGTAGAGCGCGCCCGTTGCCGCGGCGGCATAGCTGAGGCCCGCCATCGGTTCGGCGCCATCCGTACAGTCGTCGACGCAGAAATCGTGGAGGACCTTCAAGGTCCACGCGCCGCGCTTTCGCTTCAGCTGCCAGACATCGCCGTTGTAGCCGGACTGGCCGCCCGCGAGTGCCGTGCCATAGAGATTGCCGGACACATCGATCACCGGCCGCCCCATGGGAAGCTCGCCGTCGGTGCAATTCTCCTGCGAGCAGAAGCTGTACAAGGTTTCGAATTTGTAGCCGCCGCCCGCCCGGCGCCGGAGCTCGAACACGGTGCCGCCGCCCCGCGGCCCGGCGTTGCGCGTGGTGCCGAAGAGATTGCCGGCGGCATCGGCGGTGAGCGCGCTGGGCGTGGCGCCATCCGGGCAGAGCGGGTTCTCGCAGAACACGTGCAGGGTCTTGAAGCCGTGCGCGGCAGCTGGCACGGCAAAAACGGTCAGCGCGCCAAGCCCGACGGCGGCAGCCCGCGCCGTCCGTTTCGTTAGTCGCAATGCGAATGATGCCACGAAAGATACCGGCATCGCGTTCCCCGAAGAGTTGCGGCGCACGATGATACCGCAACGCCGCGAATCCCGATAGCGCAGGCGCGCGGAGGCAGCGGTTGGGACTACACTCGATGTGTCGAATCACCGCCTTGTGATGGGGAGCGCGGGTCGAAGGTCGATGCCCCAACCTGATGTTTGCAATTGCATGATACGGACGGTGCGGACCCATCAGGGGAAAGCGCCATGATCCCGAAAACAGCAGCCGCCGCACTTTGCGCCGCGCTGTGCCTCGCCGGCTCGGCCGCCCTTGCCAACAGCATCCGGAAATTTCATGCCCCGCGGGCGCTCGAAACCCACGTCCAGAGCATCAATGCGGGCGGCACGATCGGCGGCTATTCGTACAACGGGAAGGTTTATCGCGCCTTCCTGCGCGCGCCCGGCGGCGGCTTCACGGTCTACAATATTCTCGCCGACACGCTTGGCTATGGCGTCAGCGACGATGGCCACACCACCGGCACGACGGGCGATTACGATGGCGCGGTGTTCCACGGCTTCGTGCGCGCGCCCGACGGAACGGTGGCTATGTTCGATGCGCCGAAGGCCGTCTACACGCTGGGCGTCAGCATCAACAGTTCCGGCGCGGTGGCGGGCTGGTATCGCGACCGCAAGGGGAAGGAGATCGGCTTCGTCCGCGCGGCCGACGGCACGCTGTTTCCCATCGAGCCGGCGAACGCCCACGCCATTCGCGCACTCGGGATTAATACGGGCGGCGCGGTGGCGGGTTATTATCGCGGCGCCGGCACCTCGTACTACGGCTTCATGCGCGCCGCGGACGGCACACTGACAACCTTCCAATGCCCGCGCTCGCGCACGACGCAGGCGACGGCCATCAACGACGATGGCGCGGTGACCGGCACCTGCATGGACCGGCACCTGGTATGGCACGGCTTCGTGCGCGATCCGTCGGGCACGCTCACGCTGTTCGATACGCCGGCGGGCGACACGCGCCCGGTCGCCATCGCCGCGGATGGCTCGGTCGCCGGCTGGTGCTTCAACGGGCCGGGCTTTGTGCGAAAGCCGGACGGCCAGATCACGACCTTTATGGTGCGGGATTCGACGCAAACCATTGCCGAGGCCATCAACGGCACGGGCACGATCGCCGGCACCTGGTACGATCAGGACGGCAACGATGTGGGCTTCGTCCGCGCACCGTGATGCATTACTAGCTGCGGCCTAAGTCTGGCGCCAGGGTGCTAATAACGAGCTTCGCGGTCTAGGAGCCATTGGAACCTTCTATCACTGGCGATGGCTGGTTCCGTCTTTTTAAGCGCGTCCATGATCTCCGGTAGATCGGTACATTTTCCCTGTGTCGGTGGCTTCAGCAATGCCCACAACAACGTGACTATTTCGCGAGGAAACTTGCTTAACAAATCCCCGGCGGTCTCTGGTGTTAGGTGGTGAAACGAGGGCCATTGCTCACGTTCCAAGGGCACTAGGAACGGCAAAACTGCTTCCAAAGCGTTGGGAAATTCCGCACCTGCTGCGACACAGAGTTCGGCTAAGTCTTTGCTGGTTTCTTCATTTTGGTATCGGTGGTCCAAGAGCCAAAGCTCTTTGAAGGCTGGCCCGTATTGATCGCGCCAAAGCCTAGCGCGATCTTCAGGCTTCGACGCCGTTAGCCACCGTGCAAGCACCGCGATCGTCTGATTTCTAACCTCCGCGCTAGACTCGCGTAAGACCTCTCGCGCTTCGAGCGAACTGACTCGGGAGCGCACCGGCGCGTTTCGTCCGTGCGCATAAAGCATCTCCCATACAACCTTGCTCGCCGCGTTAAAAGCAGACGTACCCGTGCCACGATGGTCTTTGACCCCGCGGAATATTTCTCGTCGTAACCTAAGCCGGAGATCAACGGAGAAACTCACCGTATAGGATGCTAAAATGTCTCGAAGTGGTCCGCCTTCATGATCGGCTTCACGCAGTGTAGTAGTCAGATATTTCGAGAAGAGCTTGGGAAGACGAAGCTGAACCCAATAAATGTATTCAACGAGTTGCGATCGGGTATGTAGTCCCGCCAAAGAGTGGGACGCCACCATCCGTTCTAAGCGCTGCCGGCAAATCGATCGTTGTGTTTTCGATAGCCCCTCCCAAGTGCGGTCCAGCTTCCTAATTTCTGCCAATGCCATTTGCCGCCGGCGCTATTAAGGGCCTCACCTATCAGTCCGAAGCCGCTCGCATATTTCTCGGCCCCAATCTGATTCTCGATTTCGGAAAGGTGCCATATCGCCCGCGGCGTGGTGATCGCCGCGGAAGCGGTCGCGAAGAGGCGCGGGGTGGTGCGGCAGACGCCGCGGGTGAGCATCACGGTGCGGTGCGACGCGTTTGCCAGGCGGCCGCTCGGGCGCGGCGACCTCAAGCCCTTCACCGACTGGCGGGACGGCCGGCCCGAAACGGAGCTCAATTTAAAATTCTACCGCCAGGCAACCGACAAGATCGCCGGCATCTCGAGCGTAGCCGCCGCCTTCCTCGACACCTTTTTCTGACACCGCAGCTAATTGTGATCCATCTTTGTTCTTGACTTTGCCGCTGCGCGGCGCCAGAATTCCGCGCGATGAAAAGGACAAAAAAGAGTGCCGCAGATTCTCCCCTTGGCCGATTGGCCGACGCCATGATGACGGGCTGAAGGGGGGAGGGGTGTCGTGAGTCCGAAAAACAGCTCCCAAAATCTTGGGGTGGACAGGATCGGGCACAAAGACGGAGCAGGGGGAAGGCGGAGGAAAATATTTGCGACTTGACTTCAAGTCTCAACATCTTGGGAGGTAAGCGAAAACGGGACCAGAGCTAGCCGGCACCCGGTAAGGCGGGCTTCTTCTTTCCCATCCCCAGCAACGGGCGCCAGACGCGGGCGGGGATTTCCTCCGTGTGCCCCGGCTCCAGCTGGCCGAGATGGAACGGCCCGAACTGCACCCGGATCAGGCGGGCCACTTTGCAGCCGAGGGATTCCATCAGCCGCTTCACCTCGCGGTTCTTGCCTTCCTTCAGACTAACTGTGGCCCAGGCATAGGCGCCGCGGGTGCGTTCGAGATCGGCGATCACCGGTCCGTAGCGTACGCCGTCGAGGGTACGGCCCAGCGCGAGCTGGTCGAGATCGGCCTGGGTGATGCGGCCGAACAGGCGGACGCGGTATTTCCGCTCCCAGCCGGCGGCGGGCAGCTCCAGCTGGCGGGCGAAGGCGCCGTCGTTGGTAAGAAGCAGTAGCCCTTCGGAGTTGATGTCGAGGCGGCCCACGGAAACCACCCGCGGCATCCGCGCCGGCAGCTTCTCGAAGACGGTGGGGCGACCTCGCGGGTCGCGGTGGGTGGTCACCAGTCCCGTCGGCTTGTGGTAACGCCAGAGGCGGGTGGGCTCGGCGTGTTTCAGCGGCCGCCCGTCGATGGCGATGGTTTGCGAAGGCAGGGCGCGGGTACCCTGCTGGGTGACCTTTTCGCCGTCGAGGGTGACGCGGCCGTCCGCGATCAGCTTTTCGGCGTCACGCCGCGAGCAGATGCCGACGCGGGCGATGATCTTGGCGATGCGCTCGCCCGTTTCGGTGGTATCGTCGGCCAAGGAGGGCTCGGGCATGGATGACGCGGACTGGATAGCACTGGCGCTGCGCGAGGCGGAAGCCGCCGGCAAGCGCGGCGAGGTGCCGGTGGGCGCGGTGCTGGTGGATGAAGCGGGCGAAATGCTGGCGGCAGCCGGCAACCGCATCGTCGAGCGGCGTGACCCCACCGCCCACGCTGAGATGCTGGTGATCCGCGAAGGCACACGCACGCTGGACAACGAGCGGTTGGTGGGCACCACGCTCTATGTCACGCTCGAGCCGTGCGCCATGTGCGTGGGCGCCATTTCGCTGGCTCGGATTGCGCGGCTGGTGTTCGCGGCGGACGATGCGAAAGGCGGGGCCGTGCTGCACGGTCCGGAATTTTTCGCGCAGCCCACCTGCCATCACCGGCCGCAGATTGCGCGTGCCGGCAGTGCGGAAGTGGCAGGGGCGCTGCTGCGGAAGTTTTTTCAGGCGCGACGGCCGCGACTGATTTCGTCGGAAGAGGCCTGACACGCGGAATGACAAAGGGAGGCTGACATGTCATTGATCGTATACGGCGCGAATTTGTCGCCCTTCGTGCGCAAGGTGCGGGTGCTGTTGGCGGAGAAGGGGCTCGCCTACAGCCTCGAACCGATCAATCCGTTCGCGCCGCCGCCGGAGTTTGTGGAGATCAGCCCGCTGAAGCGCATTCCCGCCTTTCGCGATACCGATCTGCCGGAATCGGACAATCACCTCGCGGATTCATCGGTGATCTGCGATTACCTTGAACACAGATATACCAATCCGCCGCTCTATCCGCAGGAGCCATACGCGCGGGCGCGGGCGCTGTGGTTTGAGGAGTATGCCGACAGCCAGATCGCATCGAACATGGTGCGGCCGCTGTTCTTCGAGCGCATCGTGAAAAAGATTCTGCGCCAGCAGCCGGACGAGACCATCTGCGAGGCGGCGCTGCGCGACCACATGCCCGCGATCGGCGATTATCTGGAGAAGGAAATCGGAAGGCGCGATTACCTGGTGGGAAATACGTTCTCAATTGCCGACATCGCTGTCGCCACCATGTTCGTCAATGTGCGGCACGCGGGCGAGCTGGTGGATGCGGGCCGCTGGCCAAATCTCGCCGCCTATGTCGCGCACATTCACGAGCGGCCGTCGTTCAAATCGCTGATCGAGGAAGAGACGCCGGTGGTTCAGCACTTCCGCGCCGCCGCCTGATTCTTCCTTCGGCGGCGAGCGGCGAGCTGGTTGAGCCCTTCGACGATGCCGGAAAACGCGACCGCGAAATAAAGGTAGCCGCGCGGGATGTGGAAGTGCATCGCGTCCGCCACCAGCGACATGCCGATCAAAAGCAGGAAGCTGAGCGCCAGCATCTTCACCGTCGGGTTGCGGTGCACGAAG
>Ga0157372_10007782_pt1 | contig 11384 bp, 5 predicted proteins | sample C55metaG_FD_115307 | JGI IMG/M metagenome (GOLD analysis project Ga0157372, IMG submission 115307) | Corn rhizosphere microbial communities from Kellogg Biological Station, Michigan, USA - C5-5 metaG | ecosystem: Host-associated > Plants > Roots > Rhizosphere > Soil | place: USA: Michigan...
CCCAGGAAGAGGTCGTCGCGGCCGTCCTCGGGCTGCAGGCAGCCGAAGCCGTCGGGGTGGCCGATGACCTTGCCCTTGATGAGGCCGGCCTTGTCGGGAAGGATCAGCATGCCGCGGCGGTTGCGCAGGACCTGGCCCTCGCGCTCCATCGCGCCGATGCGCCGCTCGATGCCTTCGCGCTCCTGCGGGTCGGTCACCGCGAGGCGCGCGAGGAGCTCCTCGTCGCCCAGCGGGACACCCGCCTCTTCCAGCACTTCGAGAACCCGGTCACGGGAGGGAATCTCTACGGCGTAAGTCCGCAGCCCCTTGGATTTGTTGGACAATCGTCGATTCACTCGGTAAAATTATTCGTTCTCCGCTGCCCAGATGGCGGAATTGGTAGACGCACCAGTTTCAGGTACTGGCGGGTAAAACCGTGGAGGTTCGAGTCCTCTTCTGGGCACCAGGTTCATCAACCGGGCATCATCGCACGATCGTGCCCGGCGAGCGCAGCGCTCTTCGCTGCGCCACGAGGAAATCGCGATCGATGTACCGCGCCAGCCGGTCGAGATCGTGATCCGACGCTCCGGCAGCGCGGAAGTGATCCTTCCACTTGTCGACGACCTTCGCGACCCGTGCCGCCTCTTGGCGAGCTTGCGCGGGGCGCAGCCCGAACTGCGCCGCCTCGGACAACGCGTTCGAGGCAGTGGAGTCGGCCGCGTCCTTGCCGACGCGCAGTTGCTGGTATCCCAAGCCCTGCGCCGTGGGCACCACATCGAACGCGGGTGCCAGCAGCAGATTCAGGTCGTCCGCCATGAGGAGCGCATGGTTCTTCTCGTGGTCGTCCGTGTTGTCGATGAGGATGTTGAATACCATCCGTCGAAAGAGCTCCTGCATCTGCCTTTTCGCGACCCCTCCTTCCACCACGCCGCGACGCCGAAGAAGCTGGGCCAGCTCGGGGTAGCCATGCTCGCTCCCCTCGGCGCGAAGCGCGACGTACGCCGTCTGCGCGTGCAGCCGCTCGACGGAGGTGCCGCGGCGCCTTCGGTCGAATCGCTTGACCGCCACCGCGTGCCCCTTGTGCAGCCTGATCGCCCGTGTATCGGCGCATTCGATGGCCGCCTTTTCGGCAAGGCGCATGCAGGCGTGCTCGAGGAGGGGGATGTCGAGGTCCTCTCCCGGCTCGGAGAACTTGACGACCCACTGGCTGCCGTCGATCTCGATGAGGGCCTTGGGACGCGCGCCACCCAGCGTTCCGCCCGGAAGGATGAGGCGACGCTGCTCCTCCGGGACCGGTTCGTTGGCAAGCACCTTTCGCACCGCCTCGTGGATCGCCTCCACGTCGGCCAGCCGGGGCATGGGGCGGGATGGTGCAGGCACGTAGCTCTGCACGGACGTCGAAACCCCCATGGCGCCGAAACGCTCATCTCCGGCGTAGTAGAGATACTCGAGAATCGACAGGCGGGGCGGTTTCTCGATGAAGCGGATCACGCGCTCGCCCCATCGATCGGGCCGGGCATCCTCGACCGCTCCCGCCGCCGTCTCGCGCGCGGACGGCAGTTGCTCGGTCTCCACGAGCGGCAGGTCCTCGCTCAGGGGAAAGCCCGCGCGAACCCACCCTGGCGCGTACTGCAGCGAGACTCCCTGTAGCGCGCGCACCAGCCGCAATGTCCCGATGAGGACCGGAGCTCGCGGCCTTTGGAGCCACCAGAGGAACAGCTCATCGCGGACTTCGTACGCGCTCATTCCGGCTTGGACCTGTCGAGGCGTGCGGCGACCGAGGCCGGCGTGCGCACCCGTCCGCGAGCTCGCGCCGCGCGCACGTCACGTTCCAGCGCCGCGAGATCCCTCTCAGGGGCGGCCACGGCGGGCAGGGCCTGGACTTGCCCCATGAGCCACAAAGCGGCCGCGTACGCGCCCATGCTGACGGAAGGATCGCCCTTCTCCAGGCGTACGTACGTCGGCAGGGAGACGCCGACGCGCTCGGCCCATACGCGTTGCGGCTCGCGCCGCCGCACGCGAGCCACCGCGATGTTCTCGCCCAGCTCCCGCAAGGCCTTCACGGCGACCGCAGGAAGGCCTTCGGCCAATGCCCTGGTTCTTGCCATAACATAAAGCTAGCAAGATTCGCCGTTAAAAGCAAGTTTATTTTACGTTACCGCCCCCCGCAGCCGCATCCTAGAGCTTTTCCAGCTCCACCGCGTCCTTCCACGCCGAGCCGGGCGCGTTGGCGAGCGCGCGCAACCGGTCGAGGTGGATGCGCGCCACACCGTCGTCCGGTGCGCGCGCCAGCACCTCGCGCCAATGGCGCTCGCTGTCCTCGAGCCGGTGCGCGCGGCAGGCGGCGATCGCGCGTTGCGTCGCCTCCCGCACCGCGAGGTCGTCGCACGGCGTGAAGATCTCCACGGGCTCGGTCTTGCCCTTGACGATCACGCGATCCACCGGCCGCAGGCCGACCGCAGCGCCGGCCTTGCGCGCGGTGTCGCCCGTGAGCAGGATTCCCGTGCCGTAGAGCTTGTTCACGCCCTCGAGGCGCGCGGCGAGGTTCACGCCGTCGCCGATGGCGGTGTAGTCGAAGCGGTCCGCCGCGCCGAGGTTGCCGATCACCGCGACGCACGAATGCACGCCCACGCGCATGCGGATGGCGGGCAGTGCCCGCGCGGCGAGCTCCACGTTCAGCGACTCCACGTCGCGCTGCATTTCGCACGCCGCGAGGACCGCGTGAGCCGCCTGCTCGGCATCCTCCACCGGCGCGCCCCACATCGCCATGATCGCGTCCCCGATGAAGCGGTTCACCGTGCCGCGATGTGCCTTCACGATCGCGGTGGCGCGGGTGAAGTGCAGGTTCAGGATCTGCGCGACCTGCTCGGCCCCGAGCCTCTCGGTGAGCGTGGTGAAGCCCTCGAGGTCGGTGAACATCATCGTCACCTCGCGCCGCTCGCCGCCGAGGTGCAGGCGCTCGGGGTGGGCCATGACGTGATCCACGACCTCCTCGGAGACGTAGAGCGAGAACGCGCGGCGGATCTCGCCACGCCGCCGGCGCTCGACGGCGAAGGCGACGGCGCCATACGCGAGATACAGGCTCGCCGCGCTCGCCATCGCGCCGAACACGGGCAGCCACACGTTCATCCGCTGGAAGAGCGCCCAGTCCACGCCGCCCAGCGCGGCGAGGATCGCGACGAGCACCGCGCCGCTCGCGAGCGGCCGCCAGCGGCGCATCGCGGCCGCGCACAACGCCGCCACCAGCGCGATGAGCGCCGTGGGCCACGCGCGCTCCGCGGGGCGGATCGCCGCCCCGGCGAACGCGCTCTCGAGCGCATTCGCGTGCAGCTCGACGCCCGGCATCAGGCCGTCGCTCGACGCGGTGAATGGCGTGGCGAAGAGATCCGCTTGCGCCGCATGCACATCCACGTTGGCCTTGATGTCGCGGCCGATGAGGACCACCTGGTCGCGGAACGCATCCGCGGGCAGCGACTTGCCGGCGTCCAGCACCTGGTAGAACGAAATGTACGGAAAGGTGTGGTCGCCGCCGGCGTAGCGCATCATCGCGCCGCGCGCTGGCGGCTCGACGCGCACGAGGCCCGGCCGCACGGCGGACAAGCGCTCGACGATGCGCTTCCAGAACGCATCCTGCGCGAACGGCATGCGGCGCGCGACGAGATCGGGATCGAGCTCGAAGTTCACATACCCGTTCACCGCGCACGTTGCGTCGAGGAACACCGGCAGCGGATCCACGCGCAGCCACTGCCGCGAGACGCTCGTCTCCTCGTACACGCGGTTGGACGCGAGCACCACGTTGCCCGCCGTGCGCAGGGCCTCCACGAGCCGCTGGTCGTCCGCCGCGCCGGAATTCGAATGCGTGTCGAGCACCACGTCCAGCGCGATCACCAGCGCGCCGGCCTTGCGCACCTGATCGATCGCGCGCGCATAGACCTCGCGCGGCCACGGCCACTGCTTGCCCACGTGGGCGAAGGACGCCTCGTCGATGGCGACGATGGTGATCGGGAATTGCGAGGCGTTGGGCGCGGCCGCGCGCGTGAGCGCATCGAAACCCTTGAGCTCCAGCACCCGCCATGGCGTCGTGAACCCGAGAGCGCAGAACAGCGCCGCCACCGCGCCCGCCAGGGCGAGCACGAGTCGCGGGGGCAGTGATGCCTGTCGCTCGAACATCAGAAGCGGTAGCTCAACGTCACGCTGAACACGTCCGAGGACTCCTTCTTCAGGAGGTCGGCCGCGACCGCCTCGAGCGCCCAGCGCTTGTCCGCGCTCTCGATGAAAACGCGCGCCTGCGCATCCCAGCCCGCGGGCAACGACGCGGTGTTCGCCTCGTCGCTGAAGCGTCGCGTGCGGTAGACCGCCTGCACCGTGAAGAACGCGTGCCTCCCGGGGGACCACGTGCCGCCGACGTTCGCCTGGTGCCGCGGCAGGTACGGGATCATGCGGCCTGGCTGGAAGGGGCCCGTGTTTTCGCTGTCCGTGTACGTGTAGTAAGCGCGCGCGGCGACGCGCGGCGTCACGATCTGCTCGAAGGCAAGGGTCCCACGCGTGACCTCGCCCTCGGCGAACACCGGCGTGTCCTCGAGCTGGTCGGGAATCGGCGGCGGCGTGAGGATGCGGTTGCGCAGGCGCTCGAGGTTGGTGAGCTCCGCGACGCCGTTCTGCACGCCATCGAGCGGCGACCACAGGTTGCGCACGCGGCTGCGCTCGACGCGCGCGGCGATGAAGGTCTCGCGGCCCGGCGACCACTCCGCCTCGGCGCGGCACTGGTCGAGCTCGCCGCCCGCGAAGACGAGCTGGTCGTCGAGGGGCATGCCCGCGATGGCGACGTTTTCCAGCGTATCGAGCGACACGGGACGCAGCCACCGCCGGCACGCGGCCCGCAGCGTCACGGGCGCGGCGTGCCACGTGAGGCCGAGCGAGGGCTGGAAGCGCGTGCGGTGCAGCCCCTCCCCGATCTGCGAGGGCGAGTCCGCGATCATGAAGTCGAGGGTGCGGTCCTTGCGGTACTCGCGCCAGCCGAGGCCCCCCTCGACGCGCCACGGACCCCGCGTCACGCGCGCGGCGGCGTAGAGTCCCTTCGAAAGGTCGCGCGCCTGCTGCAGCGCGCTCTGCGACGGCACGACGGCATCGGGGAAGTGGTAGCGCGCGTCCTGCGAGAGGAAGCTCGGCGTGCGCTCCCGCGCCGCTTCCGCGCCCGCGTCGATCTCGACGCCGCCGGCGAGGGTCGTCGTGTAGCGCAGGGCGCCGTCGCTCGCCCGGGGATCCAGCGTGAAGTGCGATCGCTGCACGAGCTGCGGCGCAGGCCCGCCGGAGACGAGCGCGGTCTCGTCGAGGGTGGAATCCTGGCGGCTGGCACCCCCCTTGATCCACAGGCTCGAGCGCGCCGTGGGCGCGTAGCGCAGGCCGCCGTCGATGCGCGTGACGGTGCCGTCGATGTGCTCGAACAGTCCCGGCGCACCCGCCTGCCCGAGGTCGGCATGGCCGATCTCGAAGCGATTGGCGTAGAGGAAGGCGCCCAGCTCGTGCACCGGCTTCATGCCGACGGCCGCGGTATAGCTGCGCGCGCGGATGTCGATCGCGCTGTTGCCGGGGTCGACGCGCGTGTCGATCGCCTCGGCCAGGTAGGCGATGGGGAACGGGCTCGCCGCGTAGCCGTTCAGCGTGACGATGGGCTCGGCCAGGTGCAGGTCGTCACTGTGCGAGTACAGCACCGACGCCGTCGCGTGGTGTCCCGGATCGGGGAAGAGGGTGAGGAAGCGGTTCGATGCGCCGAACGCGATCGGGTCGGTGATGAAGCCCTGCATGAGCTCGGAGCGGCGGTCGAAGTCGCCCGGGTAGCGATCGGCGAGGAAGAGATGGCTGGCGCCCCAGAACGGCAGGTACGAATCGTGCGCCGTGCTGCGCGCCCATTCCTCGAGCCCCATGAAGCCGAGCGGGGCGCCGAAATTCGCGATGCCGCGCTGGTTGTCGGCCACCGCGTTCACGGACTTGAGGAAAGGCACCCGCGCGAGCGCCGCCCGGGCCTCGGTCGCGGCCGGGCCCGGCTCGATGCGATCGAGATGGATCATGGCCATCAGCAGGTGCGGCATGGGGTCGTGGGGGTCGAGCTCCGCCGCACGGCCGAGCTCGGTGAGCGCATCGTGGTCGCGCCGCTCCTGGTAGTACGCGGCGGCCGCGTACAGGTGTGCGCGCGCGTAGCGCGGCTCGATCGCGATCGCGCGCTGGAAGGACGCGATGGCAGCCTGCGCGTTCCCCGCCTTCAGGTGCAGGACGCCGAGCCCCGTGAGTGCCACGTAGTTGGCCGGCTCGCGCGCGAGCGCGTCCTCGAGCGCGGTGCGCGCGCGCGGCAGGTCGCCCGCGAAGCCCTCGAGCGTGCCGAGCTCGGCGCGGTAGGTGGCGTCCGCGGGGTCGAGCGCGATCGCGCGCAGCAGGTCGCTGCGCGCGGGCCGCACGTCCTCGCGCTCGCTCTCGACCGTGCCGCGTCCGTACCAGCCGCGCGGATCGCCGGCCGCGAGCGCGGCAGCGCGCCCGTAGCCCGCGATCGCCTCACGCGCACGGCCCTCGCGGTGGTCGATGTCCGCGCGCATCACGAGCGCATCGACGGAATCGGGCTTGCGCGCCAGCGCCGCGTCGGCGTGCCCATACGCCCGCGCGATGTTCCCGGCGTAGAGCTCGATGCGCGCGAGCGCGATCTCGAAGCGCTCGTCGTCCGGGTGGCGCCGGGCGCCCTCCTCCGCGGCGCGGCGCGCGGCGGCGAGGTCGCCGCGATAGATCTCGAAGTCCGCCAGCAGCAGGCTCGCCACGGCCGGGGCGCCGGCGGGCGCGGCGACGGCGCGCACGGCCTCGTAGGCCTCCGCCAGGCGCTGGTCGCGCAGCGCGGCGACGACCGGTGCCATCGCGGCCGGTGGCTCGCCGCGCAGCTCGCGGTAGCGCGCGGCATCGACGCTGAACGCGTTCACCCACTGCACGCGGTCGCGCGTCACGCGCAGGAAGAGCTTCACCGGCGCCTTGCCCACCTCGGCGCGCGCCTGCTCCTGCGGGCCCACGCTCACGCGGCCCTGCGCGTTGAAGAACTCGACCTCGCCGTTGAAGACGGAGAGCGTGGCGCTGCCGTCGTCCGCGACGGCGATCTCCCACTCGGTGCCGCGAATGGCGGCGGTGGCCGACGGCGTGCAGACCGAGAAGCCCTCGGGCGGCGTGCGCGCCACACCCCAGCTGCGCGAGCGCGACTGCAGCACCGTGCACTTCGTCTCGCGCGCGGCGGCCTCGTCGAGCACCTGCATCTCGCCGTCGTGGTCGAGCGTCTGCGTGACGCCGTTCCAGAAGCGGATCTGCATGCGCGACAGGCCCAGCGTGCGCACGAAATCCGCCGCGTAGAGCGGCTGGCTCACGTGCGCGGCGGACCACGCGAGGTCCTTCTGCGACCGGTACTCGCCGCGGCCCTGCAGGCCCACGATCTCGGCGCGCTGCGCCGGCGCCGCGGCGGCCCACAGCGCCCAGAGGGCCGCGCAAGCGGCGATGCCGCGGTATCTCAGAAGACCTGCCTCATGATGGGCTTGCTCGCGACGGTGCCGTTCACCGTGTACGTGAGCGTGCCGTTGTTCGGGTCGGTGAAGGTGACGCTGGCGCTCCCCACGGCCGTCGCGTGCACGAGCGAGGCGTTGAAGCTGGACCCGAACGGCGGCCCGCTCAAGCGATAGAGATCGCCGGTGCAGCCATTGCCGCTCGCGACGACCGCGCACGCGCTCGCGACGTACCACACCGGCTTGCCATCCGCGTCGTACACGAACCACGCGAGGAACATCATGTCGTACTGCTGCGTGATCGCCATGCCCCACCCGGACGCCGCCTCGCCCGCGTACCACAGGTCCGTGTAATCGATCGTGGGCTTCGTCGTGCCCGCTCGGAAGAGCTGGCGCTGGATCGGCACGCTGCGCGTGACCTGGCCCACGGTGAAGTTCATCGTCGCGTGGGAAGCGTCGGCGAAGTTCACCTGCAGCGTTCCCGCCTTGCTCACCGCATTGTGCGCGCCGCCGCTCGCGACGCCGAAGAGCGACGAGGCGGTGAGCTCGTAGAGGTCGCCGCTGCACTGGCCGCTCGTCGCGGCGGAGCCGGGCATCGCACAGTCGGAGGCCACGTACCACTTCGCGTTGCCCGCGGAATCGTACGTGTAGAACGCGGCGAAGAGGGCGTTCTCGCGCTGCGTGAAGTGCACGCCCCAGCCGGACTCCTGCGCGTTGTACCAGAGGCCGCTCAGCGGTCCCGGCGTCTTGGGATAGATGCCCGGGCATTGCTGTGCGCCCGGGATCTGCACCGCGCCCACGTTGACGCCGTTGCCGATCATGGCCCCGGAGTCGGGTCCGTAGCCCACGAAGAACGTGGCGCCGGCGACGGCGGGCGTCGAGACACCGTTCACGATCGTGACCAGCAGCCCCTGCGCCGTGAGGGTCGCGGTGAGCGCCGCGGTGAGGCTCGAGGGATCCACGGCGTGCAGCTGCCCCGAGGGGTCGAGTTGCGCGAGCACGCACCCGCCCGCGTCGTCCTTCGCGGCGGTGCGCGCCGATTTCACGAGGCTCCTCGGCGCGAACGCGAACACGTAGACGTTGACGGTCTTTCCCACGTCCTGGGCGGGCGGCTGGACCTGCGCAGTGGCCGTGGCGCTCGTGGGCGTCACGTTCGCGTTCACCTGGACCTGGAAGGGCGCAGGCGTCGGGGGCGGCGGCGGACCCGTGATGCCGGTCGCGGAGAAGGTGCCCGGGATCGTGACGGGGTTGTCGGTGGACACGGAGATTGCCAGCGTGCCGCTCGAGCCGTTGAAGGTCCCGGTGTACGTGCCCACGAGGTCGCTCGTGTAGCGCAGCGAGCAGGAGCCGTCCGCATTCTGGATGTCGTGCACATTGGCGTTCTGCAGCACCACGGTGCCGGCGAGCGGCGCTGCGCCTGCCAGGTCGAAGCCCGTGAACTGGACGGTGCCCGAGATGGGGAAGGAGTTCGAGCAGCCCGAATCGCGAAGGGTGGCGCTATAGGTGCCGCTGCAGATGGGAGAGCCCACGCAGCTGAACGACGCCTGCACCGCGCCGTCTCCGTCGATTCCCGTCACGCCGAAGGTGCCGCTCACCTGCGCCGAGGACGCCTGCCCGCTGTCCAGGACGAGCGCGCCCGGCAACGTGACGGTTCCATCGCTGTCGGTATGCGTGAACGTGACCTGCCCCACCGTGCCGGCCCACGTCCCGCTCACGGCCACCGTATCGTCGCTCGGAGTGCCGAACGTGCAGCTCCCGTCGGCATTGCGCGTGTGGTCCAGGTGCCCGCCGACCAGGGTCATGGAGCCGGTGAAGGGACCCGGGCTGCTCAGGTCGCTCGAGAGCGTGAGCGTCATGGGGCCCGACTTCACCTGGGGGTTGGTGCACGTGGTCGCATTCTCGTCCACGAGGACGTAGGTGCCCTGGCAGCTCGGGGCGCCCGAGCACCAGAACACCAGCGCCACGGCGCCTCCCTTGCCGTCCGACGCGCTCGCGCTGCCGATGAGCGCCATCGTGCTGGACATGGCGCTGCCGCATTGCAGCATCGCGGTCGCGAGCAGGATGCGCCACGCGAGCCGCGCGGCCATTCCAATCCGGCTTCCCCTGGGCATGCGCTCCTCCCCGAGCGTGGACGCGCCGTATTCTGGCTCGCGAGACGCGGGCACGCAATGCGAATATTCCGCATCGGCCGCTCGCATTGCGCGACCCACGCGGTGAGGGCCTTACGGGCCGATTTCTTGTTCCGGTCGTGGTTCTGTATTCTCTCGTCAGGGACCCTCCTTAAGGCGCCGCACGACGCACGTGAGCAAGCTCTACGACCAGCTTAAGAAAGCCGCGCTGCAGCGCGGCGAAGCCGCACCCGCCGCGGGGGAGAACGGGGTCGTGAGCCCGCAGCCCGGGGGGCTGCTCGCGCGCGCCCTGCAGCGCGCCGAATCCGAGCGCACCCGCGCCGAGAACCAGCAGCAACTGAAGGAGAACGCGGCCGCCGGTCGAGCGGACCGCGACGCCGCGCGCGCCCTCGAGGGCCGCGTCGAGAGCGAGCGCCACGCCGCGCACGCGGCTCATGCCCGCGCCGACGCCGACCGCAAGAATACGGAGCATGCGATTCGCCGGGCGGAAAGCGCGCGCAAGGCCGTCGAGGCGGCGCAATCGCGCGCCGCCGCCGAGGAAGCCGCCGCCACGGCCCACCGCGAGAAGATCGAAGCCGAGGAGGCCGCGCGCCTCGCGGCCCAGGCACGCGTCGAGGCCGAGTCGGCTGCGGCGCAGCGGGCGCGTGACTCCGCGGAGCGCGCCGCCGCCCTGCAGCGCGCGGCGAAGGAACGCGAACGCGCGGAGCGCGAGGCGCAGCGTCTCGCCGAGGTGCGCGTGGCTGCCGAGCGCGAGGCCGCGCGGGTTGCCGAGGAGCAGGCCCAGGCCGAACGCAGCGCCGCGCTCGCCGCCGAGTCCAACCTCGACGCCGAACGCAGCGCCGCCGAGGAAGCCGAGCGCCGCGCCGCCCTCGAGCGCGAAGCCGCGCAGCAGGCGCTCGACCGGGCCGCCGCCGAGCAGGCGCTCGCCGGTGCGCAGCGCGAGCGCGCCGCCGCCGAAACCGCGCAACGCGAGGCCGCCGCGCGCGCGCGTCAGGCCGCCCACGCGCACGCGGAAGCCGAGAAGGAGCGCGCACGGATCGAGCAGGAGGCCGAGCGCGAGGCGCGCGAGCGCGCCGAGGCCGACGCGGCCGCACGCGATGCCGCCATCGCACAGTCCGCCGCGGCCGAGGCCGCGGCGCGAGCCGCCGCGCAGCACGCGCTCGAGGCGAGCCGTGCCGAGCAGGCGATGCGCGAGCGCATCGAGGCCGAACGCCGCGCGCTCGAGCAGGCGCGCGCGCAGGCGCAAGCCGACGCGGCCGCGGCCGATGCGCAGCGCGCGTCCGCCGAGGCGGCGCAGGCGCAGGCCGAGGCGCAGAAGGAACGGGCGCGTGCCGAGGAGGAGGCCGCGCGCCGCGCGCGCGAGCGCGCCGAGGCCGAAGCCGCCGCGCGAGATGCCGCCCTCGCGCACGCCGAAGCGGCCGACGCGGCCACACGCGCGGCGCGGCAGCGCGCCATCGACGAGCGCCGTGCCGAGGAAGCGCTGCGCGAGCGCGTAGAGGCCGAAGCCCGTGCGCTCGAGCAGTCGCGCGCGCAAGCGCAAGCCGAGGCCGCCGCCGCCGATGCCCAGCGCGCGCGCGCCGAAGCCGAGCGCGAGGCCGCGCGCCTCGCCGCCGAACGTGCCGCCGACGAGTCGGCCGCGGCCGATCGCATGTGGGCCGATGCGCAGCGCTGGGCCGCCGTCGAGCGCGAGAAAGCCGACGCCGAGGAGCGCGCCGCAGCGCAGGCCCGCGCGCGCGCCGAGAAGGAAGCGAAG
>Ga0157372_10007787_pt1 | contig 11379 bp, 9 predicted proteins | sample C55metaG_FD_115307 | JGI IMG/M metagenome (GOLD analysis project Ga0157372, IMG submission 115307) | Corn rhizosphere microbial communities from Kellogg Biological Station, Michigan, USA - C5-5 metaG | ecosystem: Host-associated > Plants > Roots > Rhizosphere > Soil | place: USA: Michigan...
AGGACGCGGAAACGGCACGGCCGTATTTCCGCGAGCTTCGTCGGCTGCGGGATGAGGCAGTTCGCCGGTTTCCCACGATGACTCAGCTTTCGATGGGCATGTCAAATGACTTTGCCGTGGCGATTGAAGAGGGCTCCACCTGCGTGCGGATTGGGACGGCGATCTTTGGGAAGCGGATTTACGTCACGGGGGCTGACGAATGACTCGCCGCAATCCCATGAGCTCTATTACCGCTGAGATTTTGGTGGCGCTGTTCAGACCGATTATCGCAGTCTGCAAGTTCACATATCGCGCACTGGACTCTCTATTTCACCTGGATCGCCGGGCTGCCGATAGAAATCGGCGAAAACTTGTCAGATATGTCTATGCCCGCTATGCGTTCCTTTTCGAGAGATTCGGGGGGAAAGTTATACCTGAACTTAGTGAGGGAGCTCCGGCCATGGATTTCGCAACCGTCGTGATCGAAGTGAAGTCTTTGTACCTGATGGCTTCCAGTGATCGAGGTTCAATCGACTGGAGCGTTTCAACAAAGCAATCGGATCGGGGCTGGTATCCACTAGCAGTCTTTGCGCCGAAGTTGAAAGCGAGCACAACTGATTCGTACAGGTTATTGAGCGAACACTTGGCAGAGATCGAACGCTTGATCCAGTCGGAGAACTAATATGGACTCCTCGGCAGCGGTCCGTGACGTCCTGGATGGATGCACGCTGGCAGTGCGGGTGCATCCAGGCGCGAAGCAGAATGCGATTGGCGGTATGCATGCAGGGGCGCTGAAGGTATCGATTACGACTCCGGCGACCGACGGGCGGGCGAACGAGGCGCTGATTGCGTTTGTGGCAGAGCGGTTGCGTGTGCCGCGGGCGCGCGTGAGTCTATTGGCGGGCGCGACGAGCCGGAGCAAGACGCTGCGGATTGAAGGGAAAAGCGCGGCCGAGGTGCAGGCCGCGCTGGTCGAGGTTTGCTGATCGGACCCCACTCGTCGCGATGAGGCCCCGATGAATGGCGCACCGGCGCCGTTTGGCTCCAGCAAGAGCCATATGTCGCGCCTTCAGCCCTCTGGCTTTTCTTAATGGTCCGGTACCTAGGGCTGCGCCCTAGGCTGGTATATGTCGCGCCTACGGCGCTGAAGGATGCGCCGTGGAGCCGCACCTCACAGGGATTCTGACCCTGCGGGTCAGAATGACGGTCGATCTAGAAGCAGCTTCCCTTGCGCGCTTCAGGCGCGTTCGGGAACGACAAGAAAAGAGGCAAAGGCAAAATAGACTCCCTTGGTGCCAAGGCCGGTCGGGAATGAGAAATAAGCGGGACTACTTGCCTATGACGTGAGCGGTTGGGGCAATGGTGATGTTCTCGCCGGTTTCGGCTTTGACGGTGAAGTCTTCGAGTTTAAGCGTCGCGTAGGCCACGGAGAACCCGGTGTGGCCTTCGAGGTGGACGTTCTTGAGCGTCATGTCGAGCACGGGAGATTCCGGGAGACCAACGATGTACCCGGCAGATCCGGTGTTCTTCGCGGTTACGTTTTCGATGGTGATGTTGTGGAACTTCGGCGTGAGGCGGGTGACAGGCGCGGCTGCGACTTCGCCCTGCGGCGCGGGATGTGGGTAGTACTCGGTGACGAGGATGGCGGTCTTTACGTCCTCCATGATGATGTCTTTGAAGGATATGTTGGAGATGTCGTTGCCGCGGTCGCGAGCGGCTTTGATCCGGATGCCTTGATCGGTGCCCTTGAAGTGGATGCGCTCGGCGTGGACGTTCTGGACGCCGCCGGCGATCTCGCTGCCGATGGAGAGGCCGTGGCCGTTCTCGAAGGTGCAGTCGGTGATGGTGATGTTGCGTGAGGGGGCGTCGGGGCCGGGCGAGTTGATGGCTCCAGATTTGATGGCGATATTGTCGTCGCCGGTGCTCGAGAAGACGTGGTCGATGACGATGTTCGAGGAGCTGAAGGGATCGATGGCGTCGGTGTTGGGAGAATGCGGTGCGGTGATGCGAAGGCCGCGGAAGACGACGTCATCGGCGTAGTACGGGACGATCTGCCAGAAGCCGGAGTTCTGAACGGTTACACCCTCCATGCGGACGTGTTTGGTGTGGTCGAAGAGGACGCCCATGGGGCGCGGGTGGTCCGTTCCGAGGACGCCGGAGTCGCGGACGCCGCGGACGTAGTCCCACCAGATCTGGCCGTTGCCGTCGATGGTGCCCTCTCCGCTGATGCGGATGTATTCGGTGTTGACGGCGCTGATGAAGGGCTGGACGGTGTCTTTGTCGGCGAAACGCCAGTGCGGGAAGTCGGCGCGGTCGGGCGAGGCGAGGAGTTTCGCGTCTTTCTCGATCCTGAGCTCGACGCCACGCTTGAGGCTGATGGGGCCGCTGAGGAAGGTGCCGCCGGACAAAACGACCTGGCCGTAGTCCTTCTCGGTAAGCTTTTTGTTGCCCTGGACGGCGACGGAGTCAATGCAGGCCTGGATAGCTGCGGTGTCCTTGGTGGTGCCGTCGGCCTTTGCGCCGTGGTCGCGAGGGTTGCAGGTTGCGGCGTGCGCGAGCGAGGAACTGAGTGCGGCCAGAGCCGCAAGCGAGATGGCTAAGCCGGCCTTTGCTACCTTCTTCATTGGATCTCCTGATGCGTTTGATTGCGCTCGGAGAATTTTACGCGGTCAGCCCTGGGGTTGGCGGCAGGACGCTACACTGATCGACACGAGGTGAGAATGGACGCTTTGAGAGCGCTGGCGGCGGGAGTTCTTGTGTTGACGGCCGTACCGAGCTTGGGGCAGGCGGCGGTCGCACCGATGACGTTGCATGTGGACCTGACGGACGCTCCGCGGAAGCTGATTCATGCGACAGAGACGATGCCCGTAACGCCGGGCGAGGTGACGCTGGTGTATCCGAAGTGGATTCCGGGCGAGCATGCGCCGGATGGACCGGTCGACAACCAGGCGGGGCTGGTGTTCACGTGCGGCGGCCCGGATGGCACGCGGGTGGATTGGCGGCGCGACCGGCTGGAGATGTTTGCCTATCACCTGACAGTGCCGGCAGGGTGCACGACGCTGACGATTCGGCAGGACTTTCTGGCGACGGCTCCGGCGACGGGCTTCTCGGCAGGTGCTTCGACGAGCGACAACCTGGCGTTGCTGAGCTGGAATACGACCGTGATGTATCCGGATGGGATGAATGCGGCGGATGTGAAGGTGACGCCCTCAGTGACGGTGCCCTCGGCATGGCAGTTTGGGACGGCGCTCAGGAAGACGAATACGCCGGCGGGTGAGGGGGCGACGTACACAGTGGGATTCGAGACAGTGTCGCTGGAGACGCTGGTGGACTCGCCGGTGCTTGCGGGCAAGTATTTCAAGGAAATTCCGCTGGCGCCGGAGGTAACGCCGAAGCACTATCTGGATATAGCCGCAGACGGGCCGGAGGAGTTGGAGCTTCCGCCGGCGCGGATTGAGAACTTCAGCCGGCTGGTGCGGGAGACAGGAGCTCTGTATCAGAGCAGGCACTACCGCGAGTATCACTTCCTGGTGACGCTGAGCGATTCGGTGGCGCACTTTGGGCTGGAGCATCATGAGTCGAGTGACGACCGCATTCCGGGGAAGACGTTTACGGATGACGAGCGGTTTGTGCTGGCAGCAGACCTGTTGCCGCACGAGTTCACACATAGCTGGAACGGGAAGTATCGGCGGCCCGCGGACTTGGCGACGCCGAATTATCAGAAGCCGATGCAGGACGATTTGCTGTGGGTGTATGAGGGGCTGACGCAGTATTTCGGCGACGTGCTGGCGGCGAGAGCGGGGCTGATGACGCCGGAGCAGTTCCGCAGCTTTCTGGCAAACACGGCTGCTAATGCGGACAATCGGCCGGGAAGGACGTGGCGGAATCTGCAGGACACGGCCGATATGGCTCAGGTGCTTTACTTTGCTGGCGGGGGCTGGGACAACTGGCGGCGGAGCACGGATTTCTATGCAGAAGGCGAGCTGATCTGGCTGGATGCGGACGTGACGATTCGGAAGCTGACGGGGAATAAGAAGAGCCTGAACGATTTTGCGGCGGCGTTCGAGGGGCTGGGCGGGAATACTGCGCCGAAGGTGGTGCCGTACACGTTTGAGGATGTGGTAGCAGCGCTGAATTCGGTTGTGCCGTATGACTGGGCGAAGTTTCTGCGGGACCGGCTGGATTCGCGCGAGCCGCATGCGCCGCTGGGCGGGATCAAGAACGGCGGATATGAGCTTGCGTACAGCTCGATGCTTGGGCCGTGGGGCGATCTGGAGAATACGGTGAATGAGACGCCTGACTTCTGGTACTCAGTCGGGCTGCGGGTGACGGCCGCGGGTGAGATCCGGGATGTGCTGAAGGACGGCGTTGCGGACAAGGCGGGCGCCGCGCCGGGCATGAAGGTGATTGCGGTGAATGGACGGGCATTCACGCCGGCGGTGCTTCGGCAGGCTTTAAAGGAGTCGGTGGGAGACGGGCCGGGGCCGGAGCTAATCCTGCAGAACGCCGGGTACTTCCGCGTGGCGAAACTGGACTACCACGGAGGCGAGCGATATCCGTCGCTGGACCGTGTGAATGGGACGCCGGCGCTGCTGGACGACATCATCGCGCCGATGGTGAAGTAGAGCTCGTTATTGGATGGTGGATTCGAATGCGGCGAACCGGCGTTCGAGTTCCCACTGCTGTGCGGCTTTTTCGTTGGACTTGAGGAACGCAGCGCATGCGCTGATGGGTGATTCCGCGCCGAGCTTCTGGGCGGCACATGCGGATTGGGTTCGGGTGAACGTGTCGGGCTTCTCCCAAAGGCTTTCGCCGGGCAGGAAGCTGTGCTCGATGGAGGTGCGCGCCATGTTCTTCAGATCGATATAGCCGAGGTGGTACTCGAGGGCGGCGCGAACGTATTCGTGCGTGAGGTCGATGCGAGAGACCCCTTCGTCGTCGGTGGAGAGCGCGACGGGAACATGGGCTTCGCGATAGAGCGGCAGCGGGTGAAAGGGTGGGACCACACCGAGGATGACATCGTTCGAGGTGAGGTTGATCTCGACCATTACGTGGCGATCAGCCATTTTGCGTAGCAAAGCCTGAGGATCGGTCTCGTGCATCACGTCGACGCCGTGGCCGATGCGCTCGGCGTGGCCGAGATCGACGGCCTCGCGGATGTGGAAGGTAGTGCCGTCGGGCGGGACCATTCCTGGGGCGAGTTCTCCGGCATGCAGGCTGATGTGGACCTTGGGATAGAGGGAATGAAGGTAGTCCAGCATGTGCATCTGGCGGCTGTACTCGCTCATGGACATGTAGGAGTCCTCTGGCTGGACGTAGTTCACGCCGACGACGTTGGGGTCAGAGCTGGCGACCTCGAAACCGAGAAGGGTTTGCGCGAAGACCTGCTGCGGAGGGAATGCCCGCAAGAGTTGGTAAATGAAGCGGATCGTCACAGAGCACGCGGGTTTCGCGTCGGACTGGCCGCAGCGCTCTATGCGGCTGCGCTCGGTGAGGGCCTCGTCGAGTTCCCTGCGGTCTCCTGCCGCCTCCGCCCGCACTGCGCCGGTGAGCAGCTTCTCGCGTAGCTCGCCGAGTTGCTGGGGTGAGGTCCCGGTGATGTCCCCACGATCTTCCATGGCGGGACTAGAGGGCCAGCCGAGTTGGTAGCCCACTTTGGCGGACTCCGTGAACGTCGGAGTGACCATTACTTCCAGGTACTGCTCGTTTTGTGTGGCGGCACGCGTGGCGACCTCGTCGAGCCACTCAGCTGTATGTGACTTGTCGAGACCGCCGAAGCGGTCGAATGTAGCGAAAAATTGGTCGTGGCCGTTGACGCCCGGCGTCGGGACGAAGGCCCGCATAGAGAACGCGTCGATGAGAGCGTCATAGAGCTTCTGGTTCTGGAAGACCGACGATGCGAGAACGGCGCCATCTGCGCAGGTGGCCGCGTGCGCGGTGTTACGGACGAAGCTGTCGGTCGCCGGGTTGATGCAGATACCGTCCTGAGCGGCATCTTTCAGGAAGGTTTCGGCATAAACGGCGCCTGAGAGATGCATGTGGAGGTCGCCCCCCTTCGGCATCCTGCGGAGGAATGTTTCGAGCGCTAGAGCGTTCGCCGGATTGGCTCTCGCGGTTTCGAAGATTTTCGAGGCTCTGACTTCGCCGACGGTGGACGGAGCGGTAACGGCCGTCTTTGCCTTTCCGGCGTGCTGCGGAGCAGGCTCGATGGCAAACCCAGACTGCCAGAAGGCGGCGAACAGGCAAAGGCTCAGCACTGCAGAACGGCATTCGACAGCCATGCTGGGGGATCTCCTCAAGCGCAGAAGTTCGTTGAGGACAAGGATAGCGCGTTGGGGCGAGCGGGGCGGTTTGGCGGAGGTCACGAGGGTTGCTATACTTGTGAGGACGCTTGGATCGGCACGTATCGCCGAATAGCCTCGGGTGTGATCCATTTACACAGCCCGCGGCAGCACAGATTGACTCCCCGACATGAAGGTTCGGATGTCGTCAGCTGAGTCGCTCCTCCGCGTTGCGCTCGGGCGCTCTTGGCTGGCCCGAAGGTGCGCTGAAGCCAAGGCCAGGTAGCTCAGTGGTAGAGCGCGGCCCTGAAAAGGCCGGCGTCGGCGGTTCGATCCCGTCCCTGGCCACCACTTATCTACAGTTCAGGTGTCGGTTGAGACCGGAAACTGCGACACGGCAATCGGCAATACGGATCTTCTACTGGTTGCTAGCGTCGAGCCTCGTGGTTTGTTCCCTGCTCTTTTTCCTGTGGAGCTGGCACTGGCCGCTGGTGGCCGATGCTTCCGAAATTCACTACGTAGCCTTCCTCATTCAACGCGGTTGGGCACCGTACCGCCAGATTATCGACCAGCAGTTCCCGGGCACGTACCTGGTTGAACTTGCCGGCATGCACATCTTCGGCATGAGCAGCCTTTCCTGGCGTATTTACGATTTCACGCTGCTCGGATTTGCAACGATTGCCTGCTTCGCCGTGACCCGAGCTCCTGATCCATCACGGAATGGACTCTCCGCTTCAACAGTGAGGGAGAGCGCGTGGTTTCCCGGGCTATTGGCGGCGTGCCTGTTCATCCTTATTCATGGACGCGACGGCCTGGAACAAGGCGGGCAACGGGATTTCGCCATGGCAGCGCTGCTGCTGGGCGCCACTGCAGTCCTCTTTACGGCGGTCAGGCGAAACTGGTTATGGTGCTCTGCCGTATTTGGTCTGTGCTCTGGACTCGCCTTCAGCATCAAGCCCACGGTCCTGCCCCTCAGCTTCGCGCAACTCGTATTCGCCTGCTACATCCGCCGAAAAAAGGGAGCACGCTGGCTCCCCCACGCGGGTTCCGCTGCGCTGGCTTTTCTCATTGCGCCTGCGGCATCCATTTTCTTTCTTCTGAGGCAGCACGCGTTCGGCGCTTTTTTCGCCGGCTTCAAGACTATCGTTCCGTACTACGCAAGCCTTGCACATCGGCCGCTCAGCTACATCCTGATTCACAGTGTCTCGCCAGTGCTGCTGATGGTTTATCTTTGGCTGGCGCTGCAGGCGCTTCTCTTCTTCACGCGTGACCAGTCCGTGGACTGGATCAACGACTGGGAACGGAATATCCTCGTCGCAAGCGCCGCGTTTGGGCTCCTGGATTGCATCATGCAGGCGCGCGCTCTGCCCTATTACCGCTATCCGTTCCTAAGCTTTCTGCTGCCGCTTATGGCGCTGGACTTCCACCGCGCTCTCAACCGAAGCATCCTCGGCGCCAAACCGGTGTTCACTCCATGGGCACGAAAGAGCACCTCCGCTGTTTGCATCACAGCACTTGCCTTCGGCGGATTGGTGGTGGCTCCACAGTCCGCCATTCTCATTCACCGCTATCGCTGGTGGGAGACTGATTTCATCACATCGCTCGAGAAGAACTTGAACGCGCTCGGCGGTTCCAACCTATCCAAGCATATTGTGTGTATCGATTCTGTCTCCGGCTGCGCGACTGTACTGTATCGAATGAGGCTGGAGCCGGCCAGTGCGATTCCCGGCGACTACCTGCTCTTCGGTCCTGATTCCTCGCCCGCTGTCCGTCAGATCCGCCAGAAGGTTGTCACCGACGTTTTCTCAAACCCGCCGAGAGTTATTGTCGTCAGTTCGCATTTGCACCTGGATAATGACGCCGCAGAAGATTTCCGAAAGCTCGACCGGTGGCCGGTCCTAAGCGACTTCCTTGCGATGCACTATAACCTCGTCACCGAGTGGCACCCCACCCGTCCGGCACTGTGGTGGTCGCGTCCGACGACGCCCGCCAGCTATCGAATCTATGTGCTGCGTCCAGATGGGCAAGCATTGCGATGAGGCTGGAGAGTCCTGGTTCCTACTTCGCCAACGACTGTTGATCGAAGTAGAAGCACTCGGTCAGAAGGCAAAAGATGTGCTCGAGCGCAATGTGAGACTCCTGGATGTTCATCGTGACATTCGACGGAATGATCACGTTGATGTCGGAAAGGGATTTCATGGCTCCTCCGCCACTGCCCAGATAGCTGACGGTGTGGATTTCCATGTTGCGCGCGAGCTTGAGTGCGCGGATGCAGTTTTTTGAGTTGCCGCTTGTAGAGATTGCCAGCAGCACGTCTCCTTTGACACCCAGAGCTTCGACTTGGCGTTCGAAGACGTTCTCATAACCGTAATCATTGCCTATCGCGGTGAGAATGCTGGTGTCGGTGGTGAGAGCGACGGCGCGCATAGCGGGCCGATCCTGAACCAGGCGTGAAACAAATTCCGCAACCAGGTGCTGCGCGTCCGCGGCCGAGCCGCCGTTTCCGCAGACCATCAGTTTGCGACCACTCTTCAGGGCATCGGCGGTGAGCCGCGCGGCCTCAACGACAGCCTCATGGATCGACTCGTCGTTGAGCACGCTGGTGATGGTCGCGACGGATTGGTGAAGCTGCTTCTTGACGATATCTTTGATGGCGGACTCCTAGGTGCGCATACCCAAAGTACCGGCTAACCGGCTGCGGTGGCCATGACACTGACGGGCGCATCGGACTTGGGAGGAGCGGGGGGATATTCGAAGTTGATCCGATCGATCTCCACCGCGTATGGGCGCTTTTGGATGTGGGTGTAGATTGACCCAACGTATTCACCCATGACTCCCATGAAGACGAGTTGCAGTGAAGAGATGAAGAATACTCCGATCAGAATAGGAGCAAGTCCGAAGCTGAAGGTGGACCAGAACAAGAGCTTGAGGATCAGATATGCCAGAGCGATCAGGAAAGAAATGCTCGCCCCAATGAACCCGGCCAGAGCCGCCAGGCGGAGGGGGACTTTGGAATTGCTGATGATGCCGAGCATGCCGATGTCGTACAGGGTGTACCAATTGTTTTTCGTGACTCCGAATCGGCGGGCGGGCTGATCGTAGAGAAGCTTGACGGTAGGCAGCCCTATCTCTGCGATCATGCCGCGGAAGTAAGGATAGGGGTCCTCGAAACCACGAACGAGCTCCACGACTTTACGGTCGTAGAGACCGAAGCCGGTGAAATTTTGAATCGTCGCGATGGATGAGAGACGTTCAACGAGCCGATAGTACTGCCTGCGCAGCCAGAACATGAGCGAATGCTCTTCGCTGGTGCGCTTGATGCCCAAGACACAGTAAGCGCCGTTCTCCCATTCGCGGACCATATCGGCGATCATGGGCGGCGGGTCCTGCAGATCGGCGACAATGCTGATGACGGCATCCCCACGGCATTGCAAAAAGCCGTGCATGGGAGAGCGGATATGGCCGAAGTTCCGCGAGTTGACGATGATTTTGACGTTCTTGTCCTCCGCAGCGATCGACTTAAGGATCGCAACGGTATTGTCGGTTGACGAGTTGTCGATAAAGAGATGCTCGTAGTCGTAGCGGCCGATTCGGGCCATTACCTCCCGAACCTGGTTATAGACGTTCAAAACGTTGGCCTCTTCGTTAAAACAGGGCGTCAAAATGGAGATCGTCTTCTTGCTCATACCGTATGACAACTCCTGAACGATTGGGTCAGAATCCAGTTTAGATGCAAGTCATTGGTCAGATTTTGTGCGGAAGGTAATTTTCTTATGGCCGACGAAACTGTAGACCGTGGACACGCCTATGACGAGAGCGCCAGCGATATAGCCGGCCATCGCTTTGCCGTTGGCGACATATAGGACCAACGTCAGCGGGCGACCGCTGAGATGCCGCTCTACCGCAGTGAGCCAGATGTGGAGCAGTACGGAATGGAGGTGAAACTCGGCTTGGAGGAAACGGGTTAGCGCGGAGAGCGCGACTAAGCCGGGGATCATGCCTGTGCCGTACACCGCAAAGCATTTGAGCCATTCGCGAAGGTAATTCCCCTGCGTGCGGAAGACGAAGAGCTTGTAGCCGAAATACGCGAAGGTGATGCTGAGCGGTGTGCTCAGTACCGATGCAAGGATCACGGTGAGGTAGAGCCACCGCGCCGGCAACGCGGCGTTTAGCAGTGTAAGTAGGACAACATAGGCCGCGTATCCGAAAATCGTGTTACATGCGCCGACACAGAGGTACCGCACGAATTGTCCGGCCGGAAATAGATTCACCAGCCACTGCAACCGGCGCATGGGAATGAAAGGGTCCTGCGGTATGGGGACGACGGGCGGATGAGCGGGACGAATTTCCTGGCCGGTGGAGGAAGGCAGAGTCATGCGAGATCCCTCGCTAGCCCGTTGCGGCATGCATCTGAGGAGGGAGCTCGATGTTTGCGAGATGGAGCGGCTGGATGCACTCGATTCAAAGCTCGCTATCGGGGTTGTCGTACGTCGACCACAGTAGCCAGTTTACAAGGCCTTGGGCAATAGCCGGTGAATTGGGTCCATCGGTAGGCAAAGCAGTGGTGTGGCGTTGGAAAGGAGGGCGCCCAATCAAATCCGTGCACGCTCTGGTGGCACGGCGTAGAGGACCGTCTGGAAGCCGTCACCTTCGTAGGCGCGCAGATAAAGTTTGTGCTGCGGCAGAAAATCTCGCACCAGTAGTGGGATTCTCCAGATGTCGTTCTGCGTGTGGTAGACGCAGATTGCGAGGATAGGCTTGTCGCGTTGGATCAGCCGGCGGCCCCCCAGCAATGCGCCGTATTCGGCACCCTCGATATCCATCTTGATGAAGGTGACGTGAGTTTCGGCAAAGAGTTCGTCGAGGGGAACGCAGTCGACATCCTGGCCTGCATCGCCGGCCGTAGACGTGAGCAGTCCGGCCATGACGAACTTGATGGTGCAGCGCGTCTCGCCAACTGCGCAGTTGAGCTCGCGAATTTTTTGCCGCACGTCCGCGGGAAGCCCAGCGAGATAGCTGTGGAGCTTTTCGAGCGATACCGTATCGGCTTCAACCGCGTAAATGGCTTTCAAGTCGGAGCCGACGAGGCTGAGGGTGGAGCGGATAGTGTCACCATCGA
>Ga0157372_10007789_pt1 | contig 11378 bp, 9 predicted proteins | sample C55metaG_FD_115307 | JGI IMG/M metagenome (GOLD analysis project Ga0157372, IMG submission 115307) | Corn rhizosphere microbial communities from Kellogg Biological Station, Michigan, USA - C5-5 metaG | ecosystem: Host-associated > Plants > Roots > Rhizosphere > Soil | place: USA: Michigan...
CGGACGGCAGCCCGCTTGGCCTGTACGCCTGCCTCCGGAGGGCAGTGGATGCGCAGCGGCGAGCACCGCGCCGACCTGCAACTTCGGCATCCTGCGGTGGTCTAGTGGCCGGACCTGGGCATCACTTGGGCGCGCGGAGGTCTGTCAGCGAACTTGAAACCGCTAGGAGCTTGCTCCTCTGTCGACGCCGCCTGAAAACTGACCCCGGAGCGCCGCCTGAATTTTGACCCCGTTGGCGCTGACTCTCGGCTCAATCGAGCCGAGGGGGACGAAGGGGTGTTATCCGTGGAGGATTGGGCCGAGATCCGCCGGCTGCATCGGGCGGAGGGTCTGCCGATCAAGGCGATCGCCCGGAAGATGGGCGTCTCGAGGAACACCGTGCGCACGGCGATCGCGTCGGATGCCGCGCCGAAGTACGAGCGCAAGCCGGCCGGGTCGATCGTGGACGCGGTCGAGGCGCAGATCCGCGAGCAGCTCCAGCTCGACGCGAGGATGCCGGCGACGGTGATCGCCGAGCGGATCGGCTGGACCCGTGGGATCACGGTGCTCAAGCAGCGGGTCGCTGAGCTGCGCCCGGCATACCTGCCGCCCGATCCGGCCTCGCGCACGAGCTATGAGGCCGGAGACATCGCGCAGTGCGATCTGTGGTTCCCGCCGATCCAGCTGCCGGTCGGGTTCGGCCAGCAGCGTCGAGCGACGCAGTTGCCGGTGCTGACGATGGTCACCGGCTACTCCCGATGGCTGTCTGGGCAGCTGATCCCGACCAGGGCGGCGCCGGATCTGTTCGCCGGCTGGTGGCAGGTCATCTCCCGGCTCGGCGCGGTGCCGCGCACGCTGGTCTGGGACGGCGAGGGCGCGATCGGCCGCTGGCGTCATGGCAAGACCGAACTGACCGGCGAGTGCCAAGCCTTCCGCGGCACCCTCGGGGCGAAGGTGGTCGTGCTCAAGCCCCGCGAGCCGGAGCACAAGGGCATCATCGAGCGGGCCCACGACTACCTGGAGACCTCGTTCCTGCCCGGCCGCCGCTTCACTGGCCCGGCTGACTTCAACACCCAACTGCAGCAGTGGTTCGTCCTGGTCAACGCCCGCCGTCGCCGGGTGCTCGGTTGCGCCCCGACGGAGCGGATCGCCGCGGACAAAGGCGGCGATGCTGGCGTTGCCGCCGGTCGCGCCGGCGACCGGATGGCGGGCCAGCACCCGGCTGGCACGCGATCACTACGTGCGCATCGACTCCAACGACTACTCCATCCATCCCGCCGTGATCGGCCGGCGCATCGAGCTGATCGTCGACCTGCAACGCGTCCGAGCGCTCTGCGACGGCAAGCTCGTCGCCGACCACGAGCGGGCGTGGGCCTGGCACCAGACCATCAGCGATCCCGACCACCTCGCCGCCGGCAAGCTGCTGCGCAACGAGCGCGTCGGCGCGCTGCGTCCGGTAGTCGAGCTCGAGGTCGAGCAGCGCTGCCTGGCCGACTACGACACCGCACTCGGCCTCGACAATGCCGCTGACGGCGGGGTGGCGTGATGGCTGCCCGCGCCAGCACGGCCAAGACGACCCGCGACCTGACCAGCGAGATCACCTACCTCACCCGAGCGCTCAAGGCACCGACCCTGCGCGACAGCGTCGCGCGACTCGCCGAACGCGCTATTGCCGAGTCGTGGTCCCACCTGGAGTTCCTCGTCGCCTGCCTGCAACGCGAGGTCTCCGCCCGCGAGTCGCACGGCGGCGAGGGCCGCATCCGCGCCGCCCGCTTCCCAGCCCGCAAGAGCTTGGAGGAGTTCGACTTCGACCACGCCCGCGGCCTGAAGCGGGACCTGATCTCGCACCTCGGCACGCTCGACTTCGTCACCGCCCGCGAGAACGTCGTGTTCCTCGGACCGCCCGGCACCGGCAAGACCCATCTCGCCATCGGCCTGGCGATCCGCGCCTGCCAAGCCGGCCACCGAGTCCAGTTCGCGACCGCTGCCGACTGGGTCGCCCACCTCGCCGAAGCCCACCACGCCGGCCGGCTGCAGACCGAACTCACCCGGCTGGGCCGCTACCCGCTGCTCGTCATCGACGAGGTCGGCTACATCCCCTTCGAACCCGAAGCGGCCAACCTGTTCTTCCAACTCGTCAGCTCCCGCTACGAGCGCGCATCCCTCATCGTCACCAGCAACAAGGTCTTCGGCCGCTGGGGCGAAGTGTTCGGCGACGACGTCGTCGCCGCAGCCATGATCGACCGCCTCGTGCACCACGCCGAAGTCGTCGCACTGAAAGGAGACAGCTACCGACTCAAGGACCGCGACCTCGGCCGCGTCCCCGCGGCCAGCACCACCGAAGACTGACAACCGATCACGCCGTCAGGGGGTCAATCTTCAACCGGCGACAGAGGGTCAATTTTCGAGCGGCGTTGAGTGCGCCGTGAGGCGCTGTGTATTCGAGTGGAGGTGAGAGACCTTCACCGCCTGCCCTGTCGCAGCAGGGAGGTGGAGCTGGGGGCAGCCCGATCCGGGTGACGACGGGGAGGGTGGCAAGCGGCCCCGACAAAGCCGGGACGGGCCAGCACTGCCAGATGGCGCGGGTCCGGCGAGCGGGATGGAAAGGAGTACGCAAGGAACCGGCGTATACGTTCCTCAAAGTGCGGACCGGCCCCAAACCTGGCGGATATGGGCCGGGAGCGGCGCGCACCCGCCCGGACGGGCGGGGAACTCCTGGGCCGGTGTTCAACGACTGGCCGGGAGACCACGGTGAAGTGCTGCGGGGTAGCCGTGGTGATGCCGCAGGGACCGAGTCGGGCTCCTCCTTCATCGAGCGAATCACAGTGAACACGGGAACCGTCCCGGTCCTACCCGTGGCCGTGCATCCGGTGCGGCGGTTCGGGTTGGGCGCGTCGACCGCCGATCGGTCCGGGATGGGGCGGAGCCGCCGTAGTACTCCGAGCCGGGGAGAGCCCGTGCACATGGGGAAGGGCGGCAGCGGTATCGAGAAGGGAAGGAGGCTGCAATGCCGCAAGACGCGCCGCCGAATGGCAGCGCACCGGTCACGGCTTCGGTCGTGACCCGGGTAGCGGAGATGCAGGCCAAGCTTCACCGTTGGGCGGCGGCCGATGCTGGCCGCCGGTTCGATGACCTGTTCAACTTCGTGCACGACCCGGCGACGCTGCATGTGGCGTTCGACCGGGTCGCGGGCAACCGGGGCGCCCACACGCCCGGCGTCGATGGCCTGACGGCCGCCGACGTCGAGCAGATCATCGGGGTGCCCGGGTTCCTGGACGAGCTGCGTGCCCAGCTGAAGGCGGGCACGTTCACCCCTTTGCCGGTGCGGGAACGCGTGATCCCCAAGCCGGGTGGATCGGGGAAGGTCCGCAAGCTCGGGATACCGACGACCGCGGACCGGGTCGTCCAGGCAGCGCTCAAGCTGGTGTTGGAACCGATCTTCGAGGCGGACTTCCTGCCCGTCTCCTACGGGTTCCGGCCGATGCGGTGCGCGCACGACGCGGTCGCCGAGATCCAGCGTTACGGCACCAAGGGGTATCGATGGGTGCTCGACGCGGACATCGAGGCGTGCTTTGACACCATCGCGCATCCGGCCCTGATGGACCGGGTGCGGACACGGGTCAAGGACAAGCGCGTGCTGGCGCTGGTGAAGGCGTTCCTCAAGGCCGGGGTGCTCACCGAGACCCGGCAATATGAGGACAGCTTCACCGGCACCCCGCAGGGAGGCATCCTGTCCCCGCTGCTGGCAAACATCGCCCTGACCGCGCTCGATGAGCACGTGCACGGGCCGTGGCTGGCTGGCGGGACGATGAGCACTCCCAGCCGACGCGCTAGACGCCGCGCGAAAGCCCTGCCCAACTGGCGGATCGTCCGCTATGCGGACGACTTCGTCATCCTGGTGCACGGCGATCGCGCCGACGTCCAGGCCCTGCACGACGACATCGCCGCCGTGCTCGAACCGATGGGACTGAGGCTCTCACCAGCCAAGACCCGGATCGGGCACATGGGCGAGGGGCTCGACTTCCTGGGGTTTCACATCCAGTGGCGCCGCAAGCGAGGCACGAGCAAGTGGTACGTCTACACCTTCATCGCCGACCGGCCGATCCGATCGATGAAACAGAAGGTGCGAGACCTGACCCGCAGGACATCGCAGCAGCCGCCCAGGGACGTGCTGATCCGGGTCAACCAGATCATGCGCGGCTGGGCCAACTACTTCCGGCACGCAGTCTGCAAACACACCCTGGACGCCCTGGAGAACTTCGTATGGCACAGGGTGATCCGCTGGTGGAAGCACCTGCACCGCTGGAACTGGACGGACGTCCGCCGTCACCTCACCGGACCCAACGGCCGGTGGCGCAGGCCGACGGCAGACGGGATCGAGCTGTTCAACATCGCATCGGTACCGGTCACCCGCTACCGATATCGCGGCAGCAAGATCCCCAACCCCTGGCTCCTGCCCAACCACGCCTGACGGCAGACACCGTGGAGAGCCCGTTGCCGGGAGACCGGCACGGCGGGTTCGGCGAGCGGCCCGGGGAAACGGACCGGGAGCAATCCCGGCACCGCGCCCCAGGCCGACTCAACCAGGGGATCCTCACGCTCATGCGACCGAACGGCTGGAGTCGGCGGCAGCCGCGTCTCTCGACTGACGGCTCGATGCGGATCACACTCGGACATGTGGAGCCGGAGCGCATGTCGCTGGAGTGGTCGCCGGGCGAACGGCTAACCCCGTGGCTGGTTCTTGATCTGCCGAGGGCCGCGTGGATAGTGGAGCGTCGGGCCGCGGAGTTGACTGCTGAGGAGCGTCAGATCGTGCGGGACGCCGCTGATCGCATGCTCAGAGCGGTTGGCGGCATCGGCTGAGAGACGACTCCGCTGGCGCACGCGGCACCTCTCGCCGGATCGGTGAGCGAACGGGCGGCGTGTCGCTGCTACTGCCCCGCATCGGGCAAGAGGCTGTGCCAGCGGGGTCTGACGCACGGAGAAGACCTCCGAACATCCGCTCCTGCCGTGAAGGGCACTGATGCCGATGAGGCGAGGGGCACCCGCTGGAAGAGCAGATCCCGAGTCAGGCTGCGTCCACAGGCCTCAGCGCCACGAACGGGTGAGTGCGGACGAAGTCGCGGAGCGCGGCCTCGGCGCGTAGGTTCGGCCAGCCCAGAATCCGGCAGGCCAGCAGCCCGCGGTACGGGTGCCTGCGCAGGAAGTCACTGGCGACCGCGACGCTTTCGTCTTCGGTGAGGAACCGGTGTTGCGGCGGGTACGACTCCCGGCCGATCTCCACGCGGAGCGCGGGACGGGCGCGGAGGTTGCGCACCCAGTCGGAGTCGGGACCCCAGCCGGAGAGGATGACGACCTCGCGGGTGGTGGGGTCGTAGCGCATCACCATCGCCGTCATCAGATGCGGTTGTCCGGTCTTGCGTCCGGCGTGGACCAGCAGCATGAACGTGTGGCCGAGCAGTCGGCCCCACCCACGGCGGTACAGGACCAGGGGTAGCCGGAACACTGCGAGCGCCAGACGGCCTGGCCGTCGCCGCAGGCCTAGAAGGGGTCGCGCGTGCTGGCTCGGGGCTGCCGTGCTGGTCTTCATGGGTCTGGCCTCCTTCCGCCCCCGGTCGCGGAGCGTCATTCTCAGGCAAGACTCCGCGTGCGGCTCGCGCCAGAGGCATTGGTCCGCAGGGTTTCCAGGTGACGCGTCGGCCGGGTTTGTGCCTCCCGTCGCGTTCGACTGATCAGCGGGCACCCGGACCGGGTACCGGAAGGCCGGGAACCCCGCGGTCGGCGGCCGTGCTCGCCCTCCAGGTTCCGTCATCGTCCCTAGCCGTGCAGCGAGCGTCGACCACCCGTGCACGCTGAGGCTGCCGGGACCGCACGGCCGGTCGAGCTCCTCCCGACGGCTGTTCCCCAGGTCCGGTCGGGGAGCGCGATGAGTCTTAGGTCCCTGGCCGGCCCGACGCCGTCGCATCAGGCTGGAACCGGCCGTACGGGGAGGAGTTCTCCATGTCCACTCTGGCTACAGAGACCAGTACCCGCGCACAACCCACCGCGGCCGCGCGGACGGAGGCCGCGACGAAGATCTACGGCACCGGACAGGCGCAGGTCCGGGCGCTGGACGACGTCACCGTCGGCTTTGCGACCGGTCGGTTCACGGCGATCATGGGGCCGTCCGGTTCCGGGAAGTCGACGCTGCTGCACTGCGTGGCCGGGCTCGACTCGCTCACGTCCGGGCGCGCCTTCATCGGCGACGCCGACCTCAGCTCGCTGAACGACCACGAGCTCACCATCCTGCGCCGGGATCGAATCGGGTTCGTGTTCCAGGCGTACAACCTCATCCCGACGCTCAGTGCCATCGAGAACGTCACGCTGCCCTTGCGGCTCGCCGGACGTAAGGGCGACGAGCAGTGGATCACCAGCGTGGTCAGCACCATGGGCCTCACCGACCGCGTGCACCACCGCCCGGCGGAGCTGTCCGGCGGCCAGCAGCAGCGCGTCGCCGTGGCGAGGGCGCTGGCCACCCGGCCCGCGATCATCTTCGGTGACGAACCGACCGGCAACCTCGACTCCAAGGCGGGCGCCGAGGTGCTGGGCTTCATGCGGCGGGCAGTCGACGAGATGGGGCAGACGATCGTCATGGTCACGCACGACCCGATCGCGGCCAGCTACGCGGACCGGATCGTGTTCCTCGCGGACGGACGGGTCGTCGACGAGATGGCACGGCCGAGCGCCGACCGCGTCCTGGAGCGCATGAAGCGGTTCGGGGAGTGAGCCGCCATGCTCCACACGACCTGGAAGAGCCTGCTGGGACACAAGTTCCGCTTCGTCGCGACGGCGCTCGCCGTCACTCTGGGTGTCGCCTTCACGGCCGGCACGCTCGTCCTGACCGACACGATCCGGACCACCTTCGACAACCTCTTCGCGAATGTCTACCAGGGCACCGATGCGGTGGTCCGGGCGAAGGCGGCCTTCGAGGGACCGCCGGGAGCAGGTACCCAGCGGGGCCGGGTCGACGCCGCACTGGTGGACACGGTCCGCGGGGTCGAGGGCGTCGCGGCGGCCGAGGGTGACGTCGGCGGGTACGCCCGCCTGATCGGCAAGGACGGGCAGGCGCTCGGCAATCCCGCGACGGGCGCGCCGGCGCTCGGGCTGAGCTGGACCGAGAACAACGCGCTCAATACGTTCACCCTCGTCAGCGGGGCGGCGCCCAGTCGCGACGACGAGGTTGTCATCGACCGCAAGAGCGCTCGGGACGGCGACATCAACGTGGGCGACACCACGACGGTGCTGGTGACGGGACCGCCCCAGCGGGTCCGGATCGCTGGCATCGCCCGCTTCGGCAATGCCGACAGCCCCGGCGGAGCCACGATCGTGGCCTTCAAGCGTGCGGTGGCGCAGCGGCTGATCGGGGAGCCGGGCAAGTACGACTCGGTGTCCGTGCTCGCCGCCAGCGGAGTGTCACAGACGGAACTGGCGCGCCGTCTGTCCGCCGTCCTCCCGCCCGGGACAGAGGCGCTGACCGGCGCCGCGATCACCGCGGAGACGCAGAGCCAGATGGCGGACGCGTTCCAGTTCTTCAACACGTTCATGCTGATCTTCGCTGTGATCGCGTTGTTGGTGGGCGCGTTCATGATCTTCAACACGTTCTCGATCACGGTGGCGCAGCGCACCAGGGAGAACGGCCTGCTGCGGGCGCTCGGCGCCAGCCGACGGCAGGTGCTCGGCTCGGTGATCCTCGAGGCGCTCGCCGTCGGCGTCCTGGCCTCGGCGCTGGGGATCGCTGCCGGCTTCGCCGTCGCACTCGGCCTCAAGGCCCTGCTGACCGCGGTCGGGCTCGACATTCCGACGACGAGCCTGGTGTTCACGCCGGCCACGGCGGTGATCTCCGTCGTGGTGGGCGTCGGGATCACGGTCCTCGCCGCGCTGTCGCCGGCCCGGAAGGCGGCGAAGGTCGCGCCGATCGCGGCCATGCAGCACGGCGTCGTAGGCAGCACCGGCTACGGATCGAAGCAGCGGGTGTTCGTCGGCGTCGCCGTCCTCGGCCTGGGTCTGGCCGCACTGCTGACCGGGCTCTTCCGGGACGTCCAGCAGCCGGTGGCGCTCGTCGGCGCCGGCGCGCTGCTGGTGTTCTTCGGCGTGTCGATCCTGGGTCGGACGGTCTCGCTGCCGCTCAGCCGCGCCATCGGCGCGCCGCTGCCACGGCTGCGGGGTATCACCGGGGAGCTCGCCCGGGAGAACGCCACGCGCAACCCGAAGCGTACGGCTGCAAGTGCCTCCGCGCTGATGATCGGCGTGGGCGTCGTCGGCCTCATCACGATCTTCGTGTCCTCTGCGAAGGCGTCGATGGATGCAGCGGTGGACCGCGCGTTCACCGGTGACATCGTGGTGGACTCCGGCGGTGGAACCTTCGGCGGAGTGGATCCCGGACTCGCCCGGCGCGTGAACGGGCTGCCCGAGGTCGATTCGGCTGCCGGCCTCCGCCAGGGCGTGGCTCAGGTTGCCGGCAGCGCCGTACTGCTGCAGTCCACCGACCCGCGGACGGCGGTCGAGCTGATGAAGGTGGACCCGATCAGCGGATCGCCCGCCGCGCTGGGGCGCGATTCCATCGGCGTCTACAAGGACGTCGCCGAGCAGAAGGGCCTCCGGCTGGGCGATCAGGTGCCGGTCGTGTTCAAGGACTCCGGCACCCGCAGCCTGCGGTTGGCGCTGATCTACGGCGAGAACCGCCAGGCCGGCAACTACCTGCTCGGTACCCAGGCGTACGAGGCCAACTTCACCAACCGGCTGGACAGCAAGGTGCTCGTCAAGCGAGCGGCCGGCGTCAGCCCCGCAGCGGCGTTGGCCGCGGTGAAGCAGGTCGCTCAGGCCTACCCCGGCGCGAACGTGCTGGACCGGGCCCAGTTCAAGGCCGAGCAGACCAAGTTCCTGGACCAGCTGCTCAGGCTGGTGTACGCGCTGCTCGGGCTGGCGATCCTCATCGCACTGCTCGGCATCGCCAACACGCTCGCGCTGTCGATATTCGAGCGGACCCGGGAGCTCGGGTTGCTGCGCGCCGTCGGGATGACCCGGTCACAGCTGCGCTCGGCGATTCGCTGGGAGTCGGTCATCATCGCGCTGCAGGGGACGGCGCTGGGGCTGCTGATCGGGCTGTTCTTCGGCTGGGCGCTCGTGACCGCGCTCTCCGACGAGGGGATCAGCGTCTTCCGCATCCCGTACGCGAGCCTGGCCATCGTGGTGGTCCTGGCCGCGGTGGCCGGCATGGCAGCGGCTGTCCCGCCCAGCCGGCGGGCGGCCAAGCTCGACGTGCTCCGAGCGGTGGTCACCGAGTAGACGCACGCCCGCGCGGTGCGTCGGCGGTCCAAACAGGACGGCCGGCGCACCGCTGCTGCGGTGGATCAGGCCGACGCCTCGCACCCGCTGTTCGCGGGCACCGTCGCGCTGGGGCTCACCTCCGGCGGCAGCGGCAGCTGCACCCGCGGCGGCACAACGTTCTTACGGCCGGTCACCGAGCCGCTGAGCGTCTCCGGGGTCACCGTCTACTGAGGACGACTCGTCCGACGGATGCCGCCGCCCGGCCGGCGGCTTCCGCCGGTGAACCGTCCCCGCCCGGGTAGGACCGAGACGGAGGTGAGGTCAGGTGTACGTGATCAGGGAGAAGCTGTTCGGCTTCGGCCAGGACTCCGACATCACCGATGAGGCCGGCCGGCCGGTGCTGCGGGTCGACGGCAAGGCGCTGAGCCTGCGCGAGCGGCTCGTACTGCGGGACATGGACGGTCGAGAGGTCGCCGAGGTGCGGCGGAAGATGGTCTCGATGCGGCCGACCTACGAGATCGAGATCGGTGGTGCGGAGGCGGCCCGGGTCCGCAAGAGGCTGTTCACCCCGTTCGTGGACCGCTACACCGTCGACATCCCCGGTCCGGACGACCTGGAGCTGGTCGGCGACCTGCTCGAGCACGACTACACCGTCCGCCGGGGCGACGCGGTCGTCGCCACCGTGTCCAAGGCGTACTTCACGATGCGGGACACGTACGCGGTGGACATCGCGCCCGGCGAGGACGAGCTGCTGATCCTGACCGCCGTGCTCGCCCTGGACCTCGCCGAGGACCGGGAGCGTCGGGACCGCCAGTGAGGGCTGCCGGCGCGCCGCGCACCCCCACCATCTTGATCACGGGCCACGGGCATCCAGACGCAGGCGTCCATTCGACCGCTGGCTGAGCGCCTGGCGCAGGGCGTCGCGGCTGGTGAATCCCAGCAGTCGGGGTAGTTCTGCGGCGAACGACCCTTGGGTGTCGCTGGTGGAGAACAGCCGGTAGGTCAGACAGCCACCGGCGAACTGGTCGTACCAGATCGCCCGGAACGCGCCGGTGGACCGGTCGAGCCGTTGGTAGCGGCGCACGCCCGACGCAGGGGATGGCGCCTCGGCGGTGCCAGTGGCGTCGCAGACCGCGGCCAGCCGCAGCATGGCAGCGCCGGAGCCGGCCCGGTCGTGGTCCAGGGTGATGACCGTGCGGCCGTTGTTGACGGCCACGTCCGCGACTCTCCAGCCGGGCACCCGCGCCTGCACGCAGGGCACGAGCGACGCCGAGGGCACCGCCTGGGCCTGCAGCCACAGCGGCTCGAGTTGGTCGCAGTCGAGGCTGTGGATGCCGAGTGTGGTCCGGACGGCCATCCGGTTGTCGAAGATGAACGTTGGGTTCAGCGCCAGCAGCACCAGGACCGCCACGATCACAGCCCACAGCCCGATTCGGCGGGCGCTCCAGCGTTGCACCCGGATCGGTTGGGGCGGGGTCGGCAGCAGCCGCACGAATTCGCCGTGCAGGTCACGGCCCTGGGCGCGCAGCATCCCCCGCAGTTGGGACGGCAGCGCCAGGCCGCGGGCGGCGGCGAACCCCTCGCTGATCTCGTCGACGCTGAACTGCCGCAGCGCCCGCCGGTACACCTGCTCAGCGCTGGAGCGCAGGGCCAGGCACAACGTCATGTTGGCCAGGTCGACCGCCTGCCGCCACGGGCTGGGGCGGGCCTCCACGAAGGCCACGTCGATCAGCAGCAGCCGCCCGTCGCGCACCAGTGTTATCAGCCCGACCTGACGACCCTGTTTGCTGGGCGCCGCCCCTGTCAAGACCACCGAAGCCCTCGGCAGGACCGGCTTACGCACCAGTTCGCCGAGTCCCCTGTGCGGAGACCGGCACCTCGTAGCCTTCGCCGACGCGACGCTCGACTTCCTGCCGCACGATCGGGCCGCCGCGTACGTCGGGGAGCAGACCGGGCTATCGCTCTACGGCGCGGCCGTCAGCTGTCCGGGCGGGTGAGCCTCGGTGGCGTCCCGTCGGCCGGCCCGCGGGTACGCCCACGAGCAGGGTAAGCAGTCCGCCGAGCAGCAGCCCGGCACCGGCGCCAGCCACCAC
>Ga0157372_10007791_pt1 | contig 11376 bp, 9 predicted proteins | sample C55metaG_FD_115307 | JGI IMG/M metagenome (GOLD analysis project Ga0157372, IMG submission 115307) | Corn rhizosphere microbial communities from Kellogg Biological Station, Michigan, USA - C5-5 metaG | ecosystem: Host-associated > Plants > Roots > Rhizosphere > Soil | place: USA: Michigan...
ATCCGCTCGGCTCGCCTTCGGCTGCACCTCGCCAGGCGGCGGATGCGCGAGGTCGGTCTGCTTCTTGGCGTGGTAGGAGGAGCGGACGAGGGGGCCCGACTCGACGTGGGCGAAGCCCATCTCGTGGCCGCGCTCGGCCAGCTCCGCGAACTCGTCCGGGTGGTAGAAGCGCGCCACCGGCAGGTGCTGGGCCGACGGCCGCAGGTACTGGCCGAGGGTGAGGATGTTGACGTCGGCGGCTCTCAGATCGGCCATGGTGGCCAGCAGCTCGTCGCGCTCCTCGCCCAGCCCCAGGATGATGCCCGACTTGGTGATCAGCCGCGGCGCCACCCGGCGGGCGTGCCGGAACAGGTCGAGGGTCCGCTCGTAGCGGCCGCCGTGGCGGGCCACCTTGTAGAGGCGCGGCACCGTCTCGATGTTGTGGTTCAGCACGTCGGGCCCGGCCGCGATCACCGTCTCGAGCGCGTCCGTCCGTCCCTGGAAGTCGGGGATCAGGAGCTCCACCCGGCACCCGGGCGCGTGCTGGCGGATGGCCCGCGTGGTGGCCGCGAAGTGCGCGGCGCCGCCGTCGGCCAGATCGTCACGGTTCACCGAGGTGATCACGACGTGCTCGAGCCCCAGCTCGCCCACCGCCCGCCCCACCCGCTCCGGCTCCTCCCGGTCCTCCCAGGTCGGCCGGCCGTGCGCCACCGCGCAGTAGCCACAGTTCCGGGTGCACACGTCGCCCAGGATCATGAAGGTGGCGGTCAGGTCCTCCCAGCACTCGCCGATGTTCGGGCAGTGCGCCTCCTCGCACACCGAATGGAGGTTCCATTCGCGCATCAGCCCCTTTAGGCGGATGTACTTGGGCCCCCCCGGCGCGCGCACCTTGAGCCAGGACGGCTTGGGTGGCTGCGCCACGCGCGTGGCGTCAAGAAGTGGCAGGGAAACTCCCATCACTATTGTCCTTTGTCCCCCGGGCGGCGTCATTATGGCACATCTTTCACAAGCCGCCAATCCGGTCGGCCGCCCCTCCTCTGATCGATCGCGGCGCTCTCAGCGGTCGTTCGAGATCGCGGCGTGAACGGCATTGCTGATGACGTCCAGACGGGCGCTGTGCCAGGGGTCCGGGACGCGGCTGTTCGTCAGGTACGCGAACGACACGCCCGAGTCCGGGTCGGCCCAGCAGTAGGAGGAGCCGACACCGCCGTGACCGAACGTCCGCGGCGACGCGATGCTGCCCAGGCCCCGGATGGTCTCGGTCGTCCCGCGCACGTGCGGACCGAGGGCGCGGTGCATGGGCATCCCCATGTAGCCATCGACCCGGCTCCCGGTGACGCTGCGCGTGACGTACTGGATCATCCGCGGCGAGAAGAGCCGCCGGCCGTTCAGGGTGCCCCCCGCGGCCAGCATCTGGTAGAAGGCGGCCATGGCCCGGGCGGAGGCGTAGCCGCCTCCGCCTGGCGTGCCGGCGCGGCGGAACGCGGGGTTGTTCTCGTCCGCCCGCTTGACCTGGCCGGCGCCGGAGGCGGCCGGCTCGTGCATGTCGACCGCGCGCTCGTGCCGACCGTCCGGCAAGCCGACGAACAGCTCGTCGTCCAGGCCGAGCGGCTCGATCACCTGCTCGCGAATGAACGCCCGGTAGTCGGTCTTGGTGACGGCCTCGATCAGCACCGCGGCCACCCAGTGGGCGGCGCGGCCGTGATAGTAGACCTGGGAGCCCGGCGTCCACTCGAGGGTGAAGCCGGACACCGCGCGGCGGAGCACCTCGTGGTCCTCCCACGCCGCCTTCGGCACGTCCGCGTTGGGGAAGCCGCCCTGGTGGCTCAGCAGCTGGACGATCGTGATGTCGCCCTTGCCGTTGGCCTCGAAGCCCGGCACGTGCTCGGCCACCCGGTCGGTGAAGCGCAGGGCCCCCTGCTCGGCCAGGATCCAGACCGCGGCCGCGGTGATCACCTTGGTGTTGGAGTAGAGCAGCCAGAGCGAGTTCTCGCGGGCGGGCACCCGCGCCGGATCGAGGCGCGCGTCGCCGAAGGTGCGGAACAGGGCGAGCTTGCCGTCGCGCGCCACCGCGATCTGGGCGCCCGGATAGCGCCCCTCGGCGAGGTGCCGGGTGATCAATTCTTGTAGACGGTCGAGCGAGGGGACGTCGAGGCCGAGCGAGGACGGGGTGGCGATCGACAGGGGGAAGGACATGGCGGCCTCCTTACGAGCTCTGCTGCCTCAGGGAGTGGATCAGGTCCAGCACGCGCAGCACTTCGCGCCCATCGCGCACCATCTGTCGGTCACCCGCCTGGCCCCAGCGCAGGATCCCGTCGCGGTCCACCACGAACGTCGAGCGGTAGGCCACGTTGCGGTCCACGTCGTGGACGCCGTAGGCCGCGATGACCGCGCGATGCACGTCGCTCAGCAGGGGGAACGGGAGCGGGTGCGCCTTCTGGAACGCGGTGTGGCAGAACGGGCTGTCGCCGCTGATCCCGAGGATCACCGCCCCGCGCTCCTCGAACTCCGCCGCAGCCTGGCCCAGGCCCGTGAGCTCCGGCGTTCAGATGCCGCCGAAATCGTAACAGTAGAAGCCGAGCACCACGTCGCGCCCGCGGAACTCGCGGAGCGACATAGGACGCCCCTCGGTGCTCGGCAGCTCGAACTCGGGCGCGGGTTGCCCCCACTTGACCGTCGTCACGACGCGCATTCTGGGGACTTTCCGCGAGGGAGTCAACCACCCCGGCGGCGCAGGCCGAGGCGTCGCCTTGCGACGCTCACATCCATCCCCTATGCTGCGTTGGCGATATGGACAGGGGAGCGGGAGGTGGCACCGAGGCTGACCACCGGATGAGCAGATCGCGCGACCGGTGGCGTGCCCTGCCCAACGTCCTCTTCTTGCTGCCCGTGCTCCTCGCCTTCGCGGGCTGCATGATCGGACCGAACTATCAGCGACCCAAGGTCTCCGTCTCCCAGAGCTTCGGGGAAGCCGGCGACCCGCGCCTCAGCGCCGAGCAGACCAACTACCGGGACTGGTGGAAGGCCTTCAACGATCCGGTCCTCGACCGGCTCATCGCGCGGGCCTACCAGGACAGCCTCACGCTGCAGCAGGCGGGGGTGAGGGTCCTGGAGGCCCGCGCCCAGCTGGGCATCACGGTCGGCGAGATCTTTCCGCAGACCCAGCAGGCCATCGGATCCGTCCAGTACAACCGCACGAGCGACCGGGCCCCCACCGCCGCCTTCTTCAACAACGGCGGCGGCAGCGTCGCGTACTGGCAGTCGACGATCGGAGCCCAGGCCAGCTGGGAGCTCGACTTCTGGGGACGGATCCGGCGCAACATCCAGTCCGCCGATGCGAGCTTGCTCGCCACGCTCGCGGACTACGACAGCACGCTCGTCACCCTGACCGCGGACGTGGCCAACACCTACATCGCGCTGCGGACGGCGGAGGAGCGCATCCGCATCGCGCTCGAGAACATCGACATCCAGGAGCAGACCCTCAAGATCGTCGAGGCCCGGTTCACGTACGGCACCGTGACCCAGCTCGACGTCGAGCAGGCCCGGACCGTGCTCTTCAACACCCGCGCGACGCTTCCCGTCTTCGAGACGCAGCGGCGCCAGGCGCGCGACGCCCTGAGCGTGCTCCTCGGCATGGCCCCGAACGACCTCGGCGACCTGCTCGCCGGTCCCTCCGCGATCCCGGCCTCGCCGCCCCTGGTCATCGTGGGCATCCCGGCCGACCTGCTGCGCCGCCGACCGGACATCCGGAGCGCCGAGCTGCAGGCGGTCGCGCAGTCCGCCCAGATCGGCGTGGCCAAGGGCGAGCTCCTCCCCGCCTTCTCCCTGATCGGCAACCTGGTGTTCCTCTCGACCGATCTGGGGACGTTCCGGCTCAGCGACATGTTCCGCTGGGGCAGCCGGCAGGTCCAGATCGGTCCCTCCGTGCAGTGGAACATCCTCAACTACGGGCAGATCACGAACAACGTCCGCGTGCAGGATGCGCGCTTCCAGCAGCGGCTCCTGGCCTACCGGCAGACGGTGCTGGCGGCTCAGCAGGACGTGGAGGACAACCTGGCCTCCTTCCTCCGCAACCAGGACCGGGCCGATCTCCTCGCCAAGAGCGTCAAGTCCAGCCGGTCCGCCGTGGACCTGGCCGTCCTGCAGTACCGGGAGGGCGTGACCGACTTCACCACCGTCCTGACCGCGCAGCAGACGCTCCTGACCCAGCAGGACACCCTGGCCAGCACGCTCGGCACCATCTCGACGAGCCTCGTGGGGGTGTACCGGGCGCTGGGCGGCGGCTGGGAGGTCCGGGAGGGCGAGGATATCGTGCCGGCCGAGATCAAGGCGGAGATGCGAGAGCGCACCAACTGGGGCCGGTTGCTGACCCCGACGACCTACAACCTGCCGGCTTCCCGTGAGCCGCAGTCGCGGCCGCGGCTTCCCGATTGGTGACGACCGTGAAACGTCCGCTGACCCTGCTCGTGCTGTCCGGGCTCCTGGCCCTGCAGGCCGGCTGCAAGGAGCAGCCGAAGCCGCAACCGCCCCCGCCGCCGAAGGTGACGGTCGCCCAGCCGGTGCAGCAGACGGTGACCGACAGCCTGGACCTCACCGGGAACACCCAGGCCATCTACACGGTCCAGCTGGTCGCGCGGGTGGTGGGGTATCTCGAGAAGGTCCTCTTCCAGGACGGGCAGCGGGTCAAGAAGGGCCAGCCGCTCTTCGTCATCCAGCAGAACACGTACCAGGACAACCTCCGACAGGCCGAGGCCGCGATTTTACAGTACCGGGCCCAGCTGCAGTGGACCGAATCCCAGCTCGATCGCTACTCCAATCTGATCCAGCACAACGCGGCCGCCAGGTCCGACGTCGAGAACTGGAAGTTCCAGCGCGACACCGCGGTGGCCAATCTCCGAGCCGCCGAGGCCCAGCGGGACCTGGCCAAGCTCAACCTCGACTACACGCTGGTCACCGCGCCGTTCGACGGCCGGATGGATCGACGGCTGGTGGATCCCGGCAATCTCGTCGGATCGGGCGGCAGCACCGTCCTCGCCCAGATCAACCAGATCGACCCGCTCTACGTCTACTTCAACATCAGCGATCTGGACCTGGCGCGGCTGCTCAAGGTCACGCGCGGGATCCCCGGCTCCACGGACGGGCGGAAGTGGCCGGTCCACGCCGGGCTGCCCAGCGAGGACGGCTATCCGCACCAGGGCTACCTCGACTTCGCCGCCATCAACCTCACGACCACCACCGGCACCCTGCTGATGCGGGGCGTCCTGCCCAACACGGACGGGAAAATCCTGCCCGGCCTCTACACCCGGGTGCGGGTGCCGCTCGAGCAGCGCTCCGCGATGCTGGTCCCCGAGGTCGCGGTCGGGCACGACCAGCAGGGCGACTATCTGCTGGTGGTGAACGACAAGAACGTGGTGGAGCGCCGCGGCGTCACGACCGGCCCATCGGTGGAGAGCCGGCGGGTCATCGCCACCGGTCTCTCCGGCGGGGAGTGGGTCATCGTGAACGGCCTGCTCAAGGCCGCCCCGGGCCGACAGGTCACGCCCGAGCGCGAAGGCGATCGCGCGGCGGCGCCGACACCGGCTCAGCCCGGTCCGGCCCCGAAGAAGACCGAGCCGTGATCTCCAAGTTCTTCATCGAGCGGCCGATCTTCGCCAACGTCATCGCCCTCGTCACCGTCCTGGTCGGCGCGGTGTTCCTCTACGCGCTGCCGGTCGCCCAGTACCCCGAGATCGTGCCGCCGACCATCCAGGTGAGCACGCGGTATCCGGGCGCGAGCGCGGAGGTGGTCGCGGCCACCATCGGTGTGCCGCTGGAGCAGGCGATCAACGGCGTCGAGAACTCCATCTACATGTCGTCGACCAGCTCCAGCGACGGCTCGTACCTCCTGACCATCACCTTCGACGTGGGCACCGACCTCGACACCTCCCTGGCCCTGGTGCAGAACCTCGCCAACAGCGCCCTGGCCCAGCTCCCGGGCGGGGTCACCGCGCAGGGGATCACGGTCCGGAAGGTCTCTCCCAACATCCTGCTCGTGGCGAGCCTCTATTCCGACGACGATCGCTACGACGAGACCTTCTTCTCCAACTACGCGATCATCAACGTGCAGAATCCCCTGGCCCGGATTCCGGGCGTCGGCCAGGTGCGGATATTCGGGGCCGGCCCCTACAGCATGCGGGTCTGGCTCGACCCGAAGCGCCTGCAGACCTTCGGGCTCACGACCCAGGACGTCCTGACCGCCATCCGGGGCCAGAACGTCGAGGTGGTCGCCGGGCAGCTCGGCGCGCCGCCGGTCCCGGAGGACCAGCCCTTCCAGTTCACGATCAACGCCCTCGGCCGGCTCTCCGACGCGAGCCAGTTCGAGGGGATCACGATCAAGTCGGCCAGCGGCACCGCGCCGCAGCTCGTGCGCCTGCGCGACGTCGGGCGGGTGGAGCTGAGCCAGCAGAGCTACAGCAACTTCTCGCGCTTCACCGGTCACAAGGCGGCGCAGATCGTGGTGTTCGCCCTGCCGGGCGCCAACGCCATCCAGGTCGCCAATCGCGTCTACACGGCCATGGCCGAGATGAGCAAGCAGTTTCCCGAGGGCATGAAGTACGCGATCCGCTACGACACCACCCTGTTCGTCCGCGAAGCCATCTCCGCCGTCTACCACACCCTGTTCATCGCGGGCGTGCTGGTGCTCGTCGTCATCCTCCTGTTCCTGCAGAACTTCCGGGGCATGCTGGTCCCGGCCACCACCGTGCCGGTCACCCTCATGGGGGCCTTCATCGCCATGGCCGGCCTCGGCTTCACCGTGAACCTGATGACCCTCTTCGCCCTGATCCTGGCCATCGGCATCGTGGTGGACGACGCCATCATCATCGTGGAGAACAGCTCGTACTACATCGAGCAGGGGCTACCGCCCAAGGAAGCCACCATCAAGGCCATGGAAGAGCTCACCGGCCCGGTGATGGGGATCACCCTCGCCCTCGTCGCGGTCTTCCTGCCCGCCGCCTTCCTGCCCGGGATCACCGGACAGATCTTCCGCCAGTTCGCGCTCGTCATCGCCGCGACCGCGGTCATCAGCGCGATCAACGCGCTGACCCTCAAGCCGGTCCAGTGCGCGCTGTGGCTCCGGCCCCGCGGCACCAAGCGGCCGAACTGGTTCTACCGCGGATTCAACCGGGCCTTCGACGCGGTGACCAAGGTCTACGTGGGCGCGGTCGCCCGGATGGTGAAGCACACCGTGGTCATGATCGTGCTCTTCGCCCTCATCGTCGCGGCGACCGCCTGGGGCTTCATCCGCCAGCCCACCGGGTTCCTCCCCACCGAGGATCAGGGCTACGCGGTCCTGGTGTCGATCCTGCCCGAGGGCGCCTCCCAGCCCCGATCGCGCACGGTTGCGGACAAGATCTCCGCGCTCCTCGGGAAGACGGACGGCCTGGCGGGATGGGTCACCATCGGCGGATTCTCGGTCCTCGATTTCGCCAACGTCCCGAACGTCTCCACCACCTTCATCGTGTACAAGAACTGGAGCGAGCGCGGCAAGAAGCTGACCCAGGACCGGATCGTCTCGGACCTCAACCGTGATCTGGCCGGCATCCAGGAAGCCCTGGCCTTCGTGGTGATCCCGCCGCCTATCCGCGGTCTCGGCCAGACCGGCGGCTTCCAGATGATGGTGGAGGACCGCCGGAGCCTCGGCCTCGCCGAGCTCTCGCGCAACACCGCCGAGCTCGTCCAGAAGGGAAATGCCAGCCCGGACCTGCGCGGCCTCGCCGCGACCTTCAGCACCCGCAGCCCTCAGGTGTACCTGAACATCGACCGGACCAAGGCGGAGTCCCTCCAGGTGCTCCCGTCGAGCATCTTCGACACGCTGCAGGCCTACCTGGGCTCCTCGTTCGTCAACCTCTTCAACAAGTTCAACCAGGTGTTCCAGGTCTACATCCAGGCCGACAACGCCTATCGCCTCCAGGCCGAGGATCTCCGGAATCTCTACGTCCGCAACCAGAACGGACAGATGGTCCCCCTGAACGCGCTGATCGAGATCCGTCGGACCCAGGGCACCGAGCTGCTCACCCGCTACAACCTCTACCCGGCCGCGTCCATCTTCGGAGCCGCCGCGCCCGGGTACAGCTCCGGACAGGCTCTCGCCACCATGGAGCGTATCGCCGCGGAGACGCTGCCGGAGGGAATGGCGTACGACTGGACCTCGACGAGCTACCAGGAGAAGCGAGTCGGCTACCAGGCGTATCTCATCTACGCGCTCTCGATCGCGCTGGTCTACATGGTGCTGGCCGCGCTCTACGAGAGCTGGACGTCTCCCGCCGCGGTCGTCCTCGTCGTGCCCATCGCTCTGGTGGGCGTTCTCCTCGCCCAGCTCACCCGCGGCTACGACAACAATCTCTACACCCAGGTCGGCCTGGTCCTGATGATCGCGCTCGCGAGCAAGAACGCCATCCTGATCGTCGAGTTCGCCCGCGATCTCCATCAGCGCGACGGGCTGTCCCTCACCGAGGCCGCCGTCGAGGCGACCCGGCGCCGGTTCCGGCCCATCGTGATGACCTCGTTCGCGTTCATACTCGGCGTGGTGCCCTTGATGGTCGCCACCGGAGCGGGCGCGGCGAGCCAGCAGGCCATCGGCACCGTGGTGTTCGGCGGGATGATGGCCTCGACGCTGCTGGCCATTCCGTTCGTGCCGGTGTTCTACGTGGCCCTGGAGGGCATCACCGAGCGAATGCGGAAGGGTCGCCGACCGGAGCGCGCCTCACGCGGGGAATCGCACCCGCCGTCCGCGCCCCCGTCGCGGCCGGAAACCGCCTCCGAGTAGCCGATCGGCAGGCCCGGCCGGTTCGCTCGCCGGGTCGAGCACCTGCTTCGCTCCTGACGGGTGTCACCACCGCATACATGCTCCGTCCCGCGGCGGCGGTCACGCCCACGGCGGCCAGCTTCGCTGAGCCCACTGTCCGCCCGGCGCTCGCGCCGACGGCGGCTCGCATCGTCCCCGCGGTGAACCGATCCGTCGCGAGCACCCCTCGCGTGGTCCCGGTGGCGGCTTCCACGTCTTCCCAGTGCGCGGGCAGTGATCGCGCCTGGCGCATCGCCAAGCCCGGTGCCATCGGCGGACTCGTCGGTGCCGGTCTCGGCGCCGCAGGTGGGGCCATCGCCAACGGCGGAAACGGCGTGGGCAAGGGCGCGCTGATCGGCGGCCTCATCGGCGCCGCCACCGGCGCCGGCTACGACTGCGGAACGATCCTCGGCAATCGCGGGCTCACCGACGGGGTCGTCTCGGACCGCGCGCCGGTCACCGAGACCGCCCTTCGGCCCCGCGCGGCCAACGACGACATCACGGTGTATCCCACTCGCTGAAGCGCACGCGTGGACCAGGGTCCGCGGGCGCCGGGGCGACTCGGCGCCCGCGGCGCTTCTCAGATGGGATGGGATGCGGTCGCTCACCGACGGCTCGGCGGGAGCGGTGCTCTCGAGGGAGATCAGATCGATGGTGCCGAAGGGGGGACTCGAACCCCCACGGGTTGCCCCACACGCCCCTCAAACGTGCGCGTCTGCCAATTCCGCCACTTCGGCGCCGGCGAGGGCACAGTATGCCGTGCCCCCGCGAGCCTTGTCAATCTGACCCCACGCTAGCGGCCGAGGCGGACGATGCGGCCGAGGCGGGACTGGCGCAGGCGTGGGTCGAGCGCGTCGCGAATCCCCTCCCCCATCAGGTTGTAGGAGAGCACGGTGATCAGGATCGCGAGCCCCGGGTAGAGGGTGAGCCACCACGCGATCTCGATGTAGTCGCGCCCGTCGTTCAGGATGTTGCCCCAGGTGGCGTACGGGGGCTGCACCCCGAGGCCCAGGAACGAGAGACCCGCCTCGGTGAGGATCGCGGCGGGAATGCCGAGGGTCATGGCCACCAGGATCGGGGCGATCGCGTTGGGCAGGATGTGGCGGAAGATGATGCGCGGGGCCCCCGCGCCCACCGACTCCGACCAGATCACGAACTCGCGCTCGCGCAGGGTCAGAAACTCGGCGCGCACAGACGCGCCACCCCCATCCACCCGGTGAGACCGATCACGGTCATGATGGTCCAGATGGACGGCTTGAGGAACGCGAGCACCGCGAGCAGCAGGAAGAAGCGGGGGAAGACCAGCATGAGGTCCACCATCCGCATCACCACGTTGTCGACCATTCCCCCGTAGTAGCCCGCCGCCGCGCCCATCAGCATGCCGATGGCGGCCGCGATGCCCACCGAGACGAAGCCCACCGACAGCGAGATGCGCGAGCCGTAGAGCACGCGGGAGAGCACGTCGCGCCCGAGCGGATCGGTCCCGAACCAGTGGCTGCTCGAGGGCGGGGTGAGGATCTTCTTGGTGTCGGGCCGGTTCGGGTCCCAGGGAGCCAGCAGCGGCGCGGTCACCGCGAGGAACACCAGCACCGCCACCACCGCCCCCCCGCACATCGCGAGCTGGTTGCGGGAGAAGGTGCGCCAGAACTGGCGGATCTCCCCGCGCCGCGCAGAGCCCGCAACCGCCGCCACTCAGGCCCTCCCGCGGCGGCCGCCGAAGCGGATGCGCGGATCGACCAGCGCGTAGGTGATGTCCGCGACCAGGTTGGCGACCAGGGTCAGGCTCGCCACGATTACCAGGTTGCCCATCACCACCGGGTAGTCGCGCGAGAACACCGACTGCACCATGAGCTGGCCCATGCCCGGGATCGCGAAGATCGACTCGATGATCACGCTGCCCCCGATGAGGCCGGGCAGGGCCAGGGCCAGGATCGTCACCACCGGCAGGAGCGCGTTGCGGAGGGCGTGCTTGCTGATCACGGCCCGCTCGGAGAGACCCTTCGCGCGCGCGGTCTGCACGTAGTCCTGGCGCACCACCTCGAGCATGCTCTGGCGCATGTAGCGCGAGAACCCCGCGAGGCCCCCGAAGGTGGCGACCACGATCGGCAGCACCAGGTGGGCGAAGAAGTCCCACTGCTGCCGCCAGAACGAGAGGTACTCCCAGTTGAGCGAGCGCAGACCCGAGATCGGCAGCCAGCCGAGCTGCACCCCGAAGAGGATCATCAGCAGCAGGGCGAGCCAGAAGTCGGGGGTGGCGAAGCCCACGAACACGAAGATGGTGGTGATCTTGTCGTAGAGGGAGTACTGCCGGGTCGCCGAGAGGACTCCGATCGGCACCGCGAGCCCCACGATGATGGCGAGCTCGATCAGGTTCAGGAACAGGGTCACCGGCAGGCGCTCCGCGATCTTGGCCGAGACCGGCCGGCCGTCGGGCAGGAACGAGCGGCCGAAGTCGAGCCGCCCCGCGCGCTTGAGCCACTGCCAGTACTGCACGTGGATCGGCTTGTCGAGGCCGAACTCCTTGATGAGGCGCTCCTTGACCTCGGGGGAGGCGTTGGGATCCTCCGGGGTCA
>Ga0157372_10007792_pt1 | contig 11376 bp, 7 predicted proteins | sample C55metaG_FD_115307 | JGI IMG/M metagenome (GOLD analysis project Ga0157372, IMG submission 115307) | Corn rhizosphere microbial communities from Kellogg Biological Station, Michigan, USA - C5-5 metaG | ecosystem: Host-associated > Plants > Roots > Rhizosphere > Soil | place: USA: Michigan...
CAGGAAGCTGTGGATGAAGCGCTGCACCTTGACAGAGCTCTTGCCCGCTTAGACCAGGAACACGAACATATCAAAAAAATTGCCATTATTCACTACGCACCTATTCAGGCTACCGTAATTGGTGAGCCAGAACAGATCTTTCCTTTTTTAGGATCGTCCCGACTGGCAGAACCTTTAAGCCGAAGGAATGTTATAGCAGCCTTTCATGGACATGCTCACATTGGTACACTTAAAGGGGAAACTGCTAATGGAGTAAAAGTTTTTAATGTGGCAAAGCCGATATTACATAAAACCGGATATGATGATGGGTTTTATTTGTTTGAGGTATAAGGTTTTAAACATTTGCCACAAAGGCACTAAGATTAAAACTAATTAAATCAAAAAAACTTAGAGCCTTTGGGACTTCGTGGCCAGAAAAAAACATGTTCATTATAACATTTGCCTCAAAGGCACTAAGACACTAAGATTAAAACTAATTAAATCAAAAAAACTTAGAGCCTTGGGGACTTGGTAGCCAGAAAAAAACATGTTCATTTTAACATTTACCTCAAAGGCACTAAGGCACTAAGATTAAAACTAATTGAATCAAAAACAACTTAGAGCCTTGGGGACTTGGTAGCCAGAAAAAAACATGTTCATTATAACATTTGCCTCAAAGGCACTAAGATTAAAACTAATTGAATCAAAAACAACTTAGAGCCTTCGGGACTTCGTGGCCAGAAAAGAAATCCTCAGCATAGAATTAGCTTTAGGCATCAAATAAAGAACACAGAGATTTTCCATCCCTGTGTTCAACTAAAACATATACTTATTTAACCAACACTATTTTACTTTCTTTTAAGCCGTCTGCTGCTACCTGTAAAACATATTGTCCGGCAGCCAGCTTGCTTTTTAACTGGAGGGAATAAATCTGATTCAAAGCATCTGTTTGAACGGCTTTTTCAGTTAATACCCTTCTTCCATCTATAGAAGTTAAACTAACAGTTATATTGTTTCCCTTAAAATCAGGCACCTTCAAGTTCAACACATCGGTATTTAATGGATTTGGATAAACAGCAAACTTCGCTGGTCCTTCTACTGAAAACTTAGCGCTTGCAATGCCTAAAACAGTTGTTTTTCCATCAATATCAACCTGAGATAAGCGATAGTAATTCATACCATTAACAGGAGCAATATCAAAAGCATTGTAAGTATTAAACACCGTAGAGCTTCCCTTTCCTTTCACTGCAGTTAGCACACTGAAGTTAGTTCCATCAGCAGATCTTTCTATCACAAAATGATCATTGTTTTGCTCTGATGCAGTAGTCCAGCTTAACTTCACACTATTATTTTCTGCTTTGGCATCAAAGCGAGTTAAAGTAACAGGCAATACCGTATTTACAGTGTACAAATTACTTATTTCGGTAGTTGATAAAGCGTAGTTATAGATCTTCACTTCATCTACAGCACCTTTAAACGGAGCATCTAATAAGGTGGTGTTAGCAATAACAAGCGGGTCTGTACTTCCGATACCATTGGTAGTACCAGTAGTTTCAGTAGCTGAAGTCGCTAAAGCTCCATTCTTGTAAATCAAAAGTTTTCTGTTTGGCACATCTCTTACAAAAACAACATGAACCCAACTGTTATTAAGGAAGGTAGAACTACTCATTGAGGCTGTGCTTTTAACAACATCATCATCTATATTCCAGTAAATGGTACTGTTTTTAAATTCAACACCATACCATCTTCCGGTAGCACCAGTGGTAGCATTTCTTGTAAATGTACCTTTATGAAGCAGGTAAGATGACGTTGTTGCTGAAGCAGGCGCTGCTCCCTTAATCCACATTGAAATACTGAAAGAGTTCTTATCAAATTTAACCTGATTAGCATGTGGCATACGAATAGCCGAATTTGAATTAACAGTTTTTAAATTCAGTGAATTATTTACTTTGCCAGCTTCCCAGGCATAATCAGTAATATTTATCAAAGATCCGTTATTGGCATAAGTAGTATTATCGGTGATGTCTGTACCGGTAGTAGCATCAAATCTGTAATCAGCCACTAAACCTAAAGGGAAAGCAGAAGTAGTGAACGACCATACGTTTCCAGTAGTAGTTCCGGCATTGCCAATGGCATCCACTCTCCAGTAATAAGTAGTATTAGCTGTTAAATTGGTAAACTGATAATAGGCTGTATTTAAGGCAACATCTGAAACGTAAGCTAAATTGTCGCTTGAAGTACCCGAGTATAACTTATATACAGTTGTATTAATTCCACCTTGCCAGGATACAGTTGCTTTTACTGCATCATCCGTTTGTCCTGCATTTGCTGGACTTGGTGTGTATGCCTGAATAGGTAAAGGACTCGTATGATACTGTTGCAAAACCTGTTGAGGCGTTAAAGCATAATTAAATATCTTCAACTCATCCAAACTACCTTTATAAGGTGCTGGTGCATTGGTAGTAGCAAGAAATTCAAGTTCGCCTATGTTACCAATTACCAAAGAACTGGCCTCTCCTATTCCTGTAAGTGCATTAGTTATGGCAATTTCTTTAACCATACTTCCATTTAAATACACCTGAAGTTTTCTGTTCAGTGAATCGCGGATTGCAACTACGTGTACCCATTCACCACTAAAGAATGGTGTTCCATCGGTTTGTAATTCATCTTTTGCTACATCATCGTCTATAGCAAAACGCAATTGCTTATTCTTAAATTCGATATCAAAGCGTTTTCCGGTGGCTCCGGTAGTAGCGTTTCTTGTAATTGAACCTTTGCAAAGCAGATAAGAACTAGTGTTATTATCCGGAGGCAATAACGAGGCTGGAGCTTTCATCCAGAACGATAAGGAAAATGAACCCTTATCAAAATAATTCTGATCCTTATTCGGGATACTCACTACATACATATTAGTAGAAGCTGTAGCAAAATCCAGAGCGTTCTTTACCTTTCCGGTTACCCTGATATTTTGATTATCATCATCCAAACCCAAAACCCCGTTATTGGCGTAAGTAGTTGAGTCGGTGATTTTAGTACCATCAGCAGCCGTTTCATCAAAAGCGTAATGTCCTACCATTCCGGCTGGCAATACACTAATGGAACGAAATGACCAAACTGTACCTTCGGCTGTTCCTTTACTATTTACAGCATCAACACGCCAGTAATAAGTGGTATTATATGAAAGTCCGGTTACGGTATAAGACGGCGTTGCAGTATAAGCTACGTCAGTTTTTTTTACCAGATTAGACGGATCTGTGCCGAAATAAACAGCATAAGTAGTAGTATTCGAACTACCTGTCCATTTTAAAATTGTCTGATATCCTGTAATATCCTGGTATTGAAATCCATTAGCCGGAGTTGGCGAAGAAGCTACCGCCGGAGCTGAAGGTATTTGAGGTGTTTTTACAGAAGCAGTACTGTAAGCTGAAGCATCAGTAGTATTAAAAGCCTTAATACGGTAATAATAAGTTGTATTAGGAACAAGATCATTATCGGTATAGGTAGTTGTGTTTGCTGCCAGAGACGATGCTATAACGGTATAATTAATTCCATCTGTGGAGCGGCCTAGTTCAAATCCAGTTTCATTGCTCGAGTTATCTGTCCAGTTTATGATAATAGAACTGGAAGGCGGAGTTTCAACGGAACTTGTATTCAAAGTTATATTGGTGGGCGATTTTATAAAATCGGGTGCAACCGTAGCTATAAGTGAGTTAATATAAACTTCAATATTTAAGTATTGAGGAAATGCAGTACTATAGGCTACCGCATCTGCTTTGTCATTCTTGTTCAATCCGTGAGCATCTTCCCAAACATCGGGCATTCCGTCTGCATCAGAATCCGTTGGAGCTGCACTGTTAAATACATTTCCTAAACCTCCGTTTGCTAAAGGAAGATCAGATTCGCGATATACATACATTCCCGCCGTTCCGTACGATTTAACTTCGTTGATCATCAGATTATCTACTTCGTCCCTTCTTGGGTAAGATGCACCCGCACTGTCAATTACTTTCTGATAGGCTTGAGCAGCAGTCATAACCGGGTTTGAAGTTGGATAAGCGAATGGCTGAGTTTTAAAGGCGTCACCGGTAATTCCGGGATAACCAGTTTCATCAAAAGGAACAACTGTACCGTCTAACGCCCCGTTTCTGTTATTGTCAAAGTAGTTTCCTGCACCATAAACATTAAAAGTTCCGGTTCCGCGGGAGAATGGTGTAGTTTTATCGGGAGGAGTAAGTGGACCACCTACAAAATAATTGTTAATAATATTTACTTCAGAAGTACCGGAAGAACCACCCATAATGTAAGCATCGCCAGACCAGCCATAGTTTAAATTATCTGCAAGCCTGTTACCGTTACCCCAATTATACACAACGTTATTTACAAACTCGTTCACTCCCTTTACTTTTGGATTACGGGTTTTATTGCTGATATAAAGGTTTTGCAGCAAACTCACTTTTCCTCCATCCGGAGTTTGAATTAATCCTCCGGCAGAATGGTTTTCGCGATGTAAACCTTGTCCTATAATGGAGTTTTGCACTGTGATATTATCAGGCGCCACACCTTTCCCATCCCAGTTAATGGAAAAAACTTCGTCCATCCCCCAGGAAAAAGACATGTGGTCAAAAATCATATCTGAACCGCTTGCCAGGCCCGAAGCATCATTACCGGAATTGTTGGTTGCACCTAAACGAATTCTTAAATAACGGGCAATGGTATTGCTTGCACTTGTAAAAGTTACGCGTTTGTTAAAGAAAACAATCCCATCACCAGGAGCAGTTTGACCAGCGATAGTAACATTAGGAGATACAACAATGTCTGTATTTAACCTTACAATTCCCCCTACTGCAAAAACAACAATTCTTCCCTGTTTACTAACGGCATCTCTGAATGATCCGGGACCGCTATCATTTAAATTCGTTACAATGTAAACTTCCTGGGTTGCTGCTCCTCTGGCTCCCTTAGCGTATTTTCCAAAACCCATTGCTCCTGGAAACGCTAATGTTTGCGCAAAGATGTGCTGACTTTGAAACAGTAAAAAACAAACAATAAATACAACAAGACAACGTTGGCTTTTAATTAGCGAAAAAGATTTTTTCCGAAATCCATTACGGACTAAAAGTAAATTTTTCTGCATACACAGCTTATTTTGGTTAGAAAATGGGAGGTAGATCTCCGGTTTATTATTGGTAAGCAGCTAACCTAATAATTGTAAAACTGAACGGCAACCTGTAGTGTACTGGTCTCTCAATTGAATTTGAAAAACCATTTAATAGAAATATAAGTTAGAGTATGCGAAAAACGACCTTGCAAACAATTTTTAATCTTTATTGTCAAAATGTAACATTCGCATTATATAGATAAGGGTTTGAAGAAAATAACAAGAAGAAAGAGTAGATCTAAGTTTAACCAGTTTCTCCCAACATCATTACTTAACAAATTTAAAGGGGTATTTACCGGAGTTTCAGCTCTTAAGAAACTGGATGTAACTCAGGAAAATTTTGCCGGACTGAAGCGTGCTATTAATGTAAAACGCGTACTAAAATTTGCAGGAATTTCTTTTGCCACCATCCTGATAGGCTTTTTTACCCTTTTCCTTGCTGTATTATTGGGCCTTTTCGGGGAAATTCCAAGTTTGGTTGAATTACGCAACCTTCAAACCAGCGCGCCCTCTGAAGTTTATACTGCCGATGGGATTCTTCTTGGTCGCTTTTTTAAACAAGACCGCACCAATATTACATATAACCAGATTTCGGAAAATGTTATTGCTGCACTTATTGCAACGGAAGACGCCCGCTTCTATAAACATCATGGAATTGATGGCAGAAGCATGTTAAGGGTATTTTTTAAAACATTATTAATGCAGCAGGAAAGTTCGGGAGGTGGCAGTACTATTAGTCAGCAATTGGCTAAAAATCTCTATCCGCGTAAGCGTTTAGGCATTCTAAGCACCCCGGTGAATAAATTACGGGAAATGATTATTGCTAACCGTTTCGAAGATGTTTATTCCAAAGAAGACATTCTTGTGCTATATCTTAATACTGTGCCTATGGGAGGCAATATTTTTGGAATAGAAAGAGGCGCACAACGTTTTTTCGATACTTCTGCAAAAAAAATAAAGCCTGAACAAGCGGCAGTTTTAGTTGGGATGCTTAAAGCTACAACCACGTATAATCCCAAACTTCATCCCGAAAGGGCTAAAGAACGAAGAAACGTTGTGATTAACCAAATGGTAAAATCAGGCTTTCTTGAAAAGAGCAAAGCTGATTCGTTAAAAGCATTGCCACTCAAACTCCACTATAATTCCAAACATGAAGAAGTTGAACTTGCACCCTATTTCAAGGAATATTTACGGCCCCAACTGGAAGAGTTTTGTAAATCTCAGACAAAAGATAATGGAGAACCATTGGATCTATATTCGGATGGCCTGAAAATTTACACAACTATCGACTCGCGAATACAAAAAAGTGCAGAAAAAGCAGTAGCAATTCGCTTAAGGGCTTTGCAGGAACAATTTGACAATCATTGGCAGGGAAAACACCCATGGGGAAGAAACACAGCATTAATTGATAAGGCAGTGCAGAACTCCTTACGTTATAAGCAAATGAAAAATGATGGATTTTCGGATGAAGATATACAAGCCGCATTCCGAAAACGTATTAATATGAGCATATACACGGGTTGGGGCTACCGCCAAGTAAAAATAAGTCCTTTAGATTCTGTTAAGTATTATCAGAAGATGTTGAACACTGGTTTGCTTTCTATGGATCCGGGAACAGGTTTTATCAAAGCATGGGTAGGCGGAATAAACTTCCGTTCGTTTAAATACGATCATGTTCTCTCACAAAGACAAGTTGGTTCAACATTTAAACCCTTTGTTTATGCCGCGGCATTAGAAAATGGAATTGATCCCTGCGAGTATTTTCAAAATACGAGACTTACCTATCCGGCCTACCAAAACTGGTCTCCGCAAAATGCTGATGGACAATACGGTGGTGAATATAGTATGAGAGGAGCTCTTGCTCATTCTATTAATACTATTTCTGCCCAAATTTTAATGCGCACCGGCATTCAGCCGACTATACATTTTGTGCATGAGCTTGGCATTAAAAGCAATATTCCTGCTGTTCCGTCTATTGCTCTGGGAACGGCTAATCTTTCGCTTTTAGAAATGGTTCCGGCTTATGCTACTTTCCTGAATAATGGTAAGTATCAGGCACCGGTTTGCTTACTAAGAATTACTGACAGAATTGGAAAACCCTTGCAGAGTTTTGTTCCTCCACAACCCAAATTTTCATTTTCAGAATATAACGCCCGCACGATGCTTGAATTGCTGAAAGGTGTTGTAGAAGAAGGAACAGCATCCAGACTCAGAACTGAATTTGGTTTAACAATGGATATTGCAGGCAAAACAGGAACTACACAAAATCATGCAGATGGCTGGTTTATTGGCATACTCCTAATTTGGTTACAGGAGTTTGGGTAGGTGGCGAAAGTCCCTTAATTCGTTTTAGAACATTAGAACTTGGCCAGGGTGCTCACACAGCTTTACCTGTTTGGGGAGAGTTTATGAAAAGAGTTTCTTCTCAACCTGCCTTCCAAATCTATAACTATACAGGTTTTAGCCCTCTCAGTTTTGATCTGCAGACGAGACTTTCCTGCCCTTCTATGAAATATGAAGAAATTGAAGTACCGGAGCCGGTTGTAAGGGAAAAGAAGGAAAACTTCTTCGACAAGCTATTTAAGCATAAAAACAAAAAGAAAGGAAAGAAAAAAGGCTGGAAGATTTTTGACTGGTAAAATTCCTGTCATTAATATCATGACGGCCTGAGCAATTATATCTTACCTGATATTCTTTTCCTATGTTCTGTTCCCCAGGCACATAAAGCGTCTATTACGTTATCGAGGCTTTTGCCGTATTCAGTCATAGAATATTCTACCGTTACCGGAAATGTTTCATAAACAGTACGTTTTACCAGCTGATTTTCCTCCAGGTCTTTCAATTCTTTTGAAAGCATTTTATCAGTGATATTTGGGATTTCCTTTGCAATCTGCCTGAACCTTTTGTTTCCGAATGATAATGAAATTATGATGGGCAATTTCCATTTACCGCTTAAAATGTCTAATGCGTCCCTTACCGGAACAATCATTTTTAAACATTTACTTTGAACCCTTGGCTCTTCATTTTCAACTAATTCCATCGACGCTATATTTTTGTATAGTGCTATACTAAAGTATAGTACTTACTTATATATAGCAAATATAAGTAAGTTTGCAGCATCAAACAAATTGTTAAAAATTAAAAAATCAGATAAAGAACAGATGAAAAAGTTAACATTACTTTCAACAGGAATTGCATTGGCATTACTATCATTCAGATTTGCAGATGCTACATGGTCATTGGATAAATCACACGCTAAATTAGGTTTCAGTGTATCTCACATGATGGTTTCTGATGTAGAAGGATCATTCAAGAAATTTGATGCTACTATCAAATCCACAAAAGATGATTTCTCTGACGCAACAATGGAACTAACAGCAGAAACAAATTCTATCAATACCGAAAATGATCAGCGTGATGCTCACGTTAAAAATGCCGATTTCCTTGACGTAGAAAAATTCCCTACTCTTACTTTCAAAAGTACTTCTGTAAAAAAGGTAGCCGACAGAAAATATAAAGTAAGAGGAAATTTAACTTTACATGGTGTTACTAAACCAGTTGAATTAGATGCAACTGCAAACACTGGTGTAAATCCAATGAACAAGAAAACTATTGCCGGATTCAAAGTTTCAGGTACTATTAAACGTTCAGATTTTGGAATTGGCGCTAAAGTTCCTTCTGCTGTTGTAGGTGATGAAGTTACTTTAAGTGCAAACGCTGAGTTTGTAAAGAACTAAGTAAGAGTTCTTCCAACTTATAAGTTAAGAAACAATATTCTCCCAAAGGCGCGATAACGCAAAGAATTAGAAATAAAACTTTGCGTCTCTGCGGCTTTGCGAGAATACTTTTTGGGACTTACGTCTCTGCGTCTTTGCGAGATTTACTGAACTACCTGTCCAAATTTGCCATTTGAGGAGCAGCATACCTCTCCCCTGCGGCGACACCTTTCGGAGCAATTTCTTCAATCTGACGAAGCTCTTCCTGAGATAAAGTGATATTTAAAGCTCCTACATTTTCCTCTAAATAAACTCTTCTTTTAGTACCCGGAATTGGAACAATATCTTTACCCCTGGCTAATAACCATGCAAGCGCTAATTGAGATGGTTTACAGGATTTTTTTTGAGCCAGTTCTTCAATTTTGCGAACCAGTTCTATATTTTTTTGAAAATTTTCGCCCTGGAACCTTGGTGAATATCTTCTGTAATCATCCGGCTCTAAGTCTTCGAACTTTTTAATCTGACCGGTTAAAAAGCCGCGACCAAGAGGACTGTAAGGAACAAAGCCAATTCCTAATTCGCGGCAAGCTGGTAAAATAGTATCTTCAACATCTCTGCTCCATAAAGAATATTCTGTTTGCAATGCAGAAATAGGGTGAACAGAATGTGCTTTTCTTAGTGTATTTGCCGATGCTTCTGATAAGCCCAGATAAAGCACTTTTCCTTCCTTAACCAACTCAGCCATTGCCCCTACGGTTTCTTCAATAGGTGTATTTACATCAACCCTGTGCTGATAATATAAATCAATATGATCTACACCTAAACGTTTTAAACTTGCTTCACAGGCTTGCTTTACATACTCTGGTTTCCCGTTTATTCCTAAAAAGCTTCCGTCTTTACCACGTACGTTTCCAAATTTGGTAGCAATGATCACCTGGTCTCTTTTCCCTTTCAAAGCAGTAGCAAGCAATTCTTCATTGGCTCCAACTCCGTACATGTCGGCCGTATCGAAAAAAGTAATGCCCAATTCTATAGCACGATGAATGGTAGCAATTGATTCCTCATCGTTTCTGTTGCTGTAAAAGTCGGACATGCCCATACAACCTAAACCCAGGGCCGAAACTGAAAGTCCCTGATTACCTAATTTTCTTGTTTCCATTTACACTCAATTTTTAAACTAAAACGTGCTTAAGGAAAGAGTGTTTGTTCAATTTGCTGACGTAATAAGATAACAATTGCTACAATTAATTGACTTTTTAGTCACTTTATTCAAATTATTTGCTGAACTTTACACTTGTTGAATTCGTTCACAATACATACTATTTATTAAAAAACAATGTTTACCATACTCGCTACCTACTTTTATAAAATATTCTTCAATTCATTTAGTTCTGATTGTGAAGCAAATAGTAAAAATTTTTTATTTGCCAACCGATAATTTGAATTAAAACTTGTAACTAATACAAACAATTTGTTTTTTTAGAAGTAACTATTCAATAGTTACGTTAAGGTTAAAAAGCTCTAAAAGCTGTCTTTAACCTGATAAAAGATATTATGCTAAATCTCTATCGTCAAATAATTAGTAATACTTTAAACAATACAATTTTCGAGGAACTGCCGGAAGAATGGATAGAGAGACTATCGCCAGGCATAAGAAATGAATTGATCAGCGGATTTTATAACGCTGGCATTCTTACCATCAATATGTCTGATTTTAACAGAGACGATTTTTACGATAAAACGGCGAAACAAAAGTTTGAATACTACTGTGAGAACCTGTATTTGTACCTGGCTCCAATTATTCAACGCTGTTTGAGAAGAATGTTCTTAGGATTTAACGATAACCTTACGGAATACAAAGTTGTACTCTTTATGGAGGGACGGGAAGACGATCACCTTGAAGCTGTTAAATACACGATAGATGTGTTCTGAAAGTTTTAATACCACAAACTCACTCCTAATAATTCTATTTAGCATTACTGTAAATAATCCTTCTGCCGCATCAATAAAGCCCGGTATTTATTAAAGATGGCAGTTTTAGAAATAAAGCCTTCATATTTACCCAGCTCATTCACTACAGGTAAAAGCCATATATCTTCTTTGTCCAGTTTTGACATTACCTTTTGCATCTTATCTGTAGTGTAAACTAACTCAGGCGGAGTTTGCATTAAATCACCGATTTTTACACCAGGATCATTTTTTAGTATTGCCTCAAAAAGTTGTTCGGCATAAACGATCCCTACCAGTTTATCTCCGGCATCAACCACCGGAAATACATTCCGTTTAGAATGAATAATTTCGTCTGCTTTGCTCTTTGGTAGCTCCTCCGGACTCAATTTTTCAAAGTTATGTTCTATCAGGTATTTTAACTTCAGCATCCGCAGAACCGTGCTGTCTTTATCTTCGTGAGAAAGCAGCTCGCCTTTTTCTGCAAGTACTTTAGTATACATCGAATGCTTTAAAATAGCCTTGCTTATAAAATAAGAAATTGAAGAAACGATCATTAAGGGAACCATCAATACA
>Ga0157372_10007796_pt1 | contig 11374 bp, 7 predicted proteins | sample C55metaG_FD_115307 | JGI IMG/M metagenome (GOLD analysis project Ga0157372, IMG submission 115307) | Corn rhizosphere microbial communities from Kellogg Biological Station, Michigan, USA - C5-5 metaG | ecosystem: Host-associated > Plants > Roots > Rhizosphere > Soil | place: USA: Michigan...
CTTGGGTTCCAGGCTCCATCTTCCAAACGCCTTGTGTTATCCGGTCAGGACTGTCGCTCATCTGCATCGCGCCGACAGGAGAAGGACGGCGCAACTGCTCATCAATTTGCTTCACCAGGACGGCAGTTTGGTCGGCGCTGGTAGATCCGCTGATCATCGCCCATGGTTGCGGTTCAATCCACAATCCTTTTTCTCCCAACCAGCCCAGCGTCGGGCCCAACCAGGCTCGCCGGAACCACTTTCCTGTCCATTGTTTCTGCACGGCATCGCGGTGAGTTTCCGCTGTCTGCCGAACTTCGGATGCAAACTTCGCATCGATGCCGGTGTAGGTGAGCATCGTCGCGTAATAATCGAGTACATACGCCGCCATGGCCGAATTCAACACGCTCTCACTTTTTTCTACACATTCTGCCTGCAAGTTCTGCGGCACCCAGGCATTTTCCAGCGCGTCATTCCAATCGTCTCGAAGCATACGCATCAGGCCGTGCTGGCCGGTTTTCACGTCATCGATCAGATGGTGGTAGCAGCGCGTCAGCAAATTGCGGACAGTTTCTCCCTCGGCTCTCACGCCATAAATGGGAACTACTTTCGCGTCGAGGAATGCAATGTCTCGCGTAGCTAGTACATACTCACTCGCCACCCAGAGCAGCCACAACGGCATGTCGCTGGAGTTGTCCGAGGTCGTCGGCATTGGCATGCCATGTCCGACTATGCCGTAAGGGATTGATCCATCGGAGCGGACTTCTTTTAGCGTGTATTGCAAAACCTCTTTTACGATCTGCGGGTCGCTGAAGATGAACGGCAGCGAATGCTGAAGGGGATCGCGCGCTGCCCCTTGAAAGCCCATCACATACTGATAAATGGCCGCCTGCGAAATGATGTGGTGGTGAAAGAAATCGTCGTAGGTAAACCCGCTCCGCAGATAGTAATTGTTCCAGGTCGTTTCCCTTTCAACCCAGGGCTCACTCTCCGTGCTGAACTGCAGGCCGGATTTTTTCCATTGCTTGCTGGACTCTTCGAGCGCGGTCGCAGCGGTGCGGCGATATTTAGTTGCGAGAGAATCCAGATCAAATCCGCTGGGAAGATAGCCGTATAAAAATGTCAGCGTCCGGCTCTCTCCAGGTTTCAGCACAAATCTGCGTTCGAGCAATAGGGCGCTTCGCGGACCAAATGAGCTCACATCCCCGTCCAGCGGCCGATCTAAGCTGCTTGGATGTTCGGCGCCACCGCTGCCGAAGAAAACTTTCCCGTTACTGCTCCACCCATCGGCGGGAGCATCGAGCGAAAGAAGAAACGTCGACGGTGGATTCAAATCGTCAAACGCTGCCAGTTTCGGCGCATCTTTGTCTGGCGGAGTGAGGAATGGATCTTTCCCTTTTTCCAGATTCGCAACTGTATCGTTGAACTCTCGTTCCTCAGCCGGATCGCGTCCTGTGAATTGCTTCTTTTCGATCAGTCCTGAAGCGTCGCTCAATTTACGAAAGCTATGTTCGAACCGAGCGCCAAAATTGCGGCGCAGCTCGTGCATGTCTTTCACTGACTCCATAAACGAACGAAACGAAAACTGGTAGAGTTGGCATCCCCAATACTCAATCCATCTAAGCTGGGCTTCGACTGCGCCGTTATTCGTTATTTTTACTTGTGAAACCAAGACCGGATCATCGCCAAAAGGCGCGAAGATCACGTGATCGATGTTGTAAGCTTCACCAGAAACTTTTTTTCGGAAATATCCGATGCCGAAAATACGATCAAAGCTTTTTGCGCTCCCGGTATAGAACGTGCTCAAGTTGGATTTTCCATCTGTCAAATACCCAAAGCCGCCGGCAAACGCTCCGCGATCGGGAGCGTAGTCGTTAAGAAATTTTGGCGCGCCCTCGTCCTGCCGCACACGAACGTGGCCATAGTTTGAAGCGATAGTGACTATGCGATCGTTTCCGACTTGATGAATGTGCTCAGTCGGAGAAAGTATTCCCGGATTAACTTCAGTCACAGCTTTGGGATCATGCGCCTGATCGCACGTGTAATGAAAAGCGGGTAGGCTGAATTCATCCTGAATCCACGCGCCAAAATAGCCCGACCCGTAAGGCTTTTGCGCGATCGTTCCACCGGGGGAACTCGCCTGCGCGAAGCCAATAAACTGAGGCAGCAACTTGGCTGCGGCTCCTGCTTTTGCGGAATCCGCGAGGAATCGCCTGCGATCAATGGGCATTCTGCGCTTTCCTTGAGCCGGATGCGGCTCCGAGCTTCGCCAAGACTGTTTGCAGAATTTTGGCATGAGTCCGATCCGGCGTGCCGCGCGCATCAATTACCACGACGCGCTCCGGCTCGCGTTTCGCGATTTCCAGATAAGCATTACGGACACGCGCGAAAAGTGCGCGGTTCTCTTTTTCAAAACGCCCTTCATCTCGGTCAGTCGCGCTCCGCGCGAGATTCCGGCGGCGCGCCCGCTCGACGCTCGCGTCAATATCAGAATCCATCAGGATGGTGAGATCCGGCTGCAAATCCGCACACAGCACTCGATGCAATTCCAGCACCGGCTTGCTGCCCAACTTTCGTCCACCACCTTGATAGGCTTCGCTCGAATCAGTGAAGCGATCGCAAAGCACAATCTGGCCCGCGTCCAGTCCGGGCAAAATCACTTCCTGAATATGCTGCGCGCGCGAGGCGAACATCAACGCCAACTCCGCCATCGGCGCCAGACCAGAGGTGCGCGTATCCAAGAGCAAGCGTCGAATTTTTTCGCCGGTATCGGTCCCGCCCGGTTCACGGGTTACCACAACACCAAATCCGTGTTCACGCAATTTCTCCGCCAGACGCGCGAGCTGGGTGCTCTTGCCGCACCCATCCAATCCTTCGAAGGTGATGAATTTGCCGCGCTGCGGAGCCACGCATCGATGATACCAATGAAAGCCGTCAGCAAACTCGAAGCGTGGCGACCGCGTGCATAAATCGTTTCTCGCGCAGCCTTCACGCGCCGAAGGTTCGAGCCGGATGTTATAGTCATGAGTTTGTTAGGGACCGAACAAAGGAGAACTCAATGAGGACTTCCCCCCTCGTACTCGTCTTAATAGCTTTAATCATGTGCCCACTGGCGTCGCGCGCGGCAACTGCCGCGCCTCATATTAATATCGCTCTCGATGCGACCGATGCCCCGCGAAAAATCCTGCACGCGCAACTCACGATCCCAGCTACTGCGGGGACATTGACGCTTTATTATCCGAAATGGATTCCTGGCGAGCATGCGCCGAGTGGCCCGGCGATCGATTTGACCGGACTTAAATTCACTGCCAATGGCCAATTTCTGAAATGGCGGCGAGACTTGGCCGACAACTGGGCGATCCACGTTGAAGTCCCGTCCGGGGCGCAGGAAGTTCACGCGTCATTGGATTATCTCGAGCCTGGAGAATCGGACCAGAGCTTGTTTTCCGCGGGCTCGTCGGCCACGCAAAAAATGCTGGTGATCAGCTGGAACCAGGTCTTGCTTTATCCCAAGGGCTGGACTGGCGACCAGATTACTTACTCGGCTTCGGTACGATTGCCCGCGGGCTGGAAATTCGGAACTCCGTTGCCGGTGGCCTCGCGATCCGGTGATGAAATTCACTTTGACTCGGTTTCACTTTTCACGCTGGTTGATTCACCAATTATCAGTGGCGAATATCTCAAGGTTGTTCCACTCAATCAGGGACAAAACCCGCCGGTCGAAATGGATATTGCTGCTGACAGCTCGATCGCCTTGGAAGCTCCACAGCAAGTTTGGGACGAATACAGCAACCTGGTAAAGCAGGCCACGACGTTATTTGGCGCTACCCACTATCGTGACTATCACTTTCTTTTCAGCTTAAGTGATCACGTAGCGCACTTCGGACTTGAGCATCACGAGGCGAATGACAGCCGTTCGGAAGAACGGACGCTCATCGATTCCGACCTCAGGTCTCTGCATGCTGGATTGCTGCCACACGAGTATGTGCATTCGTGGAACGGTAAATATCGTCGACCTGCGGACCTGACCACTTCTGATTACGAGCAGACGATGCAGGATGATCTGCTCTGGGTTTATGAAGGGTTGACCGAATATCTTGGCGACGTGCTGACGGCTCGAAGTGGATTGTGGACGCCGCAAGAATATCGCGACGAATTGGCGCGATCGGCGGCGATGCTGGACCATCGTCCGGGGCGAACATGGCGAAATCTGCAAGACACCGCGGACGCTGCAGCGCTGCTTTATTACACCCCGAAAGAGTGGGACTCGTGGCGGCGCGACGTCGATTATTACGACGAGGGCGAACTCGACTGGTTATGGGCGGACAGCATCATTCGCCAGCAGACCGGCGGCAAAAAATCGATGGATGATTTTTGCAAGCTGTTCCACGGTGCGCCCAGCACTCCACCCATGGTGAAAACTTATACCTTTGATGATGTCGTGAATGCGCTGAACCAAGTCGCACCTTACGACTGGCGCGGCTTCTGGAACGAGCGCTTGAGCAGTCACGGTCCGGGAGCTCCGCTCGGCGGCATTGAAGCAACGGGCTGGAAGATTGTTTATGACGAAAATCGGACACCGATGATGCGCGCCTGGGAGGACGATCATCGAACGTTGAACGCCGCGTTCTCGGTTGGGCTGATCATTAAAGAGAATGGCGACATCGAAGACACTATCGAAGGAATGGACGCAGCTCATGCTGGAATCGGCCCGGGGATGAAAATCCTGGCGGTGAATGGGCGCCGTTTTATGCCACAAGTCTTCCGCGATGCGCTTTATCAAGGAAAAAATACTTCGCAGCCGCTGCAGTTGTTGATTGAAAATACCGACTACTTCCGGACTTTTTCCATCGATTACCACGGCGGAGAAAAATATCCGCATTTGGTGCGCGAGGAGTCAAAGCCGGACACCATGACGGAAATTATTAGGGCACATTGAAAGATTTTCCTTCGTGGAACTTCGTGTCCTTCGTGGTTAGAGCCTTTATTTTTCGTAGCGTGGCGAGTTAATCAACATCTTTAACGCCCGAAAACAAATCCGTTTCCGAGCAAAGTTCGCCGGCGTTGACCGAGGCTCCTAAGTGATAGAGCTCGCTTTGAGCCCGCCGGCGCACGTTCTCTTCGAACAGCGGCCAGAGAGGCGATTGAGTTTTATGCGCCTTGAAGGCCGCAATCTTTGTCTCCAAATATTTCCTGATATCGATGGCAGCGGTCTGCGGAGTGAACGTAATCGGTGGCCGGTTCGGCAACGCGAAATCAGCCGTCCCGTAGTACAACTTCTGCGCCCGGTGCGGATTCATACCGTCCTTCAGTTGATCGGCGTAACGATTCGGGCGGCCCGCCCAGTGAAACGCAAGCGTCGCAAAAATTCCGGCCATTGAATGATCAGGGTGCCCGGTGACTCCGCCCTCAGGGCCGAATGTGACCACGACTTGCGGTCGAAATTCGCGGATACGCATGGTCAAGTCATATACAACGCGATTAAGTTCCTGCCGGTAAAGTTGCCCATCCGGATAGTTCAAAATCATTGGCTTGGAAACTTTGAGAATTGCGCACGACGCTGCGAATTCGTGTCTGCGAAGTTCGGCAAGCTCCTGGTCACTCCGCGCCTCGCCGCGGTTGGTGGCGGCCTGGCCGGGCGTGAGGCAAACCACGCTGGTCTCAACCCCGCGCTCTGCATAGCCAAGCAGCGTGCCTCCGAAGCCGCCGGCTTCATCGTCGGGATGCGCGGTGATGCACATCAATCTCAACATGGGCTGATTGTAAAGGATGTGCAGAGATTCGCAGAAACTGAGCAATTGTTTTCCTAATAAAAAGCTGGTGGAAAAAACTGCATCCAATAGAATGAGGCAGGATTTATATGCATGTCCTGATGACGTCCGACACGTTGAACGGCAACATCTGGACATACACGCGGGAACTGATCTCCGGCCTTATTGGACGGGGGATCCGGGTCACACTGGTAAGCTTCGGCGAGATTCCCTTACCCGAGCAGACCGCATGGATGGAAAAACTTCGCGGTCTCGACTATCGACCGACGGCGTTTCGCCTTGACTGGATGCATGAAGGCCAGCAGGATTTTGCCGACGCGTCGGATTATCTTTGCGCGCTCGCTGCCGATATCAAACCTGACTTTTTTCATTCCAACCATCTTTGTTACGGCGCGCTGCCGGTCTCTCTTCCCCGAATCGTAGTTGCTCATGGCGATCTGGTCACGTGGTGGAAGTCGGTGCACGGACACGGCCCCAAAGAGAGCGCATGGATGCGCTGGTACCGGCAGGCAACTGCGCAGGGATTATCAGGTGCGTCGGCGGTGGTCGCGGGAAGCGACTGGATGTTGGAAGCCGTGCGCGCAAGCTATTGCGCGTCGATGAACGGTGTCGTCATCAATCACGGGCGAAATCCGATCCACTTCAATCCTTATGTGACCAAAAACGATGCGGTGCTGGCCATCGGACGAATTCTCGATCCGGCGTCGCAGGTGAATTTACTCGCGGAACGCTCGCATCCTGTACCGGTCTGTGTGGTGGATGCCAAGCAGCCGGAGCACTGCGCTGAAACAATTTTTCGTACCGACGTAGGATTTAGTAACGGACAGGAAGGCGTGGTGCTGCGTGGCCCGCGTTCCGAATCGCAATTGCGATTGCTTTACAGTCGCGCGTCGATGTACGTATCGGCTGCTCGATACGAGCCTACGGGTATGACCATCGTTGAGGCTGCGCTATCACGTTGCGCGCTGATCTTGAACGACATTCCATCGCTGCGTGAGATTTGGGGTCCGGCGGCCGTCTATTTCCGGACCAATGACGCTGATAGCCTCAGCGAAGCCGTGCGCATTATGAACAAAGATGCGGATCTACGACGAAGTTTTGCAAATCGCTCATTTAATCGCGCCCGCGAGTGTTACAACTCCAACCGGATGACCAGCAACTACATTCAGCTATACCGCAGCGTAGTCAATCAAACCGCCAAAGCCGCTTGAGGATTTCCCCGGCTGGTGGCAGACCTTCCATAGAAGCTGGTATCTTTCTTGGTTGCTCTCATTCCATCGGAGGAAGCATGGCTGCGGTCAAAATTACGGTGAGAAAAAACGGTCCTTATCGCGTTGAGGCGCCCGAGGGTTCAATCGAGTTGGTGGATGCAGACGGAAACAAATACGATTTAACGGGCAAACCAGCGTTCTCGCTTTGCCGTTGCGGCGCGTCAGTCAACAAACCCTTTTGCGACGGAACCCACAGCAAGATGGGCTTCCAGGCCGCCGAAGCTGCGGTTAAGAAATCTGAAGAGAGCGCTCAACCATAGACCTTGCCCGCCGCGTCCAATTAGTTATGCGCGATTCGAGGGGGCAAATGGCAGACTCAAACGATAAAGACCTGGGAATGCGGCGCAACATCACGCGGCGCGATTTCCTGAATGGGATCGCGGTCACTTCTGGCCTCTCGATGCTGCCTCCGCATTTACTGGCAGCGCTGCAGCATGATCTCGATCCAGAGAAATCGCCAGGCTACTATCCTCCTGCGCTGACCGGCCTGCGCGGCAGCCACGTGGGATCATTCGAAGCTGCTCACAGCCTGCGTGATGGCGACTTCTGGCAAAAAGCCGGAACTCCAACCGACACCGGCGAGAAGTTCGACCTGATCGTTGTGGGCGGCGGGATCAGCGGACTCTCGGCAGCTTATTTTTTCCGTAAAGCAAATCCTAATGCGCGGGTTTTAATTCTCGACAACCATGACGATTTCGGTGGACATGCAAAACGAAATGAATTCACGGTTGGCGATCGCAAGCTTTTAGGATTCGGCGGAACTTTTTCGATTGAGAGTCCGGCCCCGTATAGTGCAGTCGCCAAGGGCGTGGTCGAAGATCTTGGCATCGATGTCGCGTCTTATCCGAAGTACGTTTCCAAAAATCTCTACAGTTCGCAAGGACTGCGCCCGAATATTTTTTTTGATAAGCAGACTTTCGGGACAGATAAGCTGGTCATAAACCCTGCGCCCATCGGGGCCGGCGAAAGCGGCGATTCGTTGCATTCTTCGGCCGAGACCTGGAAGGCCTTCTTAGTTGAGGCGCCAATGTCGCAGAAGGCGAAGCAGGATTTTCAGGACCTGTTCACCAATGCGAAAGATTACTTGCCCGGCCTTTCGTCGGACCAGAAGAAAGACCGATTGGCGCGCATCAGCTATGCCAAATTCCTGACTGACCTCGCGCACGTTGACGCGCAGATCGTGAAACTGTATCAGTCAGCCCCGCACGGTTTGTTCGGCGTCGGAATTGATGCCGTCTCGGCGCAAGACGCATGGGGCTTGGGTTTGCCGGGTTTCTCGGCGATGAAGCTGGATCCGGGCGCAGGCAAAGGCATGAACCGCGACGCGATTCCCAACGAGGAAGCGGACAAATACTTTTTCCATTTTCCGGATGGCAATGCGTCAATTGCGCGGATGCTGGTGCGTAAGTTAATTCCGCAAGCCATCGCCGGCAATTCGGCCACGGACATCGTCACTCAAAAAGCAAATTACGCGAAGATCGATGATCCATCGTCACCGGTGCGAATACGGTTGAGCAGCACCGCAGTGCAAGTGAAGCACGTCGGTGATTCCTCTAATGCCAAGGAGGTCGAGGTCACTTACTCACGCTTGGGCAAGCTTTACACCGCGCGCGCGCCGTACACTGTACTTGCTTGCTGGAACATGGTCATTCCTTATATTTGCACTGAATTGCCTGAACACCAGAAGCAGGCGTTGCACTCCGCGGCAAAAGTTCCTCTGCTTTATACCAACGTGGCAATCCGCAACTGGACGTCGTTTCAGAAGCTGGGTGCAAGTTCGGTTTACGCGCCCGGCTGTTATCACTCTGCGTTCACGCTCGATCTCCCGGTGAGCATTGGCGGATATGAATGCTCGAAGTCTCCTGATCAGCCGATAGTGATCCACATGATGAAGACACCGTGCAAGCCGGGCTTGCCGGCGCGCGATCAGCATCGCATGGGACGGATTGAGTTATTCATGACTGAATTTTCGACGATGGAACGGAACATCCGCGACCAGCTTGCGCGGACACTTGCCGCCGGCGGATTCGATCCGGCTCGTGACATTGCGGCAATTACGGTCAACCGCTGGCCCCACGGTTATGCGTACGAGTACAACTCGCTGTGGGACAAATTCTGGATCGATGGAGGAGAAATTCCCTGCGAGGTGGCGCGCAAACCGTTCGGCAGGATTACCATCGCAAATGCTGACGCAGGAGCCTACGCTTACACCGATTGCGCAATTGATCAAGCCTGGCGAGCAGTGAATGAACTGCCGAAGAGTTGAAAGTTTTCTCTGCGAACTCAGCGTTACCTCGGCGAACTTTGCGGTTAAAAGCTCTTAACCGCAGAGAGCGCAGAGAAAGACTGGAGAACGCGGAGAAAGTGAACCCCTGAGCTTTTACTTCTGCATTCTGACTTCATACTTCTGCATTTCAATGGATGGTCTTGGTCTTGCGTGACATGTAGTCCATTAAGAGGTACTGACCGAGCGTGTATGGCGTCGTGAAGTACGCTTTGCCGCGGCACATCTCCGTGACTTTCTGGACAAACTGCACCAAGCCATAATCTGAAGCCAGCATGAACGTGTTGATCAGAATTCCGGCGCGCTTGCACTTTGAAACTTCTTCCAGCGTCTGGCTCACCACCAGCGGGTCGAGACCGAATGCATTCTTGTAGATGCGACCGTCTTCCAAGGTCAGAGCCGAAGGCTTGCCGTCGGTGATCATGACGATCTGCTTCATGTCCTTTTGTTGACGCCGCAGAATACGCTGCGCTAGCCGCAAGCCTTCGCGTGTATTGGTGTAATAAGGACCAACCTTAACGCGCGCCAATTGCGAAAGCGGAATTTCCTCGGCGGAATCGTGAAACAGAATCAGCGACAGCGAATCGCCGGGATATTGCGTACGCAGAAGATGCGACAGCGCCATGGCAACTTTTTTTGCCGGGGTGAATCGGTCCTCGCCATACAGAATCATCGAATGCGAGCAGTCGAGCATCAACACCGTGGCGCATGACGACTGGTATTCGCACTGATGCACCTGCAAATCGGAATATTCAATGCTCAGCGGAAGGGCCAGCCCCTCGCGCTGAATTGCACTCGAGAGAGTTGCAGTGATATCGAGATTCAGAGTATCGCCGAATTCATACTGTCGTGACGCGCCGCTGGCTTCAATTCCCGTCGCCATATCCCGGGTGTCATGACGGCCAAAGCTTGACTTGCCTAACGAGCCCAGCAGATCACGAAGAGTTTTATATCCCAGAAAGTCGAGGCTCTTGTCGGTAATTTCGAAGCGCGCTTGCTGTTGCGCATCTCCGACCTGGCCGCCGCCGGTGCTCGGGCGTTTCGCAGGATCATGCGGCTGGTCGATGCTGATGTAATCTTCCTGCTGCATGCGCTGGATCAATTTTTCGATCAGCTCATCGAGCGATCCTTGACCTTGCATCTGCTGCAACTGCTCGCGGAGTTCTTCATTTAAAAGATCGCTATCCAGCAGCGCTTGCTCGATGGCATCGCGCAGATCGTCCAATGTTTGCTCGCCATCAGGAAGATCGTAATAGGAAAGATAATTCTGGAAGCCACTCTGCAATAGATAATCAGACAGTGCGCCCAGCAGGTCTTCCATGCTCATTTCGCCGGCTGGGTCGGGAACGTATTTCGAATAGCGAATGCGTTTCATAAAAAGCTATCAGCTGTCAGCTCTCAGCCATCAGCAAAAAATAAAACATCGTCTATAAGACGCGTCTGTCGTCGGTTCCACGCCGTTGGCTGAAAGCTGACGGCTGATAGCTGACAGCTAATTCAGCGGCCGTCTGCTCCGATACGGCAGTTCCTCTCGCTCATACGGCTTCTCGCTGGGGCGCGGCTGTTTTTCGCCGGCTGTGAATACGCGTTCTTCGTTTCTGCCGATGCGTTTCAACGCATACAACCCTTCGAGAATAAATTCGGCGGCCGAAACTTGCGCTTCCGCGCTGTCTTTGGGGCCGACGTTCACGCGCGTAAGTTTGTCCATTAGTCCCTGAATACCGCGAAGAGTCTGCAGAAGATCGGCGGCAGCCGCGCTTTCAGCAATCTGGATTTCACCACCCAGATCAAACCACTGAATCACCTGCTGCATATTGGCACCGGCAAAATATTGGTCATAGGTTTTGGCGATGGCGTTGCGGATCAGCTCACGGCTGACATAATCCGCGCCCTTCATCTCGCCCTCGTATTCGAGTTCGAGCTTACCTGTGATCGCAGGCAGCGCGGCATAAACATCACCGATGCGCGGCACCGTGACTTGCTCGCTGTAGTGGATAGCACGGCGTTCGGCGTTCGAAATCACGTTCTCCATGCAGGAGATCGGCAGGCGCTGGCTAACGCCGGAGCGC
>Ga0157372_10007797_pt1 | contig 11373 bp, 8 predicted proteins | sample C55metaG_FD_115307 | JGI IMG/M metagenome (GOLD analysis project Ga0157372, IMG submission 115307) | Corn rhizosphere microbial communities from Kellogg Biological Station, Michigan, USA - C5-5 metaG | ecosystem: Host-associated > Plants > Roots > Rhizosphere > Soil | place: USA: Michigan...
AACGTGCGCGCGATCGACCTCGTGCCGCCGCGCGAGATCCGCTCGCGGCTCATCAGCGGCGACATGCTGTCCTCGACGTTCGTCACCCGCATCGCGCCCGACGGCAACGCAACGCGGGTCACCAATCACGGCGAGTTCATCCCCAACCGCTGGCTCCCGCCGTTCGTCGGTCCGGCGATCGTGCAGGCGCAGACGCGCAAGCAGTTCGCCGAGCTTCGCGCGGAGATCTTGCGTCGCAAGCACGCTGCCTGAGCGGTGGCGATCAGAGCAGGTCGTTGAGCGTCAAGCCGACGCCGATCGTCGTCTGCCGCCAGTTGTAGTCGATCAGGCTCTCGCCGTAGCCGCTGAACACCTGCAGGTAGCCCTTGAGCGGCCCGAGCAGCGGCGGCGTCGACAGCTCGAGCTCGGCGGCACCCTTGCGGGTCCGTGCGTTGTAGCGGCCCGTTGCCGTGATGGCGTAACCCGAGTCGGAGCGGTAGATCGCCTTGACGTCGCCGTGTCCCATGTAGTCGGCAATGTCCGGGTTGTTGTCGTCGTCGGCAGTCTCATGCAGCCGATACCAAGGCCTCACGTAGAACGCGAAGTTGCCATGCTCGACGCCGAACTGGGCGTAGACGCGGTTCCAGCTTCGCGACAGCGGATCGGCGCGGCCGTTCGACTGGTGGACGATGCCGAAGTTGAGCAAGCGCCAGCGCCAGCCGTCGAGCTCGATGTCCGGACGCAGCGCGACCATCAGCTCGGGCTCGTAGTCGGTCTCGCGAAACGGCCGCGACAGGCGCTCGTTGAAGATCTGCCAGTTGCTCTGCTGCGTGTAGCCGAGCCACACCGCGAGCCGGCGATTCTCCGTCTCCCACAACCGCGCCTTGAACGACACCTGGAACTTGAGCTCGTTCGGTTGTAGCGGCGCCGGCAGCGCCTGCGAGGTGCCCTCGCCCGGCGAATGCGGCTGGTCGTTGACGTGATCGCTGTAGCGAAAGATCACGTAGTTCGGATTGTGGAAGCGCAGGTTGAAGCGCGGGTCGCGCGCGTTGCCGTCGAGCGCCCACGCTTCGCCGAGCAGCGATCGCGGCGTCGGCGGCGGCTTCGCGATGTTCGACGACTGGCCGGTCGCCGCGCGCACCGCCGTCGACGTGACGGCGGCGGCAGCGGCGGCTGGCGACGAGGCCGCCGGTGTCGGCGAGGCGGGGGCTGGCGGCGGCGCGTTCGGCGCCGATGCGCCGTGCGTCCTGCCGGTCGCCTCGTCGTAGCATGCGAGGCGCGCCGTGTCGTCGTCGATCGCCGCGCAGTCGGCCGCGGTGCGTGGCGGCGCCGCGTGCGCGCAGGCCGCGGCGACCGCGGTGAGGGCAATCACCGCGCCGAGAAGCCTTTTTGCACGAAGATGCATGAGCGTCGATTGCGAACCCGCGACCGACGACCATAGCATCGCCGCAGGCGATGCCGTTGCACCCGCTGACGACAGGATCAGCGCGACGCTCGCGCGCCAGCCCCTGGCGGAAGCGCGCGGGCGAGCGCTTCCGCGACGTGGATCGCCGCGCGGTGCGCCGGCGCGCCACCGCTCCCGCGGAGGCCGTCGGCGATCTGGTGGCGGCAACTCGTGCCGTCGGCGACGATCAACGTGTCGTCGTCGGCGCCGCGGACCGCGGGCAATAGCGTGAGCTCGGCCATCGCCTGCGACACGTCGTAGTGCTCGGCCTCGTAGCCGAAGCTTCCCGCCATCCCGCAGCAGCTCGACTCGATCACGTCGACCGCGAGGCCCGGCACGAGCCCCAGCACCGTGCGGACGTCGTCCATCGCGCCGAACGCCTTCTGGTGGCAATGCCCGTGCAGCAGCGCGCGCTTGTGCGGCACCGGGCCGAGCGGCAGCGCGAGGCGCCCGGCGCGATGCTCCGCGGCGAGGAACTCCTCGAACAGGAACGCGCGGCCCGCGAGCGCCGCCGCGGCGTCGCCAAGGCCCATCACCGTGAACTCATCACGCAGCGTCAAAACGCACGACGGCTCCAGTCCGACGATCGCCGCGCCACGCTGCACGTGCGGCGCGAGCGCCGCGACGAGCCTGTGCGCCTCGCGCCTGGCCTCGTCGACCATCCCCGCGGCGAGGTACGTGCGCCCGCAACACAGCGGCGTCTCGCCTTGCGGCGCACGCGCGACATCGACGACGCGACCCGTCGCGCGCAGCACCGCAAGCGCCGCGCGCGCGTTCGCCGGCTCCATCCGGTTGCTGAACGTGTCGACGAACAGCACCACATCGGGCGCGCCGCCGGGGGCCTCGGCTGCGTCGTGCGTGTCGAGGAACGACGTGCGCGCGAACGGCGGCAACGAGCGACGCGACGCGATGCCCAACATGCGCTCGACGAGCCGCGCGACGATGGGCAATTCGCGCAGGCTCATGAGCCACGGCAACCGCGCCGCCCACGGCGCCCAGCGCGGCAGCGTCGCGAACAGGCGCTCGCGCAGCGCGACGCCGTGGACGCGGCGCCGCTGCTCGCGCACCTCGATCTTCATACGCGCCATGTCGACGCCCGTCGGGCATTCGCGGCGGCAACCCTTGCAGCCGACGCACAGGTCGAGCGCGTCGCGCACGTCCGCGGACGCGAGCCCGCCGTCGAGCTGCCCGGACAGCGCGAGGCGCAGCGTGTTCGCGCGGCCGCGCGTCGTGTGGATCTCGTCGCGCGTGACGCGATAGCTCGGGCACATCGTGCCGGCATCGAACTTGCGGCAATGGCCGTTGTTGTTGCACATCTCGACGGCCTTGCCGAAGCCGCCCGCCGGGTCGCCGCCAGTGCCCGCCGGCGTCGTCGTATCCGCGAGCGGATCGGCATCGACGTTCCACGCCGACCAGTCGAGCGCGGTGTCGACGCTCGCCACGCGATAGCCCGGCGCGAAGCGGAACAGCGCGGCCTCGTCCATCCGTGGCGGGCGCACGATCTTGCCGGGATTCATGAGGCCGTCGGGATCGAACGCGTCCTTGATCGACTCGAACGCGCTCGCAAGGCGCGGCCCGAACTGCCACGCCACCCATTCGCTGCGCACGAGGCCGTCGCCGTGCTCGCCGGAGAACGCGCCCTTGTATTCGCGCACCATCGCGCTCGCCGCCTCGGCGATCGCGCGCATCTTCGCGGCGCCGTCGCGGCGCATGTCGAGGATCGGCCGCACGTGCAGCGTGCCCACCGACGCGTGCGCGTACCACGTGCCGCGCGTGCCGTGCCGGCGGAACACCTCGGACAGCCGGTCGACGTAGTCGGCGAGGTGCGCGAGCGGCACCGCGCAGTCCTCGATGAACGACACCGGCTTGCCGTCGCCCTTCATGCTCATCATGATGTTGAGGCCGGCCTTGCGCACGTCCCACAGCGCCTTCTGCGCGCGCGCATCCTCCAGCATGACGACGCTGCCCGCAAGGCCGAGGTCGCCCATCAGCGCGGCGAGCCGCGTGAGCTCGCGCGCGGCGGCGGCGTCGCTGTCGCGCGTGAACTCGACGAGCAGGATCGCGTCCGGCCCGCCGACCAGCGCCGCCTCGATCACCGGCCGGAACGCCGGATTGCCGCGCGCGAGCTCGATCATCGTGCGGTCGACGAGCTCGACCGCCGACGGGTTCAGCGCAACGATCGCCTGCGCGCATTCCATCGCGCGGCGCAGCGTCGGGAAATTGACGACGCCGAGCGCGCGGTGGCGCGGCAGCGGCGCCAGGTCGAGCGTGAGCGCGCGCGTCCATGCGAGCGTGCCCTCGCTGCCGACCAGCAGCTGCGCATAGTTGACCGCGCCGTCGCGCGTGTATGGCCGCTCGCTCTGCGGGTTGAACACGTCGATGTTGTAGCCGCCGACGCGCCGCATCACGCGCGGCACGCGCGCGGCGATCTCGTCGCGCTCGCGCGCGCCGATCGCGTCGAGCGTGGCGACAAGCTCGCGCACGCGCGGCGGCGCGCCGGCCATCGACGCGGCGCCCGCGAAGCGCGCCTCCGTGCCGTCGGCCAAGAGCGCGTCGATCGCGCGCACGTTGTGCACCATGTTGCCGTAGGCGATCGAGCGCGAGCCGCAGGAATTGTTGCCCGCCATGCCGCCGAGCGTCGCCTGCGCCGACGTGCTGACGTCGACCGGGAACCACAGGCCTTTCGGCTTGAGCGCCGCATTGAGCGCGTCGAGCGCGATGCCGGGCTCGACGGTGGCGGTCATCGCCTCGGTGTCGACGTCGAGCACCCGGCGCAGGTGCTTGGCATGGTCGATGACGAGCGCCGCGCCGACCGTCTGGCCGCATTGCGAGCTGCCGGCGCCGCGCGGCAGCACCGGAACGCGCAACTCGCGCGCGATCGCCATCGCGGCGCGCACATCGTCGTGCGTGCGCGGCACGACCACGCCGACGGGCTCGACCTGGTAGATCGATGCGTCGGTCGCATAGCGGCCTCGCGACGCAGCGTCGAAGAGCACGTCGCCTTCGATCGCCTCGCGCAATCGCCGCGCGAGACTGCCGCCGGCGGGACCGGGATGAAACACCAGCGGCTTCGGCCCGGCGCCGTTCACGGTTGGCGACGCGGCCTGCGACGCGGACGCGGGCACGCCGATCACGCCGGCGCCACGCGCATCGCCTCCAGCACGGTCTCGCCCTTCTGCAGGAGGTGCGCGCGCAGGATCGCCGCGAGCGCGGCGCCGTCGCGCGACTCGAGCGCCTCGACCATCATCGCGTGGTCGCGCGCGGCACGGTTCCACTTGTCCTGGTCGAAATTGGAGCGAAAGCGCAGGTTCTGGATGCGGCGGTTGACGCGGTCGTACACCTGCGTCAGCAGGCGATTGCCGGCGGCGCGGTTGATGCGCTGGTGGATCGCGTGGTTGATCCTGTAGTACGACGGCAGGTCGCCGCGCGCGTGGCAGGCGAGCATCTCGAAGGTCAGCGCCTTGATCTCGGCCAGTTCGCCCGCGCCGATCGCGCGGCAGGCAAGCTCGCCGGATTGCGCCTCGAGGCCGCTCATCACCTCGAAGCTCTCGCGCACGTCGGCCTCCGAGAGCGTGACGACCTGCGCGCCGCGGTTGGGCGTCAGCGTGACGAGGCCGTCTGCGGCGAGGAGGCGCAGCGCCTCGCGCAACGGCGTACGCGACACGCCGAGGCGCTCGCCGATCGCCCGCTCGTTGAGCCGCGCACCCGGCGAGAGCGCGCCTTCGGTGATGAGCTCGCGCAGCCGCTCGGCGACGCTCGCCGGCAGCGTCTCCGCAGTGGATCCGTTCGTCGGCGCGGCGGCACGCCGCGGATCGCGATCGCCAGCGCCGGGCGTGAGGCCCGCGGCGGGCGCAGGCACGATGAGGCTCATCGGTATACCGGTGTGGCCCGTTGACGAGACGTCCGGCGATGGAGCGGCGCACGCGTCGACTGGACGGGAACGATTGATGCGCAACGATTATACGCATCGCGAACGTGAAAAGAACGCTTGCGCGGTTCCGCGACCTGCCGGTACGATCCGGTTTTGTATACCAACCAGCGGCGACGCGGATATCACGTCGCGCATCGCATGAGCGTCCTCGACTCCGGGCCTTCCGGCCGCCATTTCCTGCAGATTCCCGGCCCCACCAACGTGCCGGAGCGCGTGCTGCGCGCGATCGACCGGCCGACGATCGACCATCGCGGCCCGGCGTTCGCGACGCTCGGCAAGACGGTGATCGCCGGCATGAAGCGCGTGTTCCGCACCGAGGCCGACGTGGTGATCTACAGTGCCTCGGGCACCGGCGCCTGGGAGGCGGCGCTCGTCAACACGCTCTCGGCAGGCGATCGCGTGCTGATGGCCGAGACCGGCCAGTTCGCGGCGCTGTGGAAGCGCCTCGCCGAGCGGCTCGGCCTGGTCGTCGAGTTCGTCCCCGGCGACTGGCGGCATGGCGCCGACGCCGGCGCGATCGAGTCGCGCCTCGCCGCCGATGCCGCGCATGCGATCAAGGCGGTGTGCGTCGTGCACAACGAGACGTCGACCGGCGTCACCACGCGCATTCCGCTGGTGCGCGACGCGATCGACCGCACCCGCCATCCCGCGCTCCTGTTCGTCGACACGATCTCGTCGCTCGGCTCGATCGACTATCGCCACGACGCGTGGCGCGTCGACGTCACCGTCGCCGGCTCGCAGAAGGGCCTGATGCTGCCGCCGGGGCTGTCGTTCAACGCGATCAGCGCGAAGGCGCTGGCCGCGTCGAAGACCGCGCGCCTGCCGCGCGCCTATTTCGACTGGTCCGACATGCTGGCGATCAACGCCAGCGGGTATTTCCCGTACACGCCGTCCACCAATCTCCTCTACGGCCTCGAGGAGGCGCTGGCGATGCTTGCCGAAGAGGGTCTCGAGCACGTGTTCGCGCGGCACCTGCGCCACGCCGAGGCGACGCGCCGGGCAGCGCGCGCATGGGGTCTCGAGATCCTGTGCGCCGATCCCGCCGAATACAGCGCTACGCTGACCGCGCTCGTGATGCCGGACGGCCACGACGCCGACGCGTTTCGCAAGGTGGTGCTCGAGCGCTTCGACATGTCGCTCGGGCAGGGGCTCGGCAAGCTCGCCGGCAAGGTGTTCCGCATCGGGCATCTCGGCTGGTTCAACGACCTCATGCTGTGCGGCACGCTGTGCGGCGTGGAGATGGGGCTCGCGGCGGCGAAGGTCCCGCACCGCGCGGGCGGCGTACGCGCCGCGCTCGACTACCTCGAGGCGACGCCGCCGGCGGCGCTCGCGCGCGCGGCCTGACGCGCACGCCCGACGACGCGGCGCGAGGCAATTCCAGGACACCAGGACGCACCACGACACCAAGACGGAGGAGATGACCATGACGACCGACGACCCGGGCTTTTGCAGCAAGCGCCGCGATTTCCTGCAGATCGCCGCCGCCGGTGCCGCGCTGGCGGCGGCCGGCTACGTGCCGAGCGCTGCCGCGCAGGAGGTGACGATCAAGCTCGGTCACGTCGGCGAGCCGGGGTCGCTGTTCCAGAAAAGCGCCGACGAGTTCGCGAAACGCGCCAACGCCAAGCTCGCGGGCAAGGCGAAGGTCGTCACGTACGGGTCGAGCCAGCTCGGCGGCGACAAGGAGATGATCCAGAAGCTCAAGCTCGGCACGCTCGACATGGCGCTGCCGTCGACGGTGATGAGCTCGGAGGTCGATCTCTTCGGCATGTTCGAGATGCCCTATATCGTCAAGGACCGCGCGCACATGGCGCGCATCGAGAAGGAGATCTTCTGGCCGAGCCTCGAGCCCGCCGCCGAGAAGAAGGGCCTCAAGACGCTGGCGGTGTGGGAAAACGGCTATCGCCATATCACCAACAACAAGCGGCCGATCAAGATGCCGGACGACTTGAAGGGCATCAAGCTGCGCGTGCCGGAAGGCAAGTGGCGCGTGAAGATGTTCGAGGCCTACGGCGCCAACCCGAGCCCGATGAAGTTCTCGGAGCTCTTCACCGCGCTGCAGACGGGCGTGATGGACGGCCAGGAGAATCCGCTGACGCAGATCTATTCGGCCAAGCTTCAGGAAGTGCAGAAGTACCTGTCGCTGTCCGGCCACGTCTACACGCCGGCGTACCTGACGGTGGGCACGCGCCATTGGGAGACGCTGCCGGCCGACGTGCGCGCCACGCTCGAAAGCGCGGCGAAGGAGACGCAGGCATTCGTCTATGCGACCGCGGTCAAGGACGAGGGCGACCTGCTCGAGAAGCTCAAGGCCGACGGCATGCAGGTCAACGACGTCGACAAGCCCGCGTTCATCAAGGCGAGCAAGACGATCTACAACGAGTTCGGCAAGGAGATCGCCGGCGCCCAGGCGCTGATCGATCGCGCGGTCGCCCTTGGCTGACGGCGCGACCGGCCGCGGCGCCGCGACGCTCGCCGCGATGGAGCGCTTTCGCGCGGTCTACGGCCGCGTGCTGGAGTGGGTGGTCGGCGCGCTGATGGTGCTCCTGTTCATCGAGGTGACCGTCGGCGTGCTGTTCCGGATGACCGGCCACTCGCTCATCTGGTACGACGAGGTCGCGTCGGTGATGCTCGCGTGGCTCACGTTCTACGGCTCGGCGCTGGCCTCGGTGCGGCGTGCGCACATCGGCTGCCCCGAGCTCGTCGAGCGCGCGCCCTGGCCGCTGCGGCGCGCGGTCAGCATCGTCGCCGAGCTGCTCGTGATCGCGTTCTTCGTGGTGCTCGGCGTCACCGGCGTGTGGATCATGCCGATCCTGGCCGGCGACACGTTGGTCAGCGTGCCGGTACCGATGAACCTCGTGCAGTCGGTGATCCCGGTGTCGGCGCTGCTCATCATCGCCGCCGAGGTCACGTACCTCGTCGACCTGATCGTCGCCGTGCAGCCGCCGGCGGCCGGCGGCGACGGCATCGCGCTGGCCGATGGCTTGCACTGAGGCGCTGCCGATGGACGCGCAGGGCCGCCTCGCGCTCGCATCGGCGCGGCCGCGCGCAACTCGTAGGATCGTCCCATGAGCATCATGCTCGGCCTCTTCGCCGCGGTGCTGGTGCTGATCGTCGGCAACATCCCGATCGCGGTGGCGCTCGGCATCGTCGCGCTGGTGGCGATGATCGCCACCCACGGCATCGGCGTGCTGCCGAACCTCGTCATCGTCACCTACAACGGCGCGACGAGCTTCCCGCTGCTCGCGATCCCGCTGTTCATCCTCGCCGGCGCGATCATGAACGCGTCGGGGATCTCGCAGCGGCTGATCGCGTTCGCGTCGGCGCTGTTCGGCTGGATCCGCGGCGGCCTCGCGCACGTGTCGATCGGCGCGTCGCTGTTCTTCGCCGAGATCTCCGGCTCGGCGGTCGCCGACGTCGCGGCGCTCGGCTCGATCCTGATCCCCGGCATGAAGTCCAAGGGCTATCCCGCGGCGTTCGCGGCGGCGGCGATGTCCTCGGCGGCGACGCTCGCGGTCATCATCCCGCCGTCGATCCCGATGATCCTGTATGCGGTGATGGCGGAAACGTCGGTCGTCCAGCTCTTCGTCGCGGGCATCGTGCCGGGAATCCTCGGCGGCGCCGGGCTGATGGGCATGGCGACGATGCTCGCGCGCCGCTATAACCTGCCGCGCGATTCCGCGTTCTCGATGGCACGCGTACGACAGACGGCGCGCGAGGCGCTGTGGGCGTTCCTCTTGCCGATCATCATCCTGGGCGGCATCTTCGGCGGCGTCGTCACGGCGACCGAGGGCGCGGCGCTCGCCGTCGTGGCGGCGCTGCTGGTCGGCCTCGTCATCTACCGCGAGCTCAACCTCGCCGACCTGCGCAAGGCGATCCTCGACGGCGGCGTGCAGACCGCGGTGGTGATGCTGCTGGTCGCCACCAGCGCGCTCCTCGGCACGTACCTCACCGAGGTGCAGGCGCCGCAGGCGCTCGCACGCACGGTATCCGAGTTCACGCAGAACAAGTGGCTGGTGCTCGCGATGCTGAACGTCCTGTTCCTGCTGCTCGGCATGTTCCTGCATTCGGCGGCGGCGATCATCCTGGTCGTGCCGGTGGTGATGCCGCTCGTTCGCGCCGCGCACATCGACCCCGTGCACTTCGGCCTCATCGTTACCGTCAACCTGGGGATCGGCCAGCAAACGCCGCCGGTCGCCTCGGTGCTGATGGTGGCGAGCGCGATCGCGCGCGAGTCGATCTGGCGCGTGACGCGCGTCAACATCTGGTTCATCGCGGTGCTGATCGCGGTGCTGCTGCTCGTCACCTACTTCCCGCCGACCGGATTGTGGCTCGTCGATCTCTTCTACCGCTGATCGCGGGGCGTCTCCCGCCGCGCGCGGCCGCCGGCGCGCCATGAACGGCACCATCGAGGTGATGCGCGACGGGGCGATCGCCACCGTCGTGCTGAACCGCCCCGGGAAGCTCAACGCGCTGACACGCGAGATGTGGTCCGCGCTCGGCGCGGCGGTCGAAGGCCTCGGCAGCGACGCATCGATGCGCTGCATCGTCGTGCGCGGCGCCGGCGAGCGCGCCTTCTCGCCCGGCAACGACATCGGCGAGTTCGCCACCGCGCGTGCCAACAAGGCGCAGGCGATCGAGTACGCCCGCGCGATGCACGGCGCCGCGCATGCGCTCGAGGCGTGCCCCGTTCCGCTGGTCGCGCAGATCCACGGCATCTGCGTCGGCGGCGGCCTCGAGATCGCGGCGCTGTGCGACCTGCGCATCTGCGGCGAGTCGAGCCGCTTCGGCGCGCCGATCAAGAATCTCGGGCTCGTCATGGCGTATCCCGAGATGGCGCCGCTCGTGCGCATCGCGGGCACGGCGGTCGCGCTCGAGATCCTGCTCGAAGGTCGCGTGTTCGGCGCGGCCGAGGCGAAGGACAAGGGCCTTGTCACGCGCGTCGTCGCCGATGCCGACGTCGCCGCGGAGGCGCGCGCCACCGCCGAGCGCATCGCCGAGGGCGCGCCGCTGGCCGCGCGCTGGCACAAGAAATTCGCGCGGCGCCTCGCCGAGGGCACGCCGATCGCGGCGGCCGAGCTCGACGAGTGCTTCGACTGCTTCGACACCGAGGACTTCCGCACCGGCTACGCGGCGTTCCTCGCGAAGCGCAAGCCCGAGTTCGGGGGGCGTTGACGATGGCGGGCTCGCAGCGGGGAGCGCCGGCCGCCGGCGACACGGCGCAGCACGATCCGGCGGGCGACGCCGCGCCCGAAGGCGCGAGCCAGCGCGGCCACGGCCCGCTCGCCGGCATGCGCGTGCTGGAGCTCGCGCAGATCATGGCCGGCCCGACCTGCGGGATGATGCTCGCCGACATGGGCGCCGACGTCGTCAAGGTGGAAAAGCTGCAGGGCGGCGACGACGCGCGCGGCTATCGCGAGCCGCGCGTCAACGGCGTGTCGGCGCCGTTCATGATCCTCAATCGCAACAAGCGCGGCATCGCGCTCGACTTGAAGCACCCGCGCGGGCGCGACGTGCTGTTGCGAATGGTCGCGCACGCCGACGTGTTCACCGAGAACTATCGGCGCGGCGCGCTCGAGAAGCTCGGCCTCGGCTACGACGTGCTCGCGCGCATCAACCCGGGGCTCATCTACTGCGCGGTGTCGGGCTACGGCCGCGACGGCCCGCTCGCCGACAGGGGCGGCTTCGACTTGATCGCGCAGGGCTTCGCCGGATTGATGTCGATCACCGGCGAGCCGGGCGGGCCGCCGGCGAAGGACGGGCACTCGATCGCCGACATCAACGCGGGCATCCTCGCGGTGGTCGGCATCCTCGCCGCCTATGCGCACAAGCAGAAGACCGGCGAAGGCCAGGTGGTCGACACCTCGCTGTTCGAGGCCGCGCTGCAGCAGACGTACTGGCACGCGGCGATCTATTTTGCGACCGGCGAGTCGCCGGGACCGACCGGGTCGGCGCACCTCCTCACGGCGCCCTACCAGGCGTTTCGCGCGCGCGACGGATTCATCAACATCGGCGGCGCCAA
>Ga0157372_10007799_pt1 | contig 11370 bp, 8 predicted proteins | sample C55metaG_FD_115307 | JGI IMG/M metagenome (GOLD analysis project Ga0157372, IMG submission 115307) | Corn rhizosphere microbial communities from Kellogg Biological Station, Michigan, USA - C5-5 metaG | ecosystem: Host-associated > Plants > Roots > Rhizosphere > Soil | place: USA: Michigan...
CCCACTGCAGATAATAAAACTGTTGCTTCAAATGTAATAGGTATAAATGCGGGGAAAGGAAAATGTGGTTTACCGCCGATATTTAAAGGCCAGTCGCTAACAAACACCCAGCTCATACCACCCAAAGCGATAGTGGTACCCGTAATGCCATAAATAAAACCGGCTGTATGCAAACTTGTTTCTCTTAAACCCAGCGCATGGTCTAAGCCATGTATTGGAAAAGGAGTATATACATCATGAATTTTATAGCCTGCCAGCCGCACTTTTTTTACGGCGGAAAACAGCACGTTCTCTTCATCAAAACAACCAACTACAAATTTCTTTTTTGCCATATCGTTTAGCTTTAAATTTTTCCGCCAAAGCGGATTGAGCTATCTTAAATTTTTTTATCAACCTCAGCTTACGTGTGCATATTCATGCGCAAACTTTTCCGGAGCTTCAACTTCCATTTCACTCATATTCTCTTTATAACTTTCTCCTGATACTTTTAATATATGTTTTATTTCAGCTACTGCTATTACAGGAAAATATTTTGAGAAAAGGAAATAGCAGGTAAAGAACAAACCAAATGTTCCGAAATAAAATCCCATTTCATAAATAGTAGGACTGTAGTAAACAGGCCATGAAGATGGAAGATAATCTCTGAACAGAGATGTAACTATGATCACAAAACGTTCAAACCACATTCCTATATTCACTATCACACTTAAAAACATAGTAACCCAAAGATTCCTGCGCATTTTTCTAAACCAGAAAATTTGTGGTGATACTACGTTACAGAACATCATACCATAATATGCCCAGCCATAGGGGCTGAAGAAATTAGCCCTGCTATAAAAGAATGCATATTTTTCATATTGATTCTGGCTGTAAAATGCAATAAATAATTCTGTGAGATAAGCGCAACCCACAATTGAACCGGTTAATACAATTACTTTATTCATTGCCTCGATATGCCCGAGAGTAATATAATCTTCAAGGTGCATTACCTTTCTTGATATAAGCAGAAGCGTTTGTACCATGGCAAAACCTGAGAAGATAGCACCGGCAACGAAATAGGGAGGAAAGATGGTGGTATGCCAGCCGGGTATTACAGATGTAGCAAAGTCGAACGACACGATGGTATGTACTGATAACACAAGTGGTGTAGCAAGACCTGCCAATACCAATGCAAGAGATTCCTGTCTCTGCCAGTGCTTGGTAGAACCAGTCCACCCAAAAGAAGTTATACCATAGAAAAGTTTACGAAATTTAGTTTTTGCGCGGTCGCGAATGGTTGCTAAATCAGGTATTAAACCAGAATACCAGAATATTAATGAAACAGTAAAGTATGTTGATACCGCAAACACGTCCCACATAAGGGGAGAAGCGAAGTTAGGCCAAACAGGTCCGCGTGTATTTGGATAAGGCAATACAAAAAAGAAATCCCAAACACGCCCCATGTGCCAGATAGGAAACTGACCGGCGCATATCACAGCAAAAATGGTCATAGCTTCTGCTGCACGGTTTACACCTGTTCTCCATCCCTGTCTGAACAATAAAAGAATCGCAGAAATTAATGTGCCCGCATGCCCGATACCAATCCACCAAACAAAGTTGGTAATATCCCAACCCCAGCCTACGGTATGGTTTACATTCCACTGACCAATACCATACGTTACTTCGCGATATACGCTGTATATACCAAAAAGCAATAAGGCAATGGAGATAAAAAAGCCGGTATACCATAATCTGCCGGGCTTGCCCTCAATTGGTGCAATAATATCCTCGGTTACATCATGGTACGTTTTGGTGCCATCTACCAAAGGCTCCCTTACCTGAGATTCATATCTTAATAATGACATACTTTTTATTTTTCTTACTGTTTACTCAGCTGCTTTATCTTCTATTAAACTGGTTCCGCCTCCTTCATTATATACCATTTCTTCATCTCTGTTGCGCACTTTTGCCAGGTAACTTACATTGGGTAAAGTATGCAACTGTTCCAGCGAATGAAATAATCTTAATTTATTATTCATGCGCACATTAGTTACTGCGCTGTTTTTATCGTTTGCATTACCAAATACAATAGCATTGGTTGGACAAGCCTGCTGACAAGCTGTTTGCACATCCCACTGATTGTTTTCACCGCTTATTAATGGGCGGCTTTCTTTCTTTGCTTTTAATTTACCCTCCTGGCAACGTTGTACACAGAAGCTGCATTTCTCCATTACGCCTCTGCCTCTAACTACAACGTCAGGATTTAAAACCATTCTTGTAAGGTCATCATTCATTACATGCACTACAGGATCTAACTGACCAACACCAGTGAAATTTTGGTTATCAGGGAAACTATCAGAGCCTGTATAATCAGCCCAGTTAAAACGGCGTACTTTATAAGGGCAGTTATTTGCACAATATTTTGTACCTACACAACGGTTATAAGCCATTTGATTAATGCCTTCACTGCTGTGGTTAGTTGCACTTACAGGACATACATTTTCGCAGGGCGCATTATCACAATGCTGGCACATTAAAGGTTGAAATACAACTGTAGGATTGTCCATATCACCGCTGTAATAGCGGTCAATACGCATCCAGTGCATATCATGAAAACGCTTTATTTCGTTTTTACCAACTATCGGAACATTATTTTCAAGATGACAGGCTACAACGCAGGCACCGCAACCGATACAGCTATTCAAATCCACATTCATTCCCCAGTGAATACCTGGCTTATCATAATACGGATAAATTGTTCCCTGTTTTTCATAAGCGGGAAGCCCGCCGTAAGGCTTGGTTTCTTTCTCCCTGTCGTCTAAAATTTCTTCAGGATCTTTTTTGAAATCAGCTAATGTAAGTTCCTTCATCACATCCGTGCGCAAACCCATTGGTGTATCGTAAGTGCTGTGTGTTTGAAGCTGTGCTATTTCATAGGTATCGTTTGTTTTTTCGATTGTAACATTTGGTGCAGTACAATCAACAAAAGTTCCATTGAAATTAACGAGCGGATATACATTCTTGCCAACATTTTCTGAAACCTTACCCAACTTTGGTGTGCGTCCATAACCTAATGCAATGCCAACAGTATTTGGATGAACACCAGGAATAATTAAGAATGGAAGTGAAACAGTTCCTTTACCATTAACGGTAATTTTTAAAACGCGTTTTGCCGGATGTATCTCATATTGGTCTGACTGATAATCGTCAGTCAAATCAATATTCAATAAACTTTTTGCCATTGCCGGCGAAATCACTACATAATTATCCCATGTTGCTCTTGTAACCGGGTCTGGTAATTCCTGCAGCCAGGGATTGCCTGCACCTTCACCAGCACCTATTCCTACTTTCTTATAAAAAACAAGTTCTGTAGCATTTGATTTTGGTAAACCGTTTACAGCACTTACCGCAGCGTTTAATGCACCGCTGTTATAAGCTGCTCCTGCATTTGTTATGGTTGCAGCAGAAACTATAACAGGCGTGTTCTGGGTAGCAGTAGTTGTGTCTGCCAAACCTGTGCTTGAATAATTAACACCGGGAGAAACACCTCCGCTTACAGCAGTACCATTATTGATAACGCCATTTTGCAGCGCTAAATCAAAAGCTTGTTCATTGCCTAATTTACCTACCCAATAATTTTTAAAGAAGGTATGATAATCCGGTGCAGCGCCGCTCCATTTTACAAGGCTATCCTGCCATTGTCTTGTTTTAAATAATGGATTAATGGTTGGCTGCATTAAAGAAATGAAACCAGATTTTGGTTCTGCATCACCCCAGCTTTCTAAGAAATGATGATCAGGAATTACATATTTGCAAAGCTGCGTTGTTTCATCATTTTTTGGATTGAATGAAACAGCAACCTTTACCTTTTTTAAAGCATCGGTAAATGCTTTTGCATTGCTCCATGTATAAGCAGGATTTGCACCGTGTATTAATAAGGCGCCCACTCTCCCTGCATTCATATCATTTATTAATGCAGCTAAATCTGAATCGATACCTGCTTTTGATTTATTTTCAACAGACCAGTTAATAGTGTTTCCTTCAGCACCAATTGCATTATTAATTGCATTTACAATTTGCTGTATGTTGGGGTCATTGCTTCCCGAAACAACCAGCGCATTGCCTTTATTAGCTGCTAATTCTTTTGCCGCTTTTGCAATGCCGGCTTTTAGTTTAGCATCGCTTATGTTTGATGCACCCTGACCAGTTACTGCATTTAATAATGCAACTGCAACTGCGCCTGTTTCAGAAGGGCGGTGCATATATCTTTCATCTGCATTAGACCCGGTTAAGCTAAGGATAGATTCAAAATGAAAATGCCTGCTCATGGTAGGATTCTCTTCATTTATCTTTCTGCCCACTGCATACTGAGATGCAAATTCAACAGGGCTTAACCATGTTCCTAAAAAGTCTGCACCAAGACTTACAATAACTTTTGCTTTATCAAAAGCATAAGAAGGAATTGCTTTTCTGCCATAAGAAGCCTGGTTAGCCAGTAACAAGCCGGTATAAGAATCTGCATCATATACTATATGCCTGCTGCCCGGGAACTTTGCTATGAACTGATTAATTGCTTCTAACGTGGTAGGAGAATTTATAGTGCTTGTAAGTAATACAACCGGGACTCCGCCAAGACCGCTCAAAGCGCTTGCAATTGCCTGGTCAATATAGGTGAGAGTTACCTCTTTACCGTCAATTGTAGGAAAGCGGAAACGTGATGTATCGTACAAACCTAAAATAGAAGCCTGCACTTTTGCAGAAGTTCCGCCTTTTGTTACAGGTGATAAAGCATTGCCTTCAAGTTTTATTGGTCTGCCATCACGCACTTTTGCTAAAACACTAATGGCTTCACCATCCTGCACATAAGTAGTAGCGTAATAATTGGCAACACCCGGTACAATATCTTCGGGTTTATTGGCAAAAGGAATAGACTTTCTTACAGGTACTTCGCAGCTTGCGGCAATAAGCGCAGCCGTTGTGCTAAAGCCAAGATATTTTAAAAAGTCTCTTCTTTGTGTAGGGGCTTTTAATAAGTTATCATCAACTTCAAAAGGCAACGCTTCTTTAAACTCATCTTCAGAAGCTTTTTTTGAAGCCTCTGTATTATTCATCTGCCCAAAATTTTGCCAGTATTTGTTATTCATTTTGTTCAAATCAATTGCGTTTGTTGTATGTAAGCAACCTTACTTACTCTCTTAGATGCGGTTTAATAATGACATTTCTGACACTCTACCCCGCCAATATCTTTTACAGTTACGCTATCCATTTTATGGTTCTTAATATCTTCTTTATATTTTTCGTACATGCTGTAAAAGCCATTATTATTAAACTGAACTTTTGTAGAACGATGGCAGTTTATACACCATCCCATGCTTAAAGGAGCAAACTGAAACATTTCATTATAACTGGTTACTTCACCATGACAGGTTTGACATTGTACCCTGCCGGCATTTACGTGTTGTGCATGGCTGAAAAACACATGATCCGGAAGGTTATGAATTCTAACCCATGCAATAGGCTTTGCCTTGCTTGCATCCCACGGTTGTCCGGGAGTGTAACCTGCATATTTATATAGTTTCTGAATTTCGGCAGTGCCGTTTATTTCGTTTCCATCTGCATCAACTAATTTTTCTCCTTTGTATTCATTAATTGCCATGTGGCAGTTCATACAAATATTTACTGAAGGAATAGTTGCCTGCTTGCCCTGGTAAACACCAACATGGCAGTATTGGCAATTAATCTGGTTAATGCCGGGGTGTACTTTGTGAGAGAAAAATATAGGTTGTTTAGGTTCGTATTTTTGCTGGCGACCTATACCAATTGCGCCTTTTGTGAGAAAATAACCACCTATAAGAAATATAATAAGCGTGATAAATGTGATGTATGTTTTATTTCTCCAGAAAGGAATAGGCTCATGTGCAGGAATGCCTTCTTTATCGTCTGCCATCTTTTTAAGATTGGCATTTATCTGCAATAATGTAAATGCAACGATAGCAAGAATAAGCGTAAGCACACCGAACAATAAAGACTTATCACCGCTTTCTTCTGTTGTTGCTGTGGATGTCCCTGGAGTAGGAGTAACGGGAGCTTTACTAGCTTCTGTTTTTACATAATCAAGAATGGCATCAATATCTTTATCAGATAACTGCGGAAACGGAGTCATCTGTGTCTTATTAAATTCATTAAACAAACTCACAGCATAAGGGTCACCACTTTTTATAACAGCAGCACTGTTGTGTACCCATGCGTGAATTGCTTTTCTATCTGGCCACCGGCTTTCAACACCGGCTAAAGCAGGACCTACTAATTTCTGATCCACTTTATGGCACGAAGCACAATTTGCCATAAACAGTGCATGTCCATCCTGCGCTGAAGAAGGATTTAAAAAACTGAGACCGGCTAAAATAAAAAGTGGACTAAAAAATTTTATCGTGGCTATTCGTCTTAATTTAAACATATCACAAATCGGTTGTTGCGATGTTGGAAAATTTTCCGACGCCCGCAAAAATATGACACGATGCTGACAATTTACGTATCATTAAAAATTTTTTTTAACATGTTTTAATGCGTAAGTTAAGCGCTTCAATAATTTATTGCAGTTTAAAATTATATGTATAAAAAGAACATCGCAATTTTTGCTTCAGGCGCAGGAACCAATGCAGATAACCTTATCCGTTACTTTAAAGAAACACAAACAGCAAACATTGCTTTAATTGTTTGTAACAATCCCAATGCAGGTGTTATAAAAGTTTCTGATCGAAATCATATTCCGCATATTTTAATTGAGAAAGAAAAATTTTTTAGGGGCGATGGTTATGTTGCTGAATTAAAAAGTGCGCATATAGATTTTATTGTTCTCGCCGGATTTTTATGGAAGCTTCCATCTGCATTAATCAATGCTTTTCGAAATAAGATTGTAAACATTCATCCCGCATTATTACCAAAGTTTGGCGGCAAAGGCATGTATGGAAATTTTGTGCACGACGCTGTTTTATCAGCCAAAGAAAAAGAAAGCGGGATAACTATACATTTTGTTGATGAATTTTATGATAACGGTAAAACTATTTTTCAAACCACATGCCCTGTTTATGAAAACGACACAACAGAAACCTTATCTAAAAGAATTCATGAACTGGAGTATAAATATTTTCCAAAAGTGATTGAAGAGGTAATCCAAAAAAATTAATAAGGCTTAAAGAGCAACATTAGTTTAAGCAAATACATAAATCGCAAACAGGAGGCATACTTTGTATTAAAATCTCAAACACAAATCTTGATTATTCGAAATTAAAGTTGTTAATTTTGGAATCATAAAAAACACACCATGCGGTTTACGGCTCCTAAAAAAGCTTCGGAAGGAACATCCCGCATTGAAGCTTTCAGTGATGGTGTTTTTGCCATTGCCATAACATTACTTGTGCTTGATATTCATGTGCCTGTTGTAAAAGATAACGAGTCAATACTTAAAGCCCTTGTAGCCCACTGGCAGGTATATTTAGCTTTTCTTATAGGTTTTTTCACACTACTTGTATGCTGGATTAATCATCATTATATGTTTGAGCTTATCCGCAAAAGAAATGATATGCTGCTTTTGCTCAACGGCTTTAAATTATTGGTAGTATCGTTTACTCCATTTGCCACCGCATTACTTGCCGATTATATTACAACACCCAACCAGCAAACACCTATCTCTATTTATGGATTTAATTTCTTTCTTATGGGAACAGCAATGACTGCGTTATGGGTGTATGCAAATAAAAAAGGGTTAACCAAAGCCGAGTCGCCGGAAATTTTAAAGGCAACTACCCAATTATTTGTTTTCGCATCTATTTTTTCCGGTGCTATTTTTCTTATTTCATTTATTAGTATCCCCGTTAGCCTGGTTTTGTTTGGAATTATGTTCCTGATTTTTATTTTTCCAAAAGACAGGGCGTATCGCATTGCAGAATACAAAAAAAGAAAATCTTTAAAAACTACAAGAACAATTTTAGAAGATGCTACTGCGCCTCAAACGGAAGCAATTGTATGACGGCGTATTCACTTTTATTTCATTATTGCAGCACGAATAAATTAATTGATTAAATTTTTAAAACCGCGTTGTAAGTAAGGCTCCGCATCTTTAAATGAAATAAAAATTTCTATTTCACCCATTGCATAAGGACCAATTTCGTACGGTGTGTATGCAAAAACAATTCCCTTTCCGGTTACATAAAAATTATCATTCGGTTTTATTTCGTTTTCAAATAAGCCTGCTGTTGTAAGCGAATCTGTTGGCTGAAGATTATTTTGCCTTCTGAAATTTCTTTCCAATAACGATTGCAATTTTGCAATGCCGGCTGAATTTAAAATATCACTCAATTCAAGTTTTTTGTTTTGAACGATATTGTACGAAGTATAAACAGTTCCATAATTTCCATGAGCGCCACCTGTATAAGCATAGGTATTCAAAGCCAGCGACAAAATTTTTGAAGACTGATAATTGATGAGCAAATTATCTGTTGCATCGTAGTTTAAAGAAGCGCCCATGTCTTCCGTTTGTATATCGCTGTTGGTTTCAATATAATCTTTGAAAAAACTATCTTGATTTTCTTTAAGAATAGTATTAATATTTTTTTGCGGTAAAGAATCGCCAAACATTTTTCTTATTTCTGATTGAATAAAAATATCAGAAGCAGAATTTCCACCCGGCCAAACAGATGATGCCTCAAATGTTGCTCCTGGTGAATCTTTTATATTATTGCGTAAAAGCTTTTTTCCCTCCACATGTTCAAACGTAAATTGTAAAGGCAATTGCGTTTCGGTTAAACTTACACCCAGGGTTTTATTAATGCCATCCTGTTTCCAGGTGCCTGTTGCTGTTTTATCTTTCCATGAAAAACTAAAATTTTCCGTTGCAGATATTCCGGTTGCAGTTAATAAAACTTCGCCTTTCTTACTGCTGTCTTCACCCATAAAATAAATGGGTTGCTGTGTTGTATTATAATAATAGTAGCCGAGATAATTGTGACCGTATTGATGCAGATGCATTGTGACCGGGTATTTATCAATCGAGCCTGTTAATAATTTGTAGCTGCTTATGGCTTGCGCAAAAGAACTGACTGTGAAAAATAAACCGGCAACCAGGAAAAAATATTTCATGCGTAAAATTAATTCTATAACAAAGATTATCATTTGTCCTTGACCTTTTTGGTTACTTTATCTGCACCGAGGTCTGCTTTCATTACTTCACTCCATCTTCCGCATCATCTATTAGCTCCAGCATAGTAATAAAATCTATCACCAGGTCTTCCCAATCCGGTGTGACTGTTTTCATCTCTGCCACATGTAACAAAAAATAGGTTCTTAATGATCTGCCTAATTGCCTGGGTGATATGTGTTCAATATAATACTGGAACAACTCATGCAGTTTTTGCTGCCATTCAGGTAAAGAGGTTGCAGGTGTTGATGGCACAAAAGACTTGTTGATATGGATGTTGTTTTGGGTGTTGTTGATGATAAGCATAACAAATTTTTTTTGTATGGTCAATACATATTTTAATGTGAGTTTGGAATAAGCATTTTTATGATTGTAAAGCTTAAACAGGTTAGAACAAAACACAACCAGTTTGCCCGTCATGCCCAACTCGATTGGGCATCGCATAATTTTGCTGTCATCATCCTCTGATTGTTATGCAATAGAATATTTTTGCGACATAACATTTGAAGAACGATCTTGTCTCTTATTGATAAACTAAGTAAAGCTTAACCCAAACTCATGTTATTTACAAAGAGCAACAGGTAAAATACACTTAAGCAAGTTGAACAATAAAGACGAAGATTACTTACTTTGCAGGTAGTTTTAAGAAACCAATTAATTGTTTTAAACAACTTAGTGTTATGTTTAATACCGACGATAACGAAAGCTTTACCGTACTGGAAAATGAAGCCATCGGGCGCAATATTTCTATGTTTAGAAAAATACGTGGCATTAAGGCTTTTGATATGGCAGACAGGCTGGGTATGAAAGAAGCCACCTACACCAAGTATGAACGCGGTGAAACTAAAATTACCATTGACTTTGTACAAAGAGTTGCTGAAGAATTAAAGGTTGACCCGTTTAAGCTATTATCTACTACAGCGAATCAGGTTATTGAAAACGTTTCCAATTCTGCCATCTATGGCAATTACCAAACTACCAATGAACAGCAAACACAAATGATGATGAAACTTATCGAAAGCATAATGGCATTAAATGAGAAAGTGATGAAGATGCTGGAAGAAAAGAAGTAGTTATACATTTTCTTTCTTAAATCCGAGATTTTCTTACGCCTGATAGATAAAACCAAACATTTTCTTTCACATTCTACTGTGAGCTGAAAGCTGATTTTATGTACTACCTTTAGAAAGGACATCAATATTAAATAAATCAATTTTATCAAGATATTTTTGTTCAAATCTTCTTTGCAAATCTGGAATATTTGGCATTTTAACAGATATAATAAATTCATTTGGTAGGTCGCCATTAGTAACTTTAAGATCGTAGCCATCTGACACGATAGAATTTATAAAACGATGAAAATCCGTTTGATTACTTGTCTTAACTCTAACGACTATTATTATATACCTAATTGAATCTTCTTTTCGAGGTTCAAACTTTTCAACTTCAGAAATAGTATCGCTTTTAACTTTCCGTCCTAAATAGGTGTTCGAATATTTTAAGAACTCAAAGGGCTTATAAAAGTGACAAAATCCCCCCGTTGTTTCATGAAACTCTTTCAGTAATTCTGGTCGTGCTGAAATAGTTTTCCCAGAAACAATATACCACCAATCACTTTTTGAATCATCTGTAATAAATATTAAGGGCTTTTTGCTTTTTTTACAAAATTCTATCATCTCATTCCAAATGATTAAATCACCATAGCGCTCAGGAATTGGTTTATTTCTATCTTCATAACCTGGTGGGGTCGCTTCTTTATATCTATTTTCTCCATCTTTATAAATTTTATTTATAACATCATTTGTTGGCTGTACTCCAATGTTATCGTCGAATACATTTTGTAAAAAACTTAAGATGTCATCGTTTAAAATTTTTGCTTCATAATCTTTAATTTTTAAATCAATCTCACTATTTAATTCTTGGTGCAAATTCAAAAACGATGTGTGTAAATCGGAAGAGAAAAAAGGATTTCTATTTCTATTTTCTATGTCAGTACATATATTTTCAAACTGTTTGCGAAAATCATGATAAATTTTAATTTCTTCATGCAATGTCGAAATTCTGTTTTTATGAAATTCATATCCAACTTGATAGGGCAACCACACTCTTTTTTTTAATTGTAATAAAATATCTAAGAATTCAGATGAAGTTTCGCTTGAATACCGATATAAATTCAACATCACATTCGTGTCAAA
>Ga0157372_10007804_pt1 | contig 11369 bp, 8 predicted proteins | sample C55metaG_FD_115307 | JGI IMG/M metagenome (GOLD analysis project Ga0157372, IMG submission 115307) | Corn rhizosphere microbial communities from Kellogg Biological Station, Michigan, USA - C5-5 metaG | ecosystem: Host-associated > Plants > Roots > Rhizosphere > Soil | place: USA: Michigan...
AGAGTGTTGATCACGGGTGGAGCGGGATATGTAGGCTCGATTTGCAGTCGACAACTTCTGCAATCCGGGCACGATGTGGTGATCATTGACGACCTTTCGACCGGACATCCCGAAGCGGTTCCTGCTGGCGCTGAGTTTCACCAGATTGATTACGGTGATCGGGCGGCAGTGGCATGCGTGCTGCGGCAGCATCGAATCGACGCTGTCTTTCATTTCGCCGCAAAGGCGTTAATACCGGAGTCGGTTTCGAATCCTGGATGGTTCTTCGATGTGAACGTCGCCTCCGGAATTGCGTTCCTCGAAACGCTGCGCGATTTTGGAGTTCGGCGCTTCGTGTTTTCGTCGTCTGCAGCCGTGTACGGCAATCCCCAAGCGGTTCCGATCAAAGAAGACGATCCCAAAGAGCCGGTCAACTCCTACGGGGAAACGAAGCTGATGTTCGAGCGAATCCTGCGCTGGTATGCATCGGCGTACGGCTGGACAGCGGCGGCATTTCGCTATTTCAATGCCTCCGGAGCGATTGAAGACGCGGGAGAGAATCATCGGCCGGAAACGCACGTTATCCCGCTGCTGCTTGATGTGGCGGCGGGAGAGCGGGAGCACTTTGAGGTCTACGGCGACGATTACGAAACCGCCGACGGAACTTGCATTCGCGATTACGTGCACGTTTCGGACATCGCAGCGGCGCATTTGCTGGCGTTAGAGATGCCTGAATCTGCCGGCATGCACGCGTATAACATCGGTACGGGTACGTCCTATTCTGTGCGCGAAGTGATCGCCGCGGTCGAGGAAGTTACAGGACAGAAGATTCCGGTGCGAGTAGCAAAACGACGCCCCGGAGATCCGGCAGTGCTGTGCGCGAGCCCCGAGAAGTTGAAGCGCGAGCTTGCCTGGGAGCCGGCATCATCGGACCTGAGAAGCATTGTCAGGAGTGCTTGGGAATGGAAGCGGCGAGGCGTGCCCGCAGCCGCCTGAGATTACTTCAAACTTTCTTCTTCGCGTCTCTTTTGGCGGATATCAATTCCAAGTTGCTCGGCCTTCTTGTAGAGATGGCTACGTTCCAGGCCGAGTGACTTTGCCGCGTTCGTGATGTGGTAGTTTGCCCGCCTGAGTTCCGCCAGAATCACCTCACGTTCAAAAGTTTCCACCCGGTTTGCCAGAGGGCCTGAACCAACCGAGGTCTTTGCCTGCAAAGTCGAAGGTGTCAGCACCGACTCGACGGTGGCCGCGTCAACCTCGCTGCTGGAAGCCAGCAGCATGATTCGTTCAACCATGTTGCGCAATTCGCGTACATTGCCAGGCCAGGAATACTGCGTCAAGGCGTCGACCGCTTCCGATGTAAACGTTATCGGCTTCCATCCATTCTGGGCGCAGACCTGCGCGCAGAAATGCGCGACCAGTGCCGGAACATCTTCACGTCGTTCTCGCAGCGGCGGCAGGGCGATGGGAAACACGAAGATACGGTGGAAAAGATCCTGCCGAAACTTGCCGTCGTGTACTTGCGCTTCGAGGTTGCGGTGCGTCGCTACGATCACGCGGACGTCGACGGGTGTAGGTTTACTCGTCCCGATGCGCTCGATCTCGCTCTCTTCTAGCACGCGCAGCAGTTTGGCCTGCATCGTGAGCGGCATGTCACCGATCTCGTCGAGAAATAGCGTCCCATGATCTGCCTGCTCGAATTTGCCGACGTGACGAGCGGTTGCCCCGGTGAACGATCCCTTTTCATGTCCAAACAATTCTGACTCGATTAGCTCTGCCGGCACGGCCGCACAATTGATTGCCACGAAAGGCCCGAGTTTTCTCGGGCTTTTTTCATGCAAAGCGCGAGCTACGAGTTCCTTGCCGGTACCGGTTTCGCCCAGAATGCAAACGCGCGTCTCCGTGGGTGCGACCCGGTCGATCTGTGCCATGACCTTCTTCATCACTTCGCCGGTGAAGACGATCTCATGATCGCCGAGGCGCTGACGTAATTGCCTATTTTCCGATTCGAGCCGCTGCAGGCGAAGCGCGTTGTCGACCGTCAGCAGAAGTTTTTCGGTGGAGATTGGTTTTTCCAGGAAATCGAGGGCGCCGAGCTTAGTCGCGCGAACCGCCATTTCGATGTGCGCTTGTCCGGACATCATCACAACTGGCGTGAGCACACCACCTGTGCGTAGTTCCTCGAGGAATGCGAGACCATCTTTGCCGGGCATGACAACGTCGGAGAAGATCAGATCGAAGCCGTCACCTTTCGCAAGTTCCAGCGCCTTATTCGCATTGTCGCAGACGGTGGCTTCGTGGCCTGCGATGCGAAAGGCGCGCGAAAGCGAGGCCAGCGTGCTGGGTTCGTCGTCGAGGATCAACAAATTGGCTCTTCTTGCCAAAGCATTCTCCTAAGCAGATGTGCCATCGGCGAGTATCTGCCGCGCCACCGGCAGTTCGATGATAAATGTAGTGCCTTTGCCGGGCTGGCTGTTCACGCTGACGCGCCCGCCGTGGTCGCTGACGATCGATTGCACAATTGCCAAACCAAGCCCTGTCCCATGCGATTTGCTGGTGTAGTAGGGCGTAAACAGGCGCGCACACTCTTCGGGCGTAAGTCCGGAGCCGGTGTCGCTCACTTCTATGCGCGCGGTATTCGCATCCCCTGACGCTCTAAGCGTGAGATTCCCGCCTTGCGGCATGACATCGATAGCATTCACGACAAGGTTCGAGATCGCGCGGTGGAGCAATTCAGGATCAGCAGAAATAGATCCCGAATCAACAAACTCGGTGCGGAAGGTGATCTTCATCTTCTCAAGTTGGGCCTCGTAGACGTGTAGAACGGCGGAGACCAATTCGCGCAACGAGACTTCCCGCAGCTGCGGGTGCGGCATCTTTGAGAATTCGCTGAACCGATTGATGATCGACTTCAGATTCGCGATCTCGGAAAGCAGGGTTGACGCGCTCTCCCGAAACGTTTCCTCGAAATCTTGCGGACTCTGCTCGCGTGAGCGCATGAGGTTTTCGACCGTGAGCTGAAGAGGGAAGAGCGGGTTCTTCAGTTCATGTGCGAGCCGTCGTGCCAATTCACGCCACGCAGCGACGCGTTCGGACTGCACCAGGCGCTCGCGGTGTTCAATCAGGTCACGCGTCATACGGTTGAAAGACTCGGCCAGGACGCCAAGTTCGTCATTTGTCTGTGCGCTGACCTGGGCATTCAAGTTTCCGGCGGCAACCTCGCGCGCAGCGTTGGCAAGTTCTTCCACTGGCTTGGTTACACGCACCGCAGCGATGCTGCTGAGGAGAACTGCGAGCAGGAGCCCGGCGCCGGATGCAAAGAGAGCCGCAGAACGGATCTCGTTCCGCAGTTCGGTATATATCTGCCGCGAACTGCCGATCAGAAGGATCGCCAAGGTCTTGTCGTTGGCGCCCATCAACGGGAAAGCGTTTACGGTCTCGTCATCGCCAGAAACCCAGTGAATCACGTCACTCTCGTCGTGGTCCGTGATGTGGACCTTCTGGATCAGCGGCTCGAGCGCTTGCGGGTTCTGAATAACATCGCCGCTCGTCAGGAGTCGAGAGGGCGAAACTGGGCCGGAAACATTGGGGTAAAGCATGACCCGCATCCCGGCGGGAAGGTCGAGTGAAGAGAGGAAAGTCTGATCGAGACGGGTGCCGCCGATGGCATAAACCTTGTGCTCGCCAGCGGAAACAACATGAACTGCAAACAGGCCAAGAGCCGTGCCGGCCGGCATCTCCTCCTCTCGCAAGAATGCATCGCTGGGAGGTGTGTTTTTCGCGAGCGGCTCCTGGTATCCGAATTTAGCGGGCCACTGGGCCGAGGAGATAATCGTGCCGCGATCGTCGGCGAACTCAAGAAAGTCCAGGCGCTGTGCTTCTGCAAGCGTTTGGGCCTCGTCCAGGAAACTGCTGAAGTCCGGAGAACTTTGGGCTGCGGCGAGGGCGATGCGACTACCGGCAGGGCTTGAGGACGCCGCCTGCACTCTTCTGCGAACGTCTTCTCCGCGGCGTGTGAACTCGCGACGGAATTGCGCGACCAGCGCGGCGGTGCGTTCATCGTTGGCCCGATCAAAGGCCCGACGGGCCATCGCCGACACAATTCCAGTTACCGCAGCCACCGACACAAGAACCGTCAGCGCAAACAGCAGGAGCAGTCTGCGCCGGAAGCTCATGGCTTCTCCGCTCCCAGCCACACATTGTTCATTTGCCAGGATCCATTCGGAGACATGTTGAAATTGCGAATCGCCGGTTGCAGTGCTACGCCGCTCCGCAAGTAAACCAGTGGAATGGCGCGGTGAGATTGCAGCAGAGTCTTCTCAGCTACGTAAAGATCATTCGCAGATCCATTGCCAAAACTCGGCATCGGAAGTTGCAGGGCCAGCGCGATTCCCGTCAATGCGGTCTGAATATTTAAGGATGGAAGCGAGACTCGCGTCAGAGTCATGTCGGCATGCCCGCTGGTCGTTAGCTGCAAGGTGATGCCGGCGTCGCGGGCATTCAAAAGAATGCGTTCAGCCACGGTGCGCGCGACGGGATCCTGAGGATCATAAGCCAATACAAGTGGAGCGACCTGTTTCGCCAGTGTCCGCTCAGTTCGTGCATGCTCCAGGCTTGTCTCCTCGGTAAAAAGAAAGCCGTAACCGGAAAGCCAGTTGGGTAAAAGAGCTCCGGTCGATTCGCCACCGCCTTGCAGTACAACATTGTTGATAGCCGAGGTATCAATGCTCAAAGCCAGGGCGTTTCGCAGGTGAGTTTCTTCCTCATTGCGGGGTGGCGTGGCAAAAGCCAGCGCCACGAGTTCTGAGGGGCTGGAACTTTCGACGGTATGCCCCTCGGCACGGGCGCGGCGAATGTTCTCCGGTGCTACTTCCGCGAAATCAATCCTGCCGAGATCCAACGAAGTCATCTGGTCCCGATCGTTCTGGCCGAAATCGATTTCCATTGAATCGAGAAATGGCCGCCCACCCCAATACTGATCATTGGCGACCAGACTCAAGTGCTTGCCTGCAACGTGCTGCGCCACCCAGAACGGACCAGTTCCGCTGACCTGCGGATTCCCGTGCACGATACCATTGCGCGGCAGAGCCAACTCGGCGGGAAGATTCGGATGCGGTTCTCCGGTTTGCACAACGACCACATCTCCGACCGGCAGCACTTTCCAGTCTGGATTGGCGGAACGTAGCGACGCAGCAACCGCGGTCGCCTCCAGACTTGCGCCGTCACTGAATAAGACACCGGCGCGCAGGGTAAAGCGCCAGCGCTGGTTGCCGGGCTCAGCCTGCCACGAGGTAGCTAATGCAGGTTGCGGCTGCCCGCGATCGTCGAGGGCGACCAGAGTGTCGAATAACAGGCGAGAAATATGTGGCGCGCCAACTTGAGCCAGGCTCAGTGGATCGAGGCTCTGTGGAGCCTCGTGCATAGCGACGCGCAGAGTGCCGCCATAGTGCGGGCGCGTTGCAGCACTGGCCGCAACCGAGCAGATCACGCTACTGGCCGCAAGCAAGAGTAAGTTGAAGCGCCTCATATTCCCCTGTATCAGCATTGCGGTACACCGCGGTCGCGGACTCGCCATTTTGCTGGGTCCACAACGCGGTAATCGGCCCATGAATCGGCAACTTCTGGCTGGCAGCGACCGGTTCACGATCCGGAATCTCGAAGGCTTGTACTGAATCTTCTTCCTCGCCCGGTGCACTCGCGAGTACCAGCCAATCAGGCCGGCAGGCGGCACGAATGCCAGCGGTGTCGCTGCCCCAACGAAGCCTGCCGGACGTCTGCTGGTTGATGCCGTCGAGTAAATGGACCTGGCCGTCGACCCCGACGAAGATCCAAAGCACGTACTTGTCTTTTGGGACAGCAGCGGCCGAATAAAACGCCGGCGCTGATCTTTGTTTCCCGACGCCGGGAGTGAGTACTCCCGTGAAGAAGTTCCGCGCAGGAGCGAAGAATCCTGAAACGCCGAAGTCCGCAATGGCGAGTGGCCACGGGTCGTCGCTGCGCGAGCAGTTCATGCTCAGCGATCCGGCTTCGGAACTATGACAGACAACCCCCGGCAAGTACGCGTCAAACAGATGATCTTTGCGGAGCACGAGGCGGCCGCGAATGTCTCGGGGAAAGGGCGTGGCATGAGCAATCGGCAGCGACTGGATCTGAAACCAGCGGCTATCCTTAAATTCGAAAACCGAAACCGCGGAATCGGTTAGCACCAGTGCGCGCCGAGTGTTTCCCTCAAGAATCGATATATCGAGGATCGGCTGATATTGCGACAACAGGGATGTTGCGTGAAGCGTAAGCGGCGGCGCATTCTGCGCCGAGAGCGATGAACGGGGCCGGTCCATCGAGATCATCGCGATCTTTGGCTCGCCTGCGCCTTGCTGAATTTCAGCGATCCAGACAAAGCTGCTCAGATTTTCGGAAAGGGTTACCTTGGCAACGGCGGCGGCTTGATCCGGCTGCCAAACGCGGACACCGGCGGTCGCGAGCTCAGCGACGATGACGCCCCGAATCTGTTCCACCTCGGCGGCAGAGATCGACGAGCGATTGTTCATTTCGAGAGCAATCACACCTGGACCGGTGGTCGCAGAAATCTTGCCGGCGAGTTGAGCCGCCGGCGTATGCCAGTCGGAAGCAAAACAGAATTGGCCGATCAAGAGAAGAGCACAGCCAAACCAGCGCGCGCGCGAAGAGAGCATGTGGAGGATGCGCGAATTATAACTCGCGTGGACGGCGTCGTATTGATAACTCTGGTCACGCGACGGCATGGTGCACGCTCGGAAAGCACTCAGCATTCAGCCTTTCGGGATCACTCTACGCCGACAATCTGGCTGAATGCTGGTTGCTGAAACTGAGTGTTTGTTTCACCCTACTTCTCTTCAGCCTGACCCGCTCCGCTGCGCGGCTCACCATGTTCATGCTCTCGAAGTCATTCGAACGAAAAGCAGGGAGTTCTGACGTTTCATTGTTGCTGTGACTTCACCCGCACCGGTTGAAGCACCAGCCCGGCAGGCACTTTGGCGGTAGCCTGGTTAGTGAAGAAGACGCGGAAAACCTGGCCAAAGATCCACTCTTCGACTACCAGCGCCACTGCGATTGAGAAGGCCAATCCTGCCACTACCGACATGAATGTGATTACCAGTTGCATATGTGTTCTCCCACGTTCGGCTGAGTAAAGTGCAAAACTGTGCCCAAATGCATGTAGCTGAAAATAAGCTGCTTATGTGAGAGACTCTTGTGGTCGGGTGGACACAGTGTGGGCTCTGCACAACGGCGTGACCTGCCTTGCAGATTTCCTCAGCAGGGTAGCTTAGGATTTGAGACGGTCGACCGGAGTGAGCCTAACGCGCATCCAAGCTGGTCTGCCGTAGATTCAGCATCAGCGATATAGCTTCTCAGAACCTGGCGGACAGGAATGTCCTGCCCACACAAAAGAATTCGGGGAAAGACAGTTGCCAGTCCAGCAAGACGCGCTTTGGTATAAGGACGCCGTAATCTACCAGGTCCACGTCCGCTCGTTTCTCGACAGCAGCGGGGACGGGAACGGCGACTTCCGTGGTCTGGCGCAAAAACTGGACTATCTGCAAGACTTGGGCATCAATACCCTCTGGCTGATGCCTTTTTTCCCTTCGCCACTGCGGGACGATGGCTACGACATCTCCGACTACCGCACCGTTAACCCGCTCTACGGCACGCTCGATGATTTCAAAAACTTTCTCGAAGTGGCACATAAGCGGGGTATTCGCGTCATTATCGAGATGGTGCTGAATCACACCTCCGATCAGCACCCCTGGTTTCAGGAATCCCGCAGCTCGCGCAGCAATCCGCGTCGCGACTGGTACGTGTGGAGCGACACCGATACCAAGTACAAAGGCACGCGAATCATCTTCCTGGACACGGAGCTTTCGAACTGGGCCTGGGACCCGGTTTCGAAGCAGTACTACTGGCACCGCTTCTTCAGTCATCAACCGGATTTGAATTGGGACAATCCCGCCGTTCGCGAAGAGATGTGGGACGTGATGAAGTTCTGGCTGAATATGGGTGTCGACGCGTTTCGCCTGGACGCTGTGCCATATCTAGTCGAGCGGGAAGGCACCAATTGCGAGAACTTGCCGGAAACGCACAGCGTCATCAAAGATCTGCGGGCCCAGCTTGACCGCGAGTATCCCGGCCGCATGTTGCTGGCGGAAGCCAACCAGTGGCCTTCAGACTTGCGCGCGTATTTCTCCACCGGCGACGAATTTCATATGGCGTTCCACTTCCCGCTCATGCCGCGCATGTTCATGGGCGTGAAGCTGGAAGACAGAAAGCCAATCACTGAAATCCTAAAGCAGACCCCAGAGATTCCGGAGAACTGCCAGTGGTGCCTCTTCCTCCGTAACCACGACGAGCTTACGCTCGAAATGGTTACCGACCTCGAACGTGATTACATGTATGACGAGTACGCCAAGGAAAAGGCGATGCGGCTGAACCTTGGGATTCGGCGCCGCCTTGCGCCTCTGCTCGACAACGATCGCCGTCGAATTGAGCTGATGAATGGGATGCTTATGTCCATGCCCGGAACACCCATCATTTATTACGGCGACGAGATTGGAATGGGTGACAACATCAATCTCGGAGACCGCAACGGGGTAAGGACTCCCATGCAGTGGGATGGTGGGTGGAATGGCGGGTTCTCAACCGCTGATCCGGAGGCGCTTTATTCGCCTCTCATGTTGAATCCGGTTTACGGATTTCAAGCGGTGAATGTGCAGTCGCAGAAGCGATTCGACCACTCGCTGCTCGCCTGGATGAAGCGCTTGATCAAGATTCGTAAATCCACTGCAGTGTTTGGCCGGGGATCGATTCAGTTCTTGTATCCTGCCAACCACAGAGTGCTGGCATACGTCAGAAAGCTTGGCAACGAGACGATCCTGGTGGTCAACAATCTTTCAAGTTCGGCGCAGGCGGTGGAACTGGATCTGAAAGCATACAAGGGGAATATCCTCGTCGAGATGTTTGGACGAAATGTCTTCCCGCGCATCGGAGAGTTGCCGTACCTGCTCACCATGGGTCCGTATCAGTTTTATTGGTTCAAGATCAGGAGAGTCTAGCGGGAGCGGTGAGCAATGGGCAGTGACGTTGCGTTGGCTCACAGCTCATCGCTCACAGCTCGCTGCCACGAGCTACAGCCAAGGCCCAGGAGCTTTTTTGCCCGACGAGAGCATACTTTCGGATGAGTTCATTCGCGAACTGATCAACGTTGGCGAAGTGGACATTCTGGTGGGCGTGCCGACGCACAACGATGCGCGCACGGTGGGCCAGGTCGTCCAATGTGTGCGCGCTGGGCTGCTGAAGTATTTTCCCAGGGCCAGATCGGTCATTATCAATGCCGACGGCAGTTCGCGCGATGGTACGCGCGATTTGGTTTGTGCCGCGTCAATCAACGATACCGTTGGTTCGAATCTCTCGGCACTGCGCACGTTGCACAGCATTAGCACTGAATACGACGGAGCGCCTGCCAGCGGTACGGCCCTGCACACGATTCTCGCCGCGGCCGATCTTCTGCAGGCAAAAGCTTGCGCCGTAGTGTCACCGGAGTCGACCAGCCTCGAACCGGAGTGGATTGAGCGTTTATTGCGTCCGGTCATCCGAGAGGGCGTCGACCTCGTGCTCCCGGTTTATCGTCGCCACAAGTTCGATGGCCTGTTAATTCGCAACCTTGTTTATCCGGTAACCCGGGCGGTATACGGGTGCACAGTGCGTGAACCCTATCCGTCGGACTACGCATTCTCGAGCAACCTTGGCAGCAACTTTCTGAACCAGGACCTGTGGAAGCAAGAACAAGGGCGTCACGGAACAGAGTTGTGGCTGACGCTCACCGCAATCATCGGACGCTATAAGATCCAGCAGTCCTTCCTGGGAGTGCGAGGCCGTTTAGAGTCGCCGCCATCGGATTTGGTGATGGCCATGCGGGAAACTGCGGGCCTGCTCTTCTGCTCCATGGATTGCTATCCGGCTGCATGGAAAGAACCACGAGAGCCTTTGCCCGCACCATGTGGCGGATGCCAGCCTGCCATCAGCCTCGAACCCATGCGCGTGAACCGCAAGCGGCTGCACCAGATGTTTACGTTCGGCATTTCGCAATTGGAGCCGGTGTTCTCATCGATCCTATCGGCTCCCACTCATGAGGAACTGAAACGACTCGCGACGTTGCCCGAAAACGAATTTGCTTTGCCGGAGCCGCTTTGGGCGCGAACAGTGTACGAATTTGCCGCCGCGTATCACCGCGCGGTGATTGGGCGGGATCACGTGGTGCAGGCGCTGGTCCCGCTATTTCGCGGACGCGCGCTGACGTTCTTGACTGAAAACCGCGATGCTGAAGAGACCGAGATTGAAAGCAATATTGAAAAGATCTGCCAGGCGTTCGAGGCCGAAAAGCCGTACCTGCTGCATGTTTGGGACGGCGGGAAGTGAGGTCGTATGTGGAGTAACTTCGTAGCCGAAATGACGAGAGCGGCTGAGGAAATCGTGCGTGGCTTCGCGCGTTTTCTCCCGCGCGTGCTGGAAATGCTGGTGATTGTATTCGTGGGCTTGGTCATCGCGATTCTCCTCCGCGCTCTTGCGCGCACCATTCTGAAGATCGCGCGCTTCGACAAATTGTCGGAGCACACCGGCGCGACTCAACTTCTGCGCGGGGCCGCCCTGCCTTCGCTGACCGAACTCACAAGTCGGTTCGTCTTCTGGATCGCATGGCTGGGGTTCATCCTGCTGGGCATCAGCGTGCTAGGCGTGGCAGGATTCGACGAGCACGTGGCGACCTTCTTTGAATTCCTGCCGCGCCTGGTTGTCTCGCTTTTCATTCTCTTCTTCGGCTTGTTGGCTGCAAGTTTCTTTTCCCGGGCAGTGCTGCTGGGTGCGGTGAACGCGAATTTACCCTCTCCGCGCATCATCAGTTGGGCCGTGCGGACGATGATCATCCTTTTTGTACTGTCGATGGCGTTCGAGGAGTTGAGCATCAGCTCGCGGACAGTGGTCGTTGCCTTCGGAATGACCTTCGGCGCGCTGATGTTTGGTCTCGCCTTAGCCTTCGGCCTTGGAGGAAAGGACCTGGCGCGTCGCTACCTCGAAAAAAGATTTGGCAGTGAACCCGCCGAAGAGCAACGGGAACACGAGGACGAACTATCGCCGCTGTAACCAGGTTGCCAGCGACAAAAATCTAGTTGCGAGACGTGATTGAGATCACGGACTTGCTTGAATTGCCGGAGTATAGCTTAGAAATTCCCCCGGGGGTGAGGCATTATGCCCATCGGTGAGAAGCACTTACTCCGCTTTGGGCCTTTTCAACTCGACACGCAATGCGGCCAGTTGCGCAAGAATGGCTTTGGGATAAAGCTGCAAGGCCAACCTGTCCAGAT
>Ga0157372_10007806_pt1 | contig 11366 bp, 11 predicted proteins | sample C55metaG_FD_115307 | JGI IMG/M metagenome (GOLD analysis project Ga0157372, IMG submission 115307) | Corn rhizosphere microbial communities from Kellogg Biological Station, Michigan, USA - C5-5 metaG | ecosystem: Host-associated > Plants > Roots > Rhizosphere > Soil | place: USA: Michigan...
CTGGCGCGGTCGGGGCGGATCTCCGTGTTTTTCTCCCACGTGCCGTTTGCGTAGAGATAAAAGTCGTCGCCGGGTCGGACGGAAGTGTCCATGTAGGACGGGACGACGGCTGGGCCGTGTGGCTGGGGCTTTTGCTGGGATGATGCTGGGATGGTGAAGAGGGTAGCGGCGATGCAGATGAGAAGGCGACGAACTGGAATGAGATCAGAGTTGCGTTTCAAAAGAGACTCCATGGGTGTCGGACAAAAGCGAATGCTACATCAGGGAGAACCATCTCCTCTGTGATTTGGGATGAGTTGAAGGCGAGCGGGGATGGCGGGGACAGGGAGCAAGATAACGGGGACCGAGGGAACAAGGGGACGAGGGGATGAGGAAGCTGCCAACAGGGAGACACTCACTGTTGCTCGCCATTTGCGCAGGCGAACTACTTCAAATTGAAGAACTCGCTCATGTCCGATGCGGGGGCGGCAAGGCCGGGCGGGTTAGTTAGCCCGAGAACCTCCATGACGGTGCGCAGCATGTTCTGGTGCTGGTAGGCATTGGTCGAGGTCTGGGTATAACCGGATTTCACGATGGGCCCCCAAAGCACGCAGGCGACATGGCCACCGCCGTTGGCAAGGTCGGACATAACGGATTCATCAAAGAGCACGATAAGAAGACCATCGCCGCCGGTCTGGAAGGCGGGGCTCGCTGCCAGCGGGCCGATGACATTGGATTGGAGCCAGTTGTCTGCGGCCAGCGGCGTGCCATTATGCGCGTCATCGTTCAGGTCGGGAACGACGAAAGAGAACGCGGGCAGCGTCTTGTTATTTACATCGGTGGTGAATTGCGAGAACGGCTGGATGACCTGGTTGGCGACCTGGGTGTTGCTGGCGACATCCTTGAGCATCGCAAACGGGTTATGACGGATGACGTAGAGCCCGGTGTTGCCGCCCACATAGCCCTGCGTGATTCCTTCAGCGTAGACCTTGAAGCTGACCTTTGCCGTCAGCATCCGCCGTGCGATGCTATCGACATCCCAGACCTTCGTTGAGCTGTCATCAATCGTAAGGATCTGCCCCGTCGTGAGCATGAAGTAGTTGGGAATCGAGGGGTGTGCGTCGGCGTAGTAGTTGTTGGCGAGCGCGCCCGCTTTGGCCAGGGTGTTCAGATGCGGCCAAGACCTCGTGTTGCCGGCAACCGAGGAGTAGCTCTGGTTCTCCTCCATCACCATGACTACGTGCTGGCTGGTGGGCATGCTCGTGGGCGTGGGCGTCGGGGTGGGCGTGGGGGTCGGCGATGACGGCGGCGTAGAGGAGATGGAACTGCTTCCGCCGCACGCACAGATCCCCAGCGAGAGGAGGAGCAGAGAGGACGGAAGGAGAGATGCAAGAGGTCTGGAAGCTAGCGGGGAAATCATCGGGGCGCCTATTTGCAGAGCGAGTCTGAAGAGAGCAGACACGCACGTTAGTTATGATGCGAGTACAGGGAATTCAGAAAGCTGCCGTAGATTACGATGCAGTCATCTTGGAGGCATTGCAGATGGGAGCACTTCAGCGAGTAGCTGTGTGGGGTATGGTGGCTGGCTTTGGGTGGGTGTCGGCTTGCCCGGTGACCTCGCAGGAGCGGCCCGGCTCCCAGCAGCAGCAAGCGGCACAGCAGCCGGCACAGCAGGCGCATGCCGGCGGCGACGAGAAAGAAAAAGACGCGAAGGAGACGCCCGTCCCCCCGGAGAAGAGCTCGGTAACGCATCATGAACTGGCGATGGGCGGCAAGTCCCTGAAGTACACGGCAACCGCGGGCACGTTGCTGATTCGCGATGAGGAAGACAAGCCGTATGGCAGCATGTTCTATGTCGCGTACACGCTGGACGGTGCGGATGCGGGCTCACGGCCAGTAAGTTTTCTCTACAACGGTGGACCGGGTGCCGCAACCTTATGGTTGCATATGGGCTCGTTCTCACCGGTGCGGATCGAAACGGACAGCCCGAGTCCTACGGCCGGCCCGCCGTTCAAGCTGGTGCCGAACCAGTACTCATTGCTGGATAGAACAGACCTGGTGTTTGTGGATGCACCTCTGACCGGGTATTCGCGCGCGGTGGGCAAGGGACAGACGAAAGATTTCACCGGCGTTGACCAGGATCTGAAGGCGTTCGACAGATTCATTGCGCGATACATCACAGCGAACCAGCGATGGAATTCGCCGAAGTTCCTGATAGGGGAGTCGTATGGAACGACGCGATCGGCGGGATTGTCTGACCTGCTGGCGAATGATGGCATCCAGGTAAACGGGATTGTGCTGATCTCGTCAATCCTGAATTACGCAATTCGCGTGCCCGGCTACGACACGATCTACATTGCAAACGTGCCCAGCTATGCCGCGGCGGCTTGGTACTACAACAAGGTGCAGAACAAGCCGCCGGATGTGGCAACTTGGGTCCAGCAGGCGCGGGAGTTTGCATCAGGGCCGTATGCGCAGGCGCTTTTTCAGGGCGATCGGTTGCCGGCTGCGCAACTGGACTCGGTTGCGAAGGAGATGAGCCGATTGACGGGGCTTAGCGTGGACTACATCAAGGAAGCGAACCTGCGTGTGTCTCCGACACGATTCCGCAAAGAGGTGATGCGAGGCGATCGGAAGACACTGGGGCGGTATGACATGCGGTTCGAAGGCATCGATGTGGATGCGGCAGGTGAGAATCCAAGCTACGATGCGTCGGATACGGGGATCACCGGCGCATATGTTGCGGCGATTCACGACTACCTGGAGCGCGAGCTGAAATACGAAACAACGGACACGTATAGGCCCAGCGCGGGATCGATCGGGCAGTGGGATTGGAAACACAAGCCTCCGAGCGGAGGGCCAGGACCGGGAGGGGAGCAGCAGCTGCCTTACGTCGCGGGCGATCTGGGTGCTGCGATGCGGAAGAATCCCCATCTGAAGGTGTTTTCGGCGAATGGGTATTTCGACCTGGCGACGCCGTTTTTTGCGACGGAGTACGACTTGGACCATATGAATCTCGAACCGGAGCTGCGCGGAAATGTGCAGTTAGGCTATTACCCGTCAGGACACATGATCTATCTGAACGTGGACGCGCTGAAGCAGTTGAGAGACGATCTGGCGGGGTTCATCGAAAAGGCGTCGAAGCGGTGAGTTGAACCAGCTCGTCGCGAATGGGGGATGAGCTGACAATTCGGTAGATGCAAAAGGGCCAGGACTGATGAGGTCCTGGCGCTTTGCTTTGGCCCCGGTTTTAGGTTAGCTAGTTCTGGGGTTGAGGAGATGTGCCGTCCGGTGGAGGAGGAGGTGTTGCGCCAGAGCCTCCGCCTGGGCTGTTACGGTGCATACGTTCCTGCATCGCTTCGAACTTCTGTTTCTGGTCGTCGTTCAGCACCGCTTTGATTGAGTCGCGGGTGCGCTCCATGATCGAGCGTGCCTGCGTGCGGCGATCTTCGGAAGCGGTGGATTGATCCTGAAAGAGAGCCTGCATCTTCTGCTGGCGCTCCACAAGCAGCGGCTTGATCTGCGCCTGCTGATCTGTGGTCAGGTTCAGCTCGCGGGTGAGGCGTTCCAACTGGCGGTCAGGATCCATGCGCATGCCGCGCCCACGAGGTCCGTCGGCGGGCGGTGCGGCCTGGTTCTGATCAGGTGGAGGGGGAGGGGTGTCCTGAGCGAGAGCGGCGCAGGTGCTGCCGAGGGTAAGAAGGCCGCCAAGGGCCACGGTGAGAAGTCTGGTTTGCATATAGGTTATTTTTGAATCCTCCGATTCTGCGTGAAGTGCCGAGATATTTGTCGCGGCCCTTCGCGTCTATTTGCCCGGCGGTCAGGCTGCCGCGCAAGGTGTATAGCAAGGTAGACGCGGATTCCAGCTACAAGATGTGGTGCGCAGAAAGAATTATGAAAGAGGAGGCCCGATGTAAACGTGATCCGGAGGTGGGCCGAGTGCCGCAGATTATCTGGAATCTGCGGCTTCAGTGGCATGCTCCTGCGCCTGCACTTTTTCTTCCTGGTACTCCTGAATGTGCGCGTAGACGGACTGCGGAAATTTGAGATTGCGGTAGACGTTGCCGCAGTCGGGATCGTCCGGGTTGGGGAGAATGGGGAACTCCTGCTGCGCCTGCCAGCTGAGAATGCGGTCGCGGCGCGGCGGATTGTAATCGCGGCCCTCGACCTGGCGGAGCAGTGCGGCAGCTTCCTCTGGATTGATGCCGGGATCTTTGGTGAGCCACTCGAACATCGCGTCTTCAGGGAGGAAGTGGTGACCGACCATGGCGAAGACAAGGCGTCCGTAGTGGCCGATGTCCTGCCCGGAGTCGAGCGCGTTGAGCAGGTGGTCCATCATGGGCTCGTTGCGGAGTGCCGTGAGGGCATCGTCGTCGTCGGTTGAGTGCTGCGAGCCGGAAGAATCGATCGTGCGGCCTTCATCTGAAGAGAGTTCATCGCTGTCGATCGGTTCCAGGCGCCGGGAGCTTTCGAGCGCTTCCAGGCGTTCTTCCAACTGCTCGACACGGCGTTCGGCGTTCTCGGCACGGTGTTCGGCATTGCGGATGGCTTCGGAGTTGTCGGAAACGGCAGAGCGGGTCATGGGAGTCTCCTTCGCTTTTTCTTTGCCTTCTGATGCGCGGAAGAAGCGTAAGCGTTGCACCGTGGCGGGCGAGAAAACCGGGAGCCAGTATCTCACCCTATCACTACAGCTTTTCAACGGCATCGAGCGAGAGTGGAGGCAGGTAGACGCCGAGTAGCTGGCGAGTCCACCAGGCGCCGGTCTGCCGTTTTTGTTCTGGGGTTGTGTAGCGATAGCGGTAGAAAAGGGCACGAATGAAGGCGGGTGGCGCGTCGGAGAACGGGTTTGGGCCCATGAGACGGAGGATGCCTGCGTCGTTCGAGAGCAGGCGCTGGATGAAGTTGAAGAACCAGCGGCTATAGCCTGGGACGCGGATTCCGCTGGGGGTGACGACGACGGAGAAGGGAAGGAACCAGATAAGCCAGTCGAGGCGGAGGTGATAGGGCGCGACCTGCGGAGGTGTGCGCTTGGGGTCCCCGGGCTTGGCTTTGAATGCGTACTCGCGCCATTGGGTTGCGGGCGTGATGACGCGGTCGGTGGTGCCTTCGATCACGATTTCGTAGCGTTCGCGGCCAACCTGGCCGAAAGCTCCGTATGCGCCGACCAGATGAAATGGGTTGTAGCTGTAGTTCATCATCTGGCTGGGCGAGATGAGATTGAGAGCGGGCTTGATGCTCAGGGCGATAGTTGCGCCGGCGAGCAGGTAGAGGAGGATGTCGAAAGCGATGGGGCGCGCGACGAGCGCCGGCGTGTAATGCGGGAACACGAGGGAGAAAATCTGGTCGTCGAATGCGGAGAGGCCGAGGATGACGGTGAGCCAGTTGAGCCAGGAGTAGTTGCCGCTGACGATCAAAACGAACTGATGGAAGATGATGAGAGCTCCTGCGATCGAGGCAACGGGCTGCGGCCCGAAGAGAGCGAAAGGAACGATGACCTGGATGAAGTGGCTGACGAGCGCGGAAAAGCGGTGCATCGGCTGGGGAAGACGATGGAAGTACCAGCTCAGCGGGTTGGGAAGCGGCTGGGTTTCGTAGTGGTAGTAGAGGCAGGTGAGGTCGCGCCAGCAGGGGTCGTGGCGAAGCTTGATGAGGCCGGCGCCCATTTCGGTGCGGAAGAGCATCCAGCGCAGGATGACGATCGGGATGACAGTGGGCTGGGTGTGTGCAGGGCCCAGAAAGGCTGTGAAGAATCCCGCTTCAAGCAGCATGGACTCCCATCCGAAGCCGAAGAAGTTCTGGCCGACGTTCACGATGGATAAGTACAGGACGTAGAGCAGGAGCCACGAACAGATGGAGAGCGCAAGGGGACCGCGCTCAGTGAATCCGAGGAGTGCGCAGGCGGAGAGAATGAGGCCGGCATAGGCGACGATGTCGAGAAGCCGGTCAGAGTAGTGCCCGTGGAACAGGCTGGGGGTTTCGCGCCATGTGGAGCGCTGGAGGAATTCGGGAACGGGAAGAAGGCCATTTTCGCCGAGGAGCGGCTTGAACTGGCGGACGACCGTGAGGAAGGCGACGAAGTAGATGGCGCCCATCCCGCGCTGAATCAGGAGCCGGGTGGGGGAGAGGTCGCCGAAGTAGTTGTGAAGAAAGGGCATGGCGCAACTTCAGAACGCTTTAGATGAGGGCAAGCCGAATTGCGACGCCTGAGGTGCGGAATGGACGGGATCCCCAATGGCGACCTTAGCTGGACCTCGAAGCGGCGCTGTCCCTAAGTACGTTAAGAATTGTTAATCGGGTTGGAGTTGTGCTGCGGTGTGCAAAACTTAAAAATCGTAGAGGGATTTGGTTTTGGCCGTTGCGGTTGACCCAAAGCAGATGGATGTTCTCGACAGGCAGAGGCAGCTCTCGTTGTTGCTGGTGGATGACGATGTGGAGCTGTGCGGGATGATGTGCGAGTTTTTTGCGCAGGAGGGCCATCGCCTGGATTGTATCTACAACGGCCGCGAGGGACTGACGGCGGCGCTGAGCGGGTCGTATGACCTGGTGATCCTGGATGTCATGCTTCCGATTCTGGATGGGTTTGAAGTACTGCAGCGGCTGCGGCGCAGGAAGGATCTGCCTGTCATCATGCTCACGGCGCGGGTACAGCAGCAGGACCGGATTCGCGGGCTGGATGCTGGTGCGGATGATTATCTGCCCAAGCCGTTTGATCCGGATGAACTGCTGGCGCGGATTCGCGCGGTGCTGCGCAGATCGGAGTCGCTATCGCGGGTGGAGGCGGAAGAAATCCTGATTGGGAATATCCGCGTGAGCCCGACAACGCGCGAGGCGTGGTTGAATGACGAGCTGATGGACTTGACCACGACGGAGTTCGATCTGCTGGAGATGCTTATGCGTGCCGCGGGACGGGTGGTATCGCGCGAGGAGATTACGGCTGCACTTTTCGAGAGAGAAGCGACGCCGTACGATCGGTTTCTGGATGTGCACATCAGCCATCTACGCAGAAAGCTGGAGGGCGGGCGCGGCCTGATCAGAACGGTTCGTGGAGTGGGATATGTCTTCACCGGCGCAGCCTAAAGTCCTGCTGCGGCACTCGTTGTATGTGTGGGTGCTGCTGGCCATGGTGGGCATTCTGTCCATGTCGTTCGTGGTGTTCCGGGCAATTTCTCAGAAGATGCAGGCGGAGCGAATCGATCCGGTATATGACCGGTTCGATGAACTGCAACTCGAGAGTGCGCGGGCAATTCTGCAAAGGTGGGGTCAGGAAGCAGTAGCTCAATACATGATCAGGCTGGATCGGCTGTTCGGCGGATCTCATTACCTGCTGGATCAATCGGGGAAGGACCTGATCTCTGGAGTGGATCGCTCGGAAATGCTGCCGAAGCCGCCGGCCGTGAAGTCGCGCATGGCATGGCACGGGCATTGGGAGATCACGCATCGGTCGGCAGACGGCAAATTCTGGTTTGCGGCCGAAGGCCCGGATCGGCGATGGAATATCTGGGCGTTTCTTCCGTATTACTTCCTTGTGCTGGGCGCCACGGGGATTCTGTGCTGGATTGCGGCGGCGGGAGTCATCTCACCTATCAGGCGGATTGCAAACAATATTGCGCAGTTCGGACAGGGCGACCTCAGCGTGCGGGTGGTGACCGATCGCGACGATGAGATCGGGCAGCTTGCGCGGTCGTTCAACGAGATGGCGGAGCGGCTGGAAAAGCTGATCACGAGCGAGCGACGGCTGCTGAGCGACATTTCGCACGAATTGCGATCGCCGCTGGCGCGCCTGAAGTTTGCCATGAAGCTGGCGCGGACGAGCAACGATCCCGCGGCGGCTCTGGAACGCATTGAGCGCGATGTGAACCGGATTGCTTCGCTGGTGTCGGACATTGTGGAGATCAACGTTGTAGAGGGCGATCCGGCGCTCGAAGAGAAAGACGAGGTTTGTATCCGCGACATCATCGACGAGGTGGTGGAGGATTGCGGGCTTGAGGCCCAGGCACGCGAATGCAGGATAGAGGTGAGCGGCGAAGTTTGCGGGCAGGTGCATGGGAATCCGGAGTTGCTGAGACGCGCCGTGGAGAATGTAGTGCGGAATGCGATTCGCTAATCGCCGGAGAAGACCGCGATCGAGGTTGCGCTGGGCCAGGATGAGAATGGCGCGCGCATCACAATACGGGATTTTGGGCCCGGTGTGCCGGACAAGGCGATGCAGCGCATCTTCGATCCGTTCTTTCGTGTTGAAGAGGCGCGGAACACGAATGGTGGCGGGTCGGGGTTGGGCCTTTCGATCGCGAAGCGTGCTGTTAGCGTGCATCGGGGAAGTATTGTGGCCGAAAATGCAACTCCAGGGTTGCGCGTCACGATTGTGCTTCCGTTGACACACCAAGCTCTAAATGTGAGCTAGATCACTTCGAGCGTGGTCAAACGCTTAACGTTTCTTAAGCTGCGATTTGCGCATCGTGATGTTCACTATTCACAGTGCCTCACTTATTTTTTCTCTCTTAAATTCATCGAGGCCTCAGAGGAGAACACATGAAGCGTTTGTTAGGATGCGCCCTGATGCTCGCACTTGCCGCTGCCCCGGCGATGGCTGCCAAGAACTCGCAGTCAATTAATCTTTCGCAGAACGTAAAGGTAGGCACAACGAATATTCCTGCCGGCGACGTGAAGGTGACCTGGACGGGCACGGGCGATGCAGTGCAGGTGACATTGGTGGCGAACGGAAAATCGATCACGGTTCCGGCGAAGCTGGTCGCAGAGAAGAACGATCGGAAGGGCTATACCGTGAACAACAAAGGCGGCGCGGATGAGTTGCAGACGATTCAGTTCAAGGACGTGAGCCTGCAGTTGCAGAGCCCGGTTTCGTCCGGTCAGTAAGTCGCCTGGATTGCTTTTTCGGCAGCGATTACAAGATCAGCGAGTATCAGCGGATCGTGAGATCTGAGTTTTAGGGCCTCATGTGACTGCATTTCTTTCTCCCCTTCCGGCATTTGCTGGAAGGGGATTTTTTCGCGAAAGCAAACTGGCATTACCTGCTTGCTGCTACCCGGCTCTAAGCCACGGGCTGCGTGCAGTGCGCGCACCGAGTCGCGTCGATCGCGATATCGCTCTTGCACTGCGGGCACTTCTTCGTGGTTGGCGGTTCAACCACGGGCGGCTTGAACCGCGCCATGATCTTCGCCGTTGGCACCACGATAAAGAAATACACAACAAACGCCACGATCAGGAAAGAAACCACCGCGTTGAAGAAGTTTCCGACCTTGATGACGCCGCTGCCGGCGTGCACAACCACGCTGCTGAAATCCGGCTTCCCCCCCACCGCCGCAATCAACGGATTCAGAACATCCCCCACCAGTGAATTGATAACCGAAGTGAAAGCCGCGCCGATGATGACCGCAATGGCCAGATCGACTACGTTTCCACGAAGAACGAAATCACGAAAGCCCTTCAGCATTGCTTCCCTCCTGGATGATGTCTGCGCACATCCTACCCGATGGGCCTTCTGTTTTGAAATGAGAAGTTTCCGGCGATGCGTCGGCTCGAAGCGCGCGTCTGCCCAGCCTATGCAATTTCCTTTCTCAGCAACCTGATTGCGTTAGAATTCCAGTGTCTTCCCCGACAACATGCGGATGGGGCCCTGCGATGAAGTTCGCTCGCAATATTGCGATTGTTCTGCTCGTCTTTCTCGGAGTCACCGCCCTGGCGGGTTCGATTCCCATGATCCTGCACCCGCACGGCAACTCAACCACCTTGCCGCTGAGTACCCTTTCGAACTCGCCATTTCACACGTATCTCGTGCCTGGCATCCTGCTGTTTATGGCTAACGGCGTTCTTGCCTTCGCTGTTTTCTGGGTTCTGATCAGGCGCTCATCGCACTACGCGTTCTTGACCGCTTTTCAAGGCGGCGTGCTGCTGGTGTGGCTCATTGTTGAGTGCTGGCTTCTCGAAACCGTGATCTGGCTACACTACTTCTACGGCGCCATTGCAGTTGCGCTCATCGTCTGTGGTTTTGCCATGCGGCGCGAATTTGATGCCCTTATATCCGGTACGCCACCAGGAACACGATCAGCATAAGGATCATCAGGTCGGCATACAGCAGGATCAGCACTCCTGCCGAATACAGGCTCCACTTGCCGCGCATGCAGCGACCCGTCTCCGCCATACCCCAGGCAGCCGCAAACAGCGCCACAATTTGCCAGGGCGACCCGTGCAAATTTTCAATGTGCGGAAACCCCGCCAGCAGAAGGCTTGCAATAAACGCCGCCACCGAGAGTGCTATCCCGCGCACAATGGATCTTTGACGCAACCGGAAAATCGGGGAACGTGGAAACACGACTTCTACAACTGTAGAACCCACAGCCTATCCTGCGACCAACTCCATCTCTTTCAGCGACTCGGCAAAAGGCGCCCGCAACACGCCCCGTTCCGTAATAATCGCCGTCACGTACTTTGCGGGGGTCACGTCGAAGGCCGGATTGCAGATGCCCACATTGTGTGGCGTCAACTGCGTTCCGCCATGATGTGTCACTTCCTTCGCCGAACGCTCCTCGATCGGAATTGCATCGCCTGTCGCCGTCGCCGTATCGATCGTGGACCATGGCGCAGCACAGTAGAACGGAATCCCATGCTCCTTCGCGAGGATGGCCACGTTATAGGTGCCGATCTTGTTCGCAAAATCCCCGTTCGCGGCGATACGGTCCGCACCGACGACAACCGCCTTGATCTTACCCGCGCGCATAAGGCTCGCAGCCATGTTGTCGCAGATCACCGACGTGGGAATGCCATCTTCCATCAGTTCCCACGCGGTCAGCCGCGCGCCTTGCAAAAAGGGCCGCGTCTCGTCCGCGTAAACATGAATCTTCTTGCCCTGTTCAACTGCCGAGCGAATCACACCCAGCGCCGTCCCGTATCCGCATGTCGCCAGCGCACCCGCATTGCAGTGCGTCAGCACTCCACCCTCATCCGGCAGCAGCGCTCCGCCATGTGCGCCCATCGCCTTGCACGCCGCAATGTCTTCGTCATACATTGCATGCGCTTCTGAGAGAAGCTTGTCCTGTACCTGCTTCATCGTCGCGCCGTTTGTCACCAATCCGGCAAACACCCGCTTCATCCGGTCGATCGCCCAGAAGAGGTTTACTGCGGTCGGTCTCGTTCCTGCCAGGCGCGCGCACGCCTTTTCGAACTCGGGTTGGAATTCCTGCGTCGTCTTCGCGGAACTGCGCAAGGCCCCCAGGGCGACTCCATAAGCCGCGCTGACCCCAATGGCCGGCGCACCGCGCACCACCATGGTCACAATCACATCCGCCACCTGTTCGTAATCGGTGGCGAGCACATAGCTCTCCTCGAGGGGAAGCTTCGTCTGATCGATAAAACGGACCCCTTCGGGGGTC
>Ga0157372_10007809_pt1 | contig 11363 bp, 10 predicted proteins | sample C55metaG_FD_115307 | JGI IMG/M metagenome (GOLD analysis project Ga0157372, IMG submission 115307) | Corn rhizosphere microbial communities from Kellogg Biological Station, Michigan, USA - C5-5 metaG | ecosystem: Host-associated > Plants > Roots > Rhizosphere > Soil | place: USA: Michigan...
GGCGGGATCACGAGCACCGACGGGCTCGCCATCTCGACCGCCTCGTCCTCCCGCCAGGTGCCCATGTCGGGTGTCCAGGGATAGCGAAGATGGTGCACGTACGTCCCACCGATCGCGATCGACCCCTGTTCGAAATCGGCGTGCGAATGCGGCGTGAGCTTGGAGACATCGCGCGGCACGTTGCGCGGCGTCATCACGTTCAGCATGATGTTGGTCGAGCGGAAAACACGCATGTTGGTGCCCTCGCGCACATAGTCGGCAAGCCGGTAGTTACGCACCCGGTAGCCGCCGACGGGCTCGGGCCAGGGCTCCAGCGGCGCGACGTCCGCGGGCCGCTCGGCATAAGCCGCAGCGTTGACCGCGCGCTCGGCGAGGTCGGTGGCCCGATGCGAGAATATGCGCACGATCTCGCCGTCGCCGGCCAGCGTCACTCGGCTCGGCCCGGGAGGCACGATCGTCAGGCTATCCGGCGGGACCTCGACCGTCTCGCCGAGCGCGGTGACGGTGGCGCCGACTTTGTCCGTGACGATCATATATTCGTCGGGGTTGTTCAGCCGGGTAAGTTCGGTGCCCTTGGGGGCACGGCTGATCACCGTCACGAAGTTCGCGCCGCGCGTAATCCATGTGTCGGCGCCGCGATCGACGTCGGTCGACGGCGCTTCCCGATAATGATGTCCGCCAGACGCCGGGCGCGCGGGACTGGTCATGCCGCATTTCCCTTCTGATTGGCCGCCTGCGCGGCCCAGGCGGCGATCTCGCCCGCCCCCTTGCGCAGCAGCGATTGATCCGAGCCGACGAGAAACCAGTTGGCGCCCAGCGGCGCGAAACTAGCCGCTTCCGCGGTCGACCCGACGAACATGCCGACCAGCTTTCCCGCGACGGCGCCCGCGGCGATGATCCGCTTGGTCGCCTCCATCACCCGCGGCGCGGTCGGGCTGGTTTCGCCCATCGACAGCGACAGATCGGACCGGCCGATGAAGACGCCGTCGATGCCCGGCGTCGCGGCGATGGCCTCGCACTCCTCCACCGCCGCTGCACTTTCGATCTGGCAGAGAAGGATCGCCTGATCCCCGCGCTTCAGAGCCTCCTCGCGCCCGAGCGCGCCGTAGCCCGCGTAACGCGGCCCGCCCGAATAGCCCCGTTCGCCGATGCCGAAGCGCGCGTTGCGCACGATCTCGGCCGCCTGGGCCGCACTGTCGACATGCGGGATGAGCAGCCCGGCCGCACCGATGTCGAGCGTTGACAGCAAGGTTGCGGGGCGGTCGTCCGGAACGCGGACGAAGACCGGCAGGCCGGCGGCACGGCCGGCCATCACCATCAGGTCGATCCCCGCGCGATCGAAGGGTGCGTGTTCGGCATCGACCGTGGCGAAATCGAGCCCGCACGTACCCAGCACCTCAATGATGTGGGGCGACCCCGTCTTGACGAAAGTGCCGGCCTGGACGGTCATTCCGGCAGACCCAACAGGGTAGCGGCGTTAGTGCTGGTAAGACGGCGGATGGTGGCGTCGTCGAAGCCCTGGTCGATGCACAGGCGGATTACGGCGCGAAAGCCCGTGACGGGCGTCGGATTGTTGATCTGACCCAGATCCGAACCGAGGATGGTGCGTTCGGTGCCGCCCGCGTCGATCGCCGCCTTCAACTGCTCGCCGGTCCATTTCTGGAACCGCGATTCCCCGATGAACATGCACAGGCTGTGCTCGACATAGGCACCGCCGCGCGTGAGCTCGGTTATGTCGTCGAGCGTGGCGTCGATCGTGTAGGTCGGATGCTGGACCAGGCGGCGCTTGACGCCGCGCCTCTCGGCCTCCTCGAACAGCGGCCAAATCTCCGAAATGTGGAGATGGCCGGCCGAAAGCACAGCGTCGAACTCGGCGACCTGGTCGAGTATCTCCTTGACCACGTCCTTGATCTGGCCGTCCTCGTCCAGCACCGTCAGCATCTTTGCCGGCTTCATCGGGAAGCGGGTCACGAGCAGGTGGCCGCGGCGGTTGTGACGGATGTGGTTCGCGGCCGAAAAGGTCGGCATCCAGACAAGGCGCGCGCCGAGCTTGAGCCCGTGGTCGACCGCATAGGGGTTTAATCCGCCCGACGTGTCGTTGAGCGGAACGCCCGACAGCATCGTGACGTGCAGATGCGCATAATGCTTGGACAGCATCTCGGTGATCGGCGTCGCCGAATAGAAATGATCCTTGAACAAGAGCGCGCGCATGCCCGCGCCCGAGGCTTCCTCGGCCGCTTCGATATGGTCGAGGCAGCGCGGCATGACCGACGGCCCGCTGTGGCAATGCATGTCGATTGCGCCGACCAGCAACGCGTCGATACGTGCCTCGATTTCGTCGCGCGGTGCGGTACCGTCATTCGGCGCGTCAGCCATCAATCCATCCCCTGTTCGCACTTTCTGATCGCGCTTATCCTGATGGAGCGGGGTGCCCCGGCGAAAGGACGGAGTGGCAGCTTTCCGCGGCGCGAAAGATTTCGGGCAGCGAAAATGTGCGCTTCGCGAATTGCGCGCCGAGGGTGGATCGGGAACGCCGGGGTGCGGGGCGCCGGAGCGCGCACATCATGGACACGGCGATGGACAGTCTGAAATTCTATATCGGGGGGCGCTGGGTCGATCCGGCCGCGCCCGCCCTGCTCGACATCGTTGACCCTTCGACCGAACGCGCCTTCGCCCGGATCAATCTTGGGTCGCGCCTGGACGTCGATCGCGCGGCGGCGGCCGCGCGCGAGGCCTTTCCGGCCTATTCGCGAACGACCGTTGAAGAGCGGCTCGGCTGGCTCGCGAGCATCGTCGCGGGCTTCCGCGCGCGCCTACCCGAGCTGGCGCGGACCATGACGCTCGAAATGGGCTCGCCGATTACCTTCTCGACCGAGCGCCAGGCGACGGTCGCGCTCTTTCATTTCGAGGAAGCCGCGCGGGTCCTTGCGGGCTTTGCGTTCGAACGGCCGATGGGAAGTGGCATCGTCCGCCGCGAACCGATTGGAGTTTGCGGGCTGATCACGCCATGGAACTGGCCGCTCAACCAGGTCGCCTCCAAGGTTGCGCCCGCACTGGCGACCGGCTGCACGATCGTCCTGAAGCCGAGCGAGGTCGCGCCGCTGAGCGCGATGCTGCTCGCCGAGATCATCGATGAGGCGGGCGTTCCCGCGGGGGTGTTCAACCTCGTCAATGGCGATGGCCCCACCGTTGGCGACGCGATCGCCCGCCATGCTGAGATTGACATGGTTTCGATCACCGGATCGACCACGGCAGGCATCAGCGTCGCCAAAGCGGCGGCAGATACGGTCAAGCGGGTCGCGCAGGAGCTGGGCGGGAAGTCGGCGAACATCATCCTCGACGACTGCGATCTCGAAGCCGCCGTCATCCAGGGCGTGCACGCCTGCTACACCAATGCCGGCCAGAACTGCCAGTCGCCCACCCGCATGCTGATACCGCGCGCCGCACGCGAGGCGGCTTTCGCCGCTGCCCGCGACGCGATTGAAACGGTCCGCCTGGGCGATCCGCTCGATCCCGCTACCATGATGGGTCCTCTGGTCAGCGGCGCGCAGTTCGAAAAGGTGCAGAATCTGATTCAGGCCGGCATTGATGAAGGAGCCACGCTCGTGGCGGGGGGCACCGGACGCCCTCCCGAGCTGAACCGCGGCTATTATGCTCGTCCCACCATATTCGGCGACGTGACCCGCAACATGCGGATTGCGCGCGAGGAGATATTCGGGCCGGTATTGTCGATCATGAGCTATGACAGCGAAGAGGAAGCGATCGACATTGCGAACGACACGCCGTTCGGCCTGGCGGGATTCGTACAGTCGGGCGATCCGGATCGCGCCCGTGCGGTGGCCAACCGCATTCGTGCGGGGCGCGTCTATCTCAACGGCGCGTCCTTCGACCGCGCGCTGCCATTCGGCGGCTACAAGCAATCGGGAAACGGGCGCGAATTCGGGATTTTCGGGTTCGAGGAATATCTCGAGGTGAAGGCAATCCTCGGTTACCCGTCCAGCTGATCCGGATCGATCAGCAGGACCACCTTCCCGATCTGCCGGTTGGCTTCGAGCAGGGCATGTGCCTCATTGGCCTGCTCGAGCGGGAAGGTTGCGCAAACGCGGGTGGTGACCAGCCCCTGCTCGATCAGCGGCCAGACGTGCGTGCGCAGCGCGGCCGCGAGCTCCGCCTTGAAGGCGGCGGTGCGGGGGCGCAGCGTGGAGCCGGTGAGCGTGAGCCGCCGGCGCACGATGCTGCGCGTATCCACTTCGCCCGAGCGCCCCGCATGGCTCGCCAGCAGCACCAGGCGCCCACCTTCCGCGAGCAGGTCGAGCTGTCGTCCTGTAGACGGGCCCGCCTGGGCGTCCACGATGAGGTCACACCCGCCCGGGAACCAGGCGCGCACTTGCTGCACCCAATCGGCATCGCGATAGTCGATCACCTGCATCGCACCTGCGGCGAGGCATGCCGCGCGTTTGTCGGCGCTGCTCGCGCTCGCCACGATGTGCGCGCGGCGCAGGCGAGCGGCGATCTGGATCGCGGCCAATCCGACCCCACTCGCGCCCCCCTGTATTAGGAGCCGCTCGCCCTCCTCCAGCCGGCCGAGCAGCATCAGCGCGTTCCATGCGGTGAAGAATGCCTCCGGCAAGGACGCGGCTTCGATCATGCTGAGCCGCTTGGGAATGGGCAGGCACTGGCCCGACGGTACCACGCAATATTCGGCATAGCCGCCGCCATTGACCAGCGCACAGACGGGCGTTCCGGGTAGCGGCCACTCGACATCGCCCGCCGCGTCCACCACCGTTCCGCTGATATCGAGCCCCAGGATCGGCGAGGCGTCGGGCGGCGGCGGATAGAGACCGCGACGCTGCTGGACGTCGGGGCGGTTCACGCTCGCGGCGGCGACGCGCACCAGCACCTGGCCCGGCGCGAGGACCGGGCGGGGCAGGTCGGTAATGAAAAGGCGCGCACCCTCGCCCTGCCCCTCAATCTCGATCGCGCGCATGGTGAGCTTCAGGCTATCAGGCCAGGTCCGGCGCCGGCTCGCCAATCGGCACCCGGAACGGCTTGCGCTGGTGCGGTGCCCGGACGGCCAGCTCGCGCGATATCTCCTCGACCATGGCAAACATGCGCGGGACATATTTCTCGGTCCCCTTGGGCATCGGCATCGCCGCCGTGATCCAGGTGAGGCCAAGGCAGGCCACGACACGGCCATTTTCCCGGACCGGAACCGCGATGGTCGAGGAGCGCGGTTCGATCATCGGATCGCGCGTCGCATAGCCGCGCTCGCGCACCTGGGCGATCATCCGCGCCATCGCCGCATCGTCGTGCGCGGCGGCGTCCTCCGGATCCTTGCTGTGCTTCAGGATCTCCAGGAGAATCTTCTGCTCGTTGGGCTCGCTGTGCGCGAGATAGGCACGGCCCAGCGCGCGGCTGACCATGCTGAGCCGCATGTTGAGCGACGAGTGGAAGAAGGAAAGCGAGGTGTAAGGTATGGTGCTCGCGCGAACGACCATCGCGTTGAGATCGAACAAGGCGAGCGCGAGCGGCCATCCCTCGGCCTTGGTGAAGTCGATCATGATCTCTTCGGCGACTTCGATGATCAGCGGCTCGTGATGGAAGCCGCTCGATAGCGTCTTGACCCGTCCGAGCAGCTGATAGGTACCGTACCGCGAGGATTGCGCCGCCAGCCCCTTGCCCTCCAGCGTGCGCAGCAGCCGCACGATCGACGGCTTAGGCAGGCCGGTTTCGCGATGGAGATCGTGGAGCGTTGACAGCGGCCGACGGTTGAGCGCCTGGAGCACGTCGATCGCGCGCTCTACCGAGCGGATATTACCGCTCTTGTCGGATTCCTGAACCATATCGTTCATCCGCGCCAGTGCGGGTTTGCCCGCTGCCTCTCCCTGTCTCGAACCTGTTTTCCGGGTCTTGGAGACTGGGTTGGGAAAGATCCCACCGCAATGGATATAAGCCGGTTTTTCGCCTGGCGGAAAGGGGGCAAGCTTGGGTTGAACGGTTCGGGCCGCTGCAACAGTCGGCAGAAAACAGAGCGGGGGCATTAGACATGGTCGATCAACTCTTCGACGTGGCGGGCAAGGTGGCGTTGGTCACCGGTGGCACGAGCGGCATCGGTCAAATGATCGCGCAGGGCTTTGTCGCCCGCGGCGTGCGCACCTATATCGCGGCGCGCGACTTGGCGCGGGCAAAGGCGGCAGCAGCGGAGTTCGCCGCGGGCGGCGGCGAGTGTATCGGCCTCGCGGCCGACCTGGCCGACCCGCAAGGCCCGACAGCGCTGGTCGACGCGCTCAGCGCGCGCGAAACCCGGCTCGACATTCTCGTGAACAACGCCGGCGCCAACAATCGCGGCGCGATCGCGGGCGTGACCGCCGAAGCCTGGGACGGGGTGCTGGGGGTCAACCTGCGCGCCCCGTTCCTGCTGACGCAGCAGGCCCTGCCATTGTTGCGCGCGGCCGCGAGCCCAACCACCCATGCCAGCGTGATCAACATCGGCTCGATCGGGGGGCTGCACATACCGAATTGGGAGGCCTATCCCTATGGTGCCTCCAAGGCGGCGATCCATCATCTCACCCGCGCGCTCGCGAAAAGTCTTGGCGCGGACCACATCCGCGTCAACGCGGTCGCCCCGGGCCCTTTCCACTCGCGGCTGACGGATACCAAGTCCGAGGCGGTGCAAAAGAGCGTGGCCACCTATATCCCCGCGAACCGGGCGGGCACGCCCGAGGATGTGCAGGGCGTCTGCGTCTTCCTGGCGTCGCGCGCGGGCGCTTACGTCAACGGCTGCACCATCCCGCTCGACGGCGGCTATATCGCCGCGCTTTAGGCTTACTGCGCCGCGATCGCAGCGAGTTCGGCTTCGCTCGGCCGGCTACGCCGCAGTCCGGGCGCGGCCAGGATGGCCAGCGCGCCGATCAGCGCGATCGCGCTCATCGCGTAGAAGCCGGCGCTGAAGCTTCCGGTCGCATCGCGCAGCACGCCGAACAGATAGGGCGTGGAATAGCCCGCGAAATTGCCGAGCGTGGTGATCAGGGCGAAGCCGGCGGCGGCCGCCGCGCCCATCAGGAAGGTGGCGGGCAGCGAGAAGATCGTGCTGGAGCAGATCACCTGTCCGCAATTGGCGAGCACGATCCCGCCCAGCGCGAGATAGACGTTGCCGCTGAAGCTTCCCGCCAGGCACAGGCCCGCCGCGGACAAGGCGAAGCCGAACGCCGCGTGCCAGCGCCGCTCGCGGGTGCGGTCGGAATGGCGCGCGTTGACGAACAGCACCACGACCGGAACGATCGCCAGACCCGCAGCGATCAGACCCGTGATCGCAACCGATGTTCCCCCCAGCTTCTGGATCACCGTCGGAGCCCAGAACTGGATGCCGTAGAGCGTCGAGAGGTTGCAGAAATTCGCGACCACGATGCACCAGATATTGGGGTTGCGGAACGCCGCACCGAAGCGGTGGTGCATGCCGGCGTCGGCCTGCGCCTTCTTTTCAGCGGCGAGGTCCGCAATCACCACAGCCTTCTCCTCGGCGCTGAGCCAAGGCGCGTCCTTCGGCCCGTTCCGTAGCACGACCAGCAGGACGATCCCCAGCACCGTGGCGGGCAAGCCTTCGACCAGGAACACCCACTGCCAGCCGGCGAGACCAGCCGCCCCGTCGAGAAAGCGCATGATGCCGCCCGAGAGGGGGCTGCCAAGGATCGACGCCAGGCTCGAGCCCAGGATCATCGTCGCGATCGCCTGCGCGCGGATCTGGCTCGGGAACCAATAGGTCAGGAACAGCAACGCCCCGGGATAGAATCCGGATTCGGCCATGCCGAGCACGAACCGGATCGCATAGAAATGAAATGGCGTCTGGACGAGCATCGTGGCCGCCGAAAGCAGGCCCCAGACGATCATGATCCGCGCCAGCCAGAAACGCGCGCCGACCTTGTGGAGGATCATGTTGCTGGGGATTTCGACCAGCGCGTAGCTGACGAAGAAGATGCCCGCGCCGAAGCCGTACATCGATTCCGTCAGCCCGATCGCCGCGCTCATCTGGAGCTTGGCGAAGGCGACGTTGATGCGGTCGACATTCGCCAGCATGTAACCGAGCAGCATCAGCGGCAGGAACTTCCAGGCGATGCGGTTATAGACCCGCCACCGTGCCTCGTCGGCCACGCTGGCCCTGCCGATCAGTTCCATCACACCCCTCTTCCGCCGCTACGGCCGATTGTCATCGCGCGGCGTGCAACACATGGTGCCGCCTTGCACTTTCGGGTGAAGATGCTGTCCCCCGCCGGCCCGTGGCAACCGTCGCCATGTTATATTCCGTCTGACGGAAAATTGTCAGCCCGGCATAGGCGCGTCACTCGAAGCGGAGCGCGATCGCGCCAGGAGCGCCGAAGTCGAACTCGAGCCGATCGCCCCGGGCCACCGGATAGGGCCGTATCACCGATCCAGAGAGGATCGTTTCCCCCGCTTCGATCGCCTGCCCACGCAGGGCGAGGGCTTGGGCAAGCCACACGAGCGCGCGCTCCGGCCGCCCGAATATCAACGGGAACATCCCCGAATCCTCGGCTTCACCATGGTGGTAGAGGATCGCGCCCATGCGGCTGAGATTGGCCTCCCCCGGTCGCATCCGCCGCGCGGAAATGACGTAGCCCGCCGCCCCGCCCGCATCGGCGACGATGTCGACCGCCGATCGCGTGCGCCCGGTCGCGGCGTCGCGCATGACTGTGCGGCTGTCGATGATCTCGATCGCCGGCGCGATCCACCCGATCGCGGCGATCGCATCGGCTTCTGTGCAGGGCGCGGCCAGACGCTTGTCCATTAGGAAAGCCAGCTCCATCTCGACCCGCGGGGCGCGAAAGCGATCGACCGGGATCGCCGTGGCTTCGTCGAACGCCATGTCGTCGAGCAGAATTCCATAGAGCGGACGGTCGGTGGCGAAGGCCTGCTGCATTCCGCGGGTGGTGAGCGCAATCTTGTACCCGACGGCGCGCCGCCCCTCGCGCTTGATGCGGGCGGCCGCCCAGTCCTGCTGCACCCCGTACGCATCCTCCAGCGTCACTTCCGGATAGGTAGCCGTCGGCAGCGCGGTCGCCTTGCGCTCACGCCGCGCCGCATCCAGCCGCGCCACCAGCTCAAGCCTTTGCGCAGGGTCCAGCATCGCGGAGATCAGCGCGCGGGCAGGTCGAGCATCGCCCGCGCCTCAACCGGGGTCGCCGGTTCCGCGCCGAGCAAGTCGAGCAGTCGCACCGCCTGCTCCACCAATTCGCCATTGCCGCGCGTGAGCTGACCGCGACGGATATAGAGATTGTCCTCCATCCCGACCCGCACCTGGCCGCCCAGGAGGAAGGCCCCCGCAAGCATCGGATATTCGTGGCGACCGATCCCGAAGGCCGACCAGATGGCGTCCCGAGGCAGCAGCGAATGCATGTAGGCCAGCGTCTGGACCGTCGGCGCGCAGCCATATTTTACGCCGGTGACGATCTGGAAGAAGGGCCGTCCAGGGATCAGTCCCTCCGCGATCAGGTCATTGGCGAGATGAATGTCGCCGCTGTCGAACACTTCGAGCTCCGGCTTCACCCCCGCGCCCACGATCGCCTGCGCCATCTTGCGCACGTTGACCGGGGTATTGATCACGATCTGCCCACCCGAATTCATCGTGTTGAAGTCGAGCGAGCACAGATCCGGCTTGAGCGCGACGATATGTTCGACGCGACGCAGGGGGTGGACCAAAGTCGTGCCCGCGCCGGCCACGCGCGGCTCGTCCTCCGACGGCACGAACCGCCCGCCTTCGCCGGTGGTTAGATTGATGAGGACATCGCTGCCGGCGTCGCGGATACGGTCCACCACCTCGCGGTAGAGATCGAGCCGCATCGAGCCGAGCCCGGTTTCCGGGTCTCGTACGTGGATATGCGCGATCGCGGCGCCGGCTGCGCGCGCGTCGAGCGCGGCCTGCGCGATCTGCCGGGGCGTGATCGGCAGGTCGGGATGCTGCTCGGGCTTCACCAGATTGCCGGTGACCGCGCAGGATATGATCGTCTTTTGCGCCATGCCCGCGGGATGTCGCGCCATGCCGCCGCTTCGCAATTCGGATGTCAGAGCTTTTCGCGGGCCGGAAAACCGTCAGTCCGCCCTTTTTCGATCCTGCTTTCGCGGCACAATCGCTAGCAGTGGCGACTGAAGATGGGCCGAAGCGCCCCGGGGCGGGAGGATATTCGTGATCGGAATTCGTCGCATGGCGTGCGTTGCCCTTTCCCTGTTCTCCGGCGCGGGGGTTGCCGCGGCGGCACTGGCTGCCGAACCCGCTCCGATCGTAATTGCGCGGCAGGGCGCGTTCGAGGCCGGCGGGACAGTGCTTCAGGGCGAGGACGGCCGGACGCTCTCCTGTGATCACGGCTTCGTCGAATATGATATTCCGACGCACGCCCGTCGCGTATCGCTCTTCCTCTGGCACAGCTCCTCGACCATCGTCTGGCAGCGGCGCTGGGACGGCGGCGAGGGATTCCAGACGATCTTCCTGCGCCGCGGCTTCCCCGTCTATTTGTGGGACGGCCCGCGCGTAGGCCGCGCCAACTGGGGTTGCGCGTCCTACACCTACAAGCCCGCAGTCGGCCAGGATCAGCAGAATTTCATCGCCTGGCGGCTGGGTGCGAAATATCGCGAATTCTTCCCGGGCGTGCAGTTCCCGACCAAAGATGCCGGGGCCTGGGACCAGGCGATGCGCGCGCGCTATGACGAGTTCGACACAACAGCCAATGCCGTGCTGGAAGCCACCGCTGCGGCCAAGGCGGTCGACAGGATCGGCCCGACCGTGCTCGTCACCAATTCGGCAGGCGGCTGGCGCGCCCTCATCGCCACGCTCAAGAGCGAGAGCGACAATATCAAGGCGATCGTCGCCTATGAGGACCCCGGCTATATTTTCCCGAGCGACGTCGAAGCGCCCAAGGGATCGGACCGGTTCGGACCGCTGATCGTCTCACCGGAAGAGTTCAAGAAACTGACCCGTATCCCGATCCAATTCGTCTTCGGCGACAATATCGACAAGTCGCCCAACTGGACCGGCTATCTCCAGACCTGCCGGAGATTCGTCGCCTTGCTCAACGGGCGGGGCGGCAAGGCGGAGATATTGATGCTGCCGTCGGTCGGCCTCCACGGCAACACGCACATCGCCTTCGCCGACCTCAATAATGTGGCGGTCGCGGACCAGCTCTCGCTCTTCCTGCGCCGGCACAAGCTCGATCTGCGAAGCAAATAGGCCCGAACGCCGCAGGCCGGACCGAATTTCGCGATCCCGCCGATCAGCGGAGATGGTGACCCCTACGGGACTCGAACCCGTGTTTTCGCCGTGAGAGAGACCGCAAAAAACGCGCTCGGACGTCCACGGA
>Ga0157372_10007810_pt1 | contig 11362 bp, 8 predicted proteins | sample C55metaG_FD_115307 | JGI IMG/M metagenome (GOLD analysis project Ga0157372, IMG submission 115307) | Corn rhizosphere microbial communities from Kellogg Biological Station, Michigan, USA - C5-5 metaG | ecosystem: Host-associated > Plants > Roots > Rhizosphere > Soil | place: USA: Michigan...
GGTGGCGCCGCGGCCGCGCGCGACCGCGGTCGGAGAGGAGCCCTCAGCATGACGAGCCGCGCCGACGGAACAGAGGCGACGGGTTACGCCTACCCGTGGGACTTCGAGGGTGATCCTGCTGCTGCCGACCGCGCCGCCCGGCTGGGGCTGGACCGGGTCGCCCTCGCCGCGGTCTACCACGCCACCCGGGCGGGGACGCCCTTGCACCCGGACCACCGCATCGTCGACGCGCCGTGGGCGGCCACCTACCTTCCGGTGCGCGACGGTGACTGGCGTGGGCGGCGCCTCGTCCCGCTCGAGCCGGCTTGGACGTCGAGGCCGAACGCCTTCTCCGCGGCTCAACGACAGCTGAGGGAGCATGGCCTGGATGTCGAGGCATGGGTGGTCCTGACCCACAACCTCGCGCTCGGCCGGCGGAACCCGGACCTCGTGGTGCGCAACGCATTCGGCGACGCCTACTCCTACGGGCTCTGCCCGGCCGCGCCGGACGTCCAGGAGTACTGCGCCACGTTGGTGAGGGCGGTCCTGACGGGGGCGACCGTGTCCGGAATCGTCCTGGAGTCCTGCGGACCGATGGGTCTCGACCATGCGGGCGAGCACGAGAAGACCGAGTTCGCCCGCTGGGACGAGGACGCCCGTGCGCTGCTTTCGCTCTGCTTCTGCCGTGCCTGCAGCGGTCGCTACCAGTCCGCCGGGATCGACGTCGACAGGTTGAGGACCTCCGTTCGCGACGGGGTGGACGCGGGGTCCGCACTGGAGGAGGCCCTCGGATCGCTGGCACCCGCCGTCGCGGAGATCCGGACCGGCATCGCGGCCGACCTGCGGAAGCTCCTGGTCGACCAAGTCCGCGCCGTCGCCCCGGAGACCCGGGTCACCCTTCACGGGTCCGCCGATCCTTGGGCCACCGGCGCCTTCGTGACCGTTCAGCCGGCCCTCGGGGAGGGGATAGGGGCCGTCGTTGCGTCCTGCTGGGAGGTAGGAACGGGAGGCCAGCGCATCCGTGAACTTCGCACGTTGCTGCCGGGGAACGTCGCGGTGGGCGCGTACCTGCGTCTCGACCGGGAGTGGAACGACGGCCGGAAGACACGAATCCGGTTGCAGGAGTACCTCGAGGCGGGGATGCGCGAGTTGCACCTGTACCACCTCGGCCTGCTCGGGACGGATGGCCTCCAGACCCTGCACGACGTCGTCGACACCGCGCGCCACCTCGCTCAATCCGTAGCTGCGCGACGGTCTACTCCGGGTCCAGGCCGGTGAACCGCAGGACGTCGGCGGCCACCATCCCCAACGCGACGCTTGCAATGTCGCTCCGATCCTCCGCCTCCGACGTGTCGACCTGATCCTGGATCGCGAGGACGTCCTCCGCGGCGCGTTGGCGGACACTCCGGTCTCCGGGCGCGACTGCCAGAGCCGCGACCACCGCTGCCAGCTCACGCACTCGGGCCGCCAGCAGATGCCGGCCCGTCCCCACCGTCAGCCCCGTGCGGCCGAGCACGAGGACGCTCCCGCCGAGCAGGTCGAGGACCCCGGCATTCTCGCTCTCGCGTACCACCCGGCCTTTCTGGCCTCGCCACCACAGGGAGTGCGCCACCACCCGCCGGCTGGCGCGACGGGTCCGCGCCACGTCGCTGAGCCGGTCCCGCAGGTCACGCAGAGCGCTCACGGCCCGCTCGGCCAGCACTTCGTCCTCGGTCTCTACAGCGCGCGCTATCAAATCCAGCCCGTCCGCCAATGTGCTCAGTGCGGCGTGTTCCGCCTGGTGGAGCAGGGCCACCGGCCGAGGCGTGAACAGCAGCTGACTGAACGCCAACGCCACGCCGGCCCCGATCAACGCGTCTCCGAGCCGTTCAAGCCCGCGCTCTCCCGAACCCGTCGCCACGGTGAGGATCGCCGCGGAGGCCGCCTGGGCGATCACGATCCGGGTGCCGTCCAGGGCGGTGGCCGCGGTCATCGCGGCGAAGAGGCTGAGCCCCAGGGCCCCGTATCCGTTCCCGAGCGTGTGGACGGCGATCTCCCCGAACAGAATCCCGGTCAGCACGCCCAGCAACAGCCGCAACGCGTTCAGACCCCGCTCGCCCAGGTGCGTGTTCAGGGCCACCACAGCCGCGATGGGCGCGAAGAACGGCTCATGGTGGTGCACAAGGTGCGTCGCCACCAGCCAGGCCGCAACTCCTGCAGCGGTCTGCTGCAGGATTGGCCATAGGTGAGCGACAGTCAGAGGCTGCAGCGACGGCTTGGCCATCGAAGACGCTCGCTGGAGGACGAGAACCGGCCGAATCGTCGACGTAGATGGTGTCTCTGCCGGGGTTGCTCACGATCCTCGCAGCCCCCGAAGCCCCCGCCGGAGCGAACCCCCCGGATGCAGAGATCCACCTCGAGACGTTCCATGCCGCCCCACTCCCGTCCGGCGGCCGCCCGAGGTCGCCCGCTGAATACTCGCTCATCCCGGACCGGCGAGCGCCTTGCCCGGACCCAGCGCTGTGCCCGCTCCATTCATGTCGGCCGTGCGCCGCCTTCTGCTTGTGCGACGTGGATCTTCACGATCTCGAGCGGCGCTTCCCTGGCTCGCTGCCCGTCCGGCAAGGGCGGGGTCGAGCCGGAGCGGCCGGAAGCCGCCAGGCTTGGCGTTGCCTGGTCGGCATGCACACGTTCGGGGCGTCGGCGCCACTCACGTCGCTACTGACGAAGTTCGGCTTCACGCCCGAGGCGGTCGCGCAGCTGGCGCGGCAACAGGTCGAGGCCAACGCCTGACGCGGGCCATGCACTGATCGCCCGCACCACGTCTGCTTGTCAGCGAGCAGACCGGCCGGGCGGGTCAGCCTCGGTAGTAGGCGCGCGAGCCGGCCGGTCGTCCCCGCTTCCCGCACTCGGATCGCCGATCGTGACGTCCAGGTCGCCCTGCTCGGCCCAGATGTATGAGGGCAGTACGAGATGGCAACGATCGTTCCATCGGATGATCACGCCTTGTTCCCGCTCGTATCCCAAGATGCCGATCGTTGCCGGTGCCAGCGCGAACAATCGTCCGTCCGCCGGATCGAGACCCAGCCAGCGGGCGGTGAGGACCCGCAGGAAGTGACCGTGGCTGAACAGCACGATCTCCCCGCCCGCAAGCCGTGCCTGCTCGATCACCCGGTCCGCACGCGCGCCCACTTCGGACGCGCCTTCTCCGCCCGGCGCCCCCTCGCGCCACACGGTCCACCCCGGCACCTCTTGGCGGATCTCGGAGGTGCGTCGTCCCTCGTAGCGGCCGTAGTCCCACTCCCGCAGATCGTCGTTGACGCGGGCATCGCGTCCCAGCCCCGCGAGATCACACGTCTCGCGCGCCCTCGAGAGCGGGCTGGTGAACACGCCGGTGAAGCGGCGACCGCGCAGCCGGTCGCCCAGGACTCTCGCCTGGGAGCGGCCGAGCTCCGTGAGCGGAATGTCGGTGCGGCCGGTGTGCCGCCCATCCCTGGCCCATTCGGTCTCACCGTGCCGGACCAGCACGAGGCGCGCTGCGCTCTCGTGTCGCTCAGGCACGGCCGGACTCACGATCACCGGGGATTTCACGGATCATGTCGGTCCTGATCTCGGCGGCTGCCGGACGTCGGCGCACGGGTCATGCCTGCGCCGGGTGTGCGCCCGACGCCGTTTCCAGTCGCGCGATCCGGCGTTCGGCGGTTTCCATGACGATTTCGCGGAAGCGTGCTTCGGTGAGCGGGTAGATCGCCATGATGAGCAGAGAGATGATCACGAAGGCAGCCGGCACGAAGCCCGCGGCGAGCTTGACAGCGTGAATGGCGTCGGCGCTCTCCACTGCGTTCCTGCCCGAGACGTATCCGCCGAAGCCCAGGGTGTAGGCGGCAGCTGCGCCGCCAAGGGCTTGGCCCATCTTGCGGGTGAAGGAGAACATGGCGTAGGTGGTGCCCTCGGTGCGCACGCCGGCCCTCCACTCGCCGTACTCGACGGTGTCAGCTTCCAGTGCCCACATGATGGTGTTGACGCCACCGAGGCCGATGCCGGCGAGGAAGTACAGGATGACCGCGATGGCGGGAACGGACCCGGGAGCCAACGTGAGGCCGACGAGGGCGACGACGCCGACGACGCCGCAGGCGATGAAGCCGTTCTTCTTGCCGATCGTTCGCACGAGCTTGGGCACGAACGGGGCGATGAGGAAGGTGCCGACGGTCTGCGCAAGCGTGAGGGCGATGAACAGGTTGGCGTTGCCCAGGACGTCGCGGGCGTAGAACGCCCCGACGGTGCTCAAACTGATCATGCCGGTGAGGAACATCAAGCTGGACAGGCACAGCAGCAGCAGCGGGCGGTTGTGCCCGAGGGTGCCGAGGCTCTGCCGCAGGCTGACTGTCTCCGCCTGGCGCTCGACCTGCTCCCTTGTGGTCAAGAAGGTCAACAGGTAGAGCGCGAATCCGGCGACTACGAAGGCCGCCGTCGTGATCGTCAAGGAGTGCTGCAGGTCGCCCGAGCCCTTGATCTGCGGTGCGACGACGAATGCCAGCATCAGGATCGTCAGATTTGATCCGATCACACGGTACGTCGCGAGCTGGGCACGCTCGGTGGGGACCTGAGTCATCGCCGCGGCCATCGAGCCGTAGGGGATGTTGACCAGGCTGTAGAGCAGCCCGAGCAGGGCGTACGTGATGTAGGCGTAGACCAGCTTGGCTCCCGAACCGAGCCCGCCGGGCACCGTGAAAGTGGCCACGTTGACCAGCAGCAGCGGCAGTGAGCCGAAGAGGATGAAGGGGCGGAACTTGCCCCAGCGGGTGACGGGCGCGCGGTCGACCATGCGACCGGAGAACAGATCGGCGAAGGCGTCGAAGAACCGGACGACGAGGAACATCGTCCCGACCGCTGCGGCGGCGATACCGACGACGTCGGTGTAGTACAGCAACAGGAACAGCGAGGTCATCGAGAACGCAAGGTTGTTCGCCGCGTCGCCGCAGGCGTAGCCGAGATACTGCGCGAGCCCGAGCGGCCGGGTCCGCGTGGGTGCTGTCGTCGCTGTCGTGGTGGCCATGAGCAGTCCTTTCGCTGGACGTGCCGCGGGTTTGAGGAGTGGCCCGGGTGCTCTGAGCTCCAGTCGTCGGGTCCAGTCAGCCAGCGCCGCGATCCCATTGACAACCGATTGCCAAGAGTTGCCTCGAGGATTCGGTGTGGGGCCTTCTCGCCTGGACCGCTCCATGCAGCGGGAAGATGACGTCGCGCACAGCCCGACGGTTACCTCACTTGTCGCGGCGGCGCCTGGATCGTCAGAACAGGTCGCCGTGGCCGAGCTCGATCAAGTGGTCCCGGGACATCGTCAGGGACTCGAACGGGTCCCGCCCGTACGTGTCGTCCTGCTCGACGAGGAGGTACTGCGCGCCGCTGGCCGTCGCCTGCTCGATGATCCGCTGCCAGTCCAGGGTTCCCTGCCCCACCTCCGCGAACTGCACCACGCCCGTGAACGAGGTCATGAACCCGGCGAAGTCGCCCGCCGCCAGTAACTCCATCGCCGACGAGGGGAGCTGACCGATCCGATAGTCCTTCAGATGCACGAGGCGAACCCGACCGGCGTACTTCGCCAGCACCGCGACGGGGTCGAGACCGCCGCGGTGGATCCAGTGGACGTCGAGCTCCAGGCCCATCGTCGGGGCGGTCTCCGCGATGATGTCGAGCATGTAGCGGCCGTCGAACCTGGCGAACTCGACGTGATGGTTGTGGTAGTAGAGGTCGATCCCGTGGTCCCGCAGCCGGCCGGCCGCCTCCTCCGCGGAGCGGGCGAAGTCGACGACGAGGTCGAGTGACGCCATCGCGTCGAACGGCAGCATCCCGATGCGGAGCATGGAGCTTTCCAGAGTCTTGCAGTCTCCGACGATCTTGTCGAAGTCCTCGGCGAGCGAGTCCGCGGGCGCGCCCGGAGGCTTGGTCATCTGAGCGGACAGGGCCGCGAATTCCGTGCCGAGATCGTCGCGCGCCCGCTTCATCTCGGCGACGTTGCCGGGTGTCATCGCCACCTGGGACATCTCGATCGCGTGGTAGCCGATGTCGCTGAGCTTGCGCAGCGTCTCGTACGTTCCGAGCTCGACGAACGCGCTCTTGATCGTGCTGGCCTGGACGCCGATCTTCGCCATCCGCGCTTCCTCCCTGTCGTGCGGCGGGGTTCGTACTCACGTCACCGCGACACGCGGTGCGTCGGCGCGATGACTCCGAGGAGAGCCGACCTCATGCCAGCCCACCCTCCGGGCGGCCGTCATCGATAGGGGATGCCTTCGGCAGCGAGGAGTTCGGTGAAGGCCTTCGTGGCGCGGACGAAATCGTCGGGCCCGGAGAACCCTCCGAGGTGGTGTGCCGCGGCCAGGTGCGGCTCCATGGAGAAGAACCCGTCGAAGCCGCTGCTCGATGTTGACCTTCCCGATAGGGGAGCCGATGGACGAGACCTGCAGGCCGCGCTTCGCGAGAGTTCGCCTGACCCCGTCCACCTGCTGGTCGGTCGGGTCGAGCACGTTGACGTCCCAGGCACTGCGGAGCTCGAGGAAGCCGATACCCAGCTGCTGGAGCACATCGCATTGGACGTTCAGATCAGGATCGATCTCGTCGGCGAAGCCGGACAGCGTCCACATCGTCGATCTCCAGTCCGTGGGTCGCCAAGGGGGCGACCCGCTGGTCGATATCACCTGCTGCCCGATCGTCGGGGCCGCTCGGACAGGGCGACAGCTGGGACACTAGGGGGCCGATGTGACCGGTGCAATGGGTCGCAGGCAGGCCACGCGCTCGCCGCAGCCCGACGGCAACTGCTGGCAACGCCTGGCCCGGGACCTGGCCGAGTGGGTGAATAGGTGCCGAGTTGGAGGCCCATCGGCGGCCGCGCTCGTGGAGCCAGTTGTCCCGGCTTGAGGACAACGAACGGAGGAGGCCGGTATGGCGGACAGCGTGGCGGAGACAGTGCGATTGGGGATCATCGGGCTGGGTCAGCAGGGCGGCATGTATGCGAAGATCATCAGCGACGGGATGGTCCCGCACATGTCCATCGGAGCGATCTGCGACACGAGCGAGGACAAGCGGCAGCTGGCACGGTCGACCTATCCCGAGGTCCCGGTCTACGCGGACTACCTCGAGATGATCAGCAGCGGCGACGTCGACGCGATCGTCACGACGGTGCCCCACTACCTCCATCCCGAGATGGGGATCGCGGCCCTGGAACAGGGCGTGCACGCCCTCATCGACAAGCCTGCCGGCGTGTACACCAAGCAGGCGAAGCGGCTCATCGCATTCGCCGGCACCAAGCCGGACCTTACGTTCGGGATGATGTTCAACCAGCGGATGAACCCGCTGTACCAGCGGCTCAAGGCCATTGTCGACGCGGGTGAGATCGGCAGGGTGTTGCGAAGCAACTGGATCATCACGAACTGGTGGCGCCCTCAGGGGTACTACGACTCGAGCGAGTGGCGAGCCACGTGGGGCGGGGAGGGTGGCGGCGTCCTGGTCAACCAGGCGCCGCACCAGCTCGACCTGTGGCAGTGGATCTGCGGTGTCCCGAAGTCGGTTTACGCCAAGCTCGGGTACGGCATCGGCCGGGAGATCGTCGTCGAGAACGAGGTCAACACGCTCGTCGACTACGGGGATGGCGTGACCGGCTCGTTCGTGACGTGCACGTACGACATCGCGGGCACCGACCGGTTCGAGATCCTCGGCGACCAGGGCAAGATCGTGGTGGAGGACAGCAAGAAGGCGACGATCACTCGGCTTCGCAAGCCAGAGCCCGAGCTCAGTGCGGGCATGGACATGGCCGATGTGATGAAGCTGTTCACGGGCCAAGTGGACCTCGACACCCTGTATACCCAGGAGAGCTTCGAGTCGCAGTCGCCGTGGGGCCGCCAGCACGCCGACGTGCTGGAGAATTTCGCTCGCAACGTGCTCGACGGCACGCCGCTGATCGCCCCGGGCGCCGACGGCATCAACAGCGTCAGATTGGCCAACGCCATCCACCTGTCGAGCTGGACCGGCAGGGAAGTACCGATCGACTTCGACGAGGACGAGTACCTGACCCTCCTCAACGACCGTATCCGCGAGGAGGGGAAGTTCCCCGAGCGCGACGAGTGAGACGGGGGCTGGAGATGTGCCCCTAGCCACCGCGATACCGGAGGGCTACGACGGCGATTTCCTTGTCGAGGTGGATGAGCCGAGCAGGCGGACCCGACACACTCGTCGTCCCACGCGCGGGCGAAGTGCTCTTCCGTCTGCGTTGACCGGTCGACGTCAACTCCCCGGCTGTGGAGGCGCCGGGTCAGAACGGCGCGGGGGAGGAGCGGTCGACTCCCGGACCACAAGCTGTGCGGGCAGCACGCCCGGTGCGGCCGTGTGCGGTGGAGCCCCCTTGATCTGGGAAACCAGTTGTTGGACGGCGGTCGCGCCGAGAGCGTGCAGAGGCGCGGCCACCGTCGTCAGGGACGGCGTGCAGAAGTCGGAGCCGAAGCTGTTGTCGAAGCCGACCACGCTCATCTGCGCGGGCACGGCCACGCCGTCACGAGCAAGCCCCCGCAGGACACCGATCGCCAGCAGGTCGTTGTACGCGATAACAGCGGTGGTCGGCTTGGCAAGGAGGTCCCGGGCGGCGCTCAAGCCGCCGAGCACGGTCGGCGAGTAGGGCCCTGTTCGCCGGGCGCGCATCTCCAGCTCGAGTGCTCCCTCCTGCACGGCGCGCCACCGGACACCGTTCGCCCACGACGCCTGCGGCCCCGCTACGTAGGTGATCGTTGTGTGGCCGAGCTCGCCGAGATGCTCGACGGCGCGCCGCATGCCTCGGGCGTTGTCTGTCACCACACTCGCCACCGCGGGGACCGCACGGTTGAGCACGACCACGGGGGTCCGAGCGGCGATGGTGCGGATGGTCGCGTCGGACATCCGGGAGCTGGCCAGCACGAGGCCTTCCACCAGAGGCAGGGCCCTGTTTATGTCCGCGCGTTCGGTTCGTGCGGACTCGCGGGTGTCGCAGAGCAGCATCGAGAACCCGGCGTCGGAAGCGGCCTGCTCCGCGCCACGGATGATCGAGAAGTACACCGGGTTGGTGATGTCCGAGACGACGACCCCGATCACCGCCGTCCGTGCCGCAACCAGCGCCCGCGCGATCGGGTTCGTGCGGTACCCCAGCCTCTCGGCTGTTGCCTTGATGCGTTCGGCAGTGAGGGGGCTGACCCGGCCTGGGCGGGAGAAGGCGCGCGACACGGTCGAGGGCGATACGCCGCACTCTCGGGCCACGTCATAGATCGTGGGGACCGGACCCGGTTCCCGTTCCGTGCGCGAAGTGGCCATGCGTGTCTCCCCGCGAGCGGGCCGGCGCTCGCAGAGTAGGTGGGTGCGGCACGGCTTGGCAATCGCCTCCGGCCGCAGGGGCAGGCAGTTCTCACCAGCTGAGGACGCCGCTCGACGCGTGACCCAGTCACCTCTACGGGCCCGCCGCGCAGTGGCGACGGGTTCGCCCGTCCGCGTGTCCCGGGCCGTTCCCGCGGACAACCCGTGGCAACTGATTGCCGCGGGCCCGGGCCCGCACTTGTACTGAATGCACATTCCCCCTCGGCTCGCCGCCCTAAGGATTCCCCGATGACAACTCAGACACTCACTCGCCGCCCTCAGGTGGGCACGGCCCACCCGCACGTGGCCGGTGCGCACATGCCGGCCCGATCCGTACTCGGCTACGGCCTCGGCGATTTCGCGAACAATCTCGCGTTCTCACTGTCGACGACGTTCCTGCTCTATTACTACACAGACGTCGCCGGTATCGCCGCTGCATCGGTCGGCACGATGTTCCTCGTCGTCCGGCTGTGGGACGCGTTCGCCGACCTGTTCGCCGGCCGCATGGTCGACAAGACGATGACCCGGTGGGGGAAGTTCCGCCCGTTCATCCTCTTCATGGCCGTGCCGGTGCTGTTCCTCAGCTTCCTGACCTTCCATGTGCCGACCGGCTGGGGTGACAGCAGCAAGCTGCTCTACGCCTACCTCACGTACGCCGTGCTCGGACTGTTCTACTCCTTGATCAACATCCCGTACGGCTCCCTGGCCTCCGCGATGACCCAGTCCGTTCACGAGCGGGCCAAGCTCGTCGCGGCGCGCAGCTTCGGGGCGGCCCTCGGCGGGGTGGTGCTGGCGTTCATCATCTCGCCCAAGATCTCGGGACTGCGGGCCGCGAAGAAGACCCTTTCCGCCGACGCATACCGCGACCAGGTGCAGTCCATCTTCACCCAGACCACGCTGCTGTTCCTCGCGGTGGGCACGGTCTGCTACCTCCTCGTGTTCCTGCTCTGCCACGAGAACGTCGTGCGCACCACGCCCAAGGTCAGCGTCAAGGAGACCTTCGCCACGCTGCGACACAACCGGCCCCTGGCCTACCTGTGCGCGTCGAGCTTCTTCTACCTGATCGGGCTGTTCGCCGTCGGCGGCGCCACCGCGTTCTACGCCCAGTACGTTCTCGGCGACATCAAGTACACGATCCACCTGGTCGTCGTGAACACCGGGATCTCCCTGATCGCCACCCCGTTCATCCCGAAGATCATCGACCGGTTCGGCAAGAAGAACGTCTACCAGTACTGCGGCCTTCTCACGGTGGTGGGCGGCATCGCCCTCTTCTTCACGCCCGACGGCGCTCTGTGGTTGGCGCTGGTCCTCCTCGGCGTCAAGGGCATCGGCGCATCGCTGATCAACACCGTCATGTTCGGCCTCGAGGCGGACACCGTCGAGTACGGCGAGTGGAAGTCCGGCCAGCGGTCCGAGGGAGCCACCTACGCCATCTTCTCGTTCACCCGGAAGATCACCCAGTCGCTCGGTGGCGCGATCGGTGCCTGGGCCCTGGCCATCGGTGGCTACCTGGCGGCCACCAAGGCCGTCCCGAACCCCGTGGAGCCGGAGAGCGCCCTCATCGCCATCAAGGCCACGATGGGCCTGGTGCCCGCCGCCTGCGCCCTCATCGCGATGCTGGTCTTCACCCGCTACCCCCTCAGCGACAAGCGCTTCCGCGAGATCCGTGACGAGACAGAGGCCCGCAAGCAGGCATTGCCCGAGTTGGTCCACCCCGAGGGCGGGCTGCAGGCCTGAGCCAGGTGGTCCACCTCTGGAGGGCGGGGGGCTCGGTGACAAGCCGAGGGCATCGCCTGGGCGGCGCCCCCGATGATCGCCACCGCGACGATCAGGGGGCGCCGTCCTGATCGCTGCCGCTCGGCGCCCCCGCCCGGCGACCCGGCGTGAGCCGCCAGGGCCGCGCCTGGATACCCGCGTTCCACTCGGCGTCATTGGCTATGACAACCGGTTGCCAGACGTCATGGCCCGACCGTACGGTGTGCGCGCGAGCAGGTTGGAGAGGACGGGAAGCGGAGGCGGCCGCACGTGCCCGGTGAAA
>Ga0157372_10007812_pt1 | contig 11362 bp, 6 predicted proteins | sample C55metaG_FD_115307 | JGI IMG/M metagenome (GOLD analysis project Ga0157372, IMG submission 115307) | Corn rhizosphere microbial communities from Kellogg Biological Station, Michigan, USA - C5-5 metaG | ecosystem: Host-associated > Plants > Roots > Rhizosphere > Soil | place: USA: Michigan...
CGACGGCTGGTATTTCAATCTCATCTACATCATCACGTTCGGCGGCTTCATCGGACTTGCGACGTTTCTCCCATCCTTTTATTTCAGCCAATTTCATGTTTCCAAGGTTCAGGCCGGAACCTTGACCGTATTCGCAACCCTGACGGGGAGCCTGACCCGAGTGCTTGGCGGGTGGTTTGCTGACCGAATTGGGGGTATCACTACCCTGTCCGTAGTTTTCCTGATCGCTATCGCAGCACTGTTCGGTCTTATGGCAATGCCTTCGCTGACGACTACAACACTGCTCTTTATGCTCTGCTTCGCGGCGCTCGGTGCCGGAAATGGCGCGACGTTCCAGCTGGTGCCATTGCGGTGGCCGCTCACAACAGCAGTTGCTGGAGGAATGATCGGCGAAATCGGAGCGCTCGGGGGCGGTATTCTGCCCAACGTTCTTGGTCTTTCCAAGCAGCACACTGGAAGCTACCAACTAGGCTGGATTTGTTATGCCGCTCTCGCTTTCGCCATTCTCATTATGATTCGGGTGGTTGCACGATCTTGGACGCGCACGTGGGTTGGTGCCGGTGGCCGTGCGATTGTCACGGCACCGACTTCCGCGGATTTCTTGCCGGCGGTCAATCCGTTCCTGCCGGCGGATTAGCTGTTTGGGTATGGAGAGCTGGCCTCAATAGAGGCCAGACTCCAGGCTCCCATATGTTGCATGCGCTGTTTTCTTAAATTCTTTTTGTTACTCCTGCACTTCCGGACCATTCCGCGGGTTCGTTAGGCAGCCATCCACATAGCCGCGCGACCTCTTCAGCCCACGAGTCCTCCGTCGGAAGCTGGGGTAGAGGAGCTTTCAGATGACTACCGGTTAGCACGGCGCGAATTGCGGCATCTAATGCGGGAACCATCTCCTCATCGCCGCCCTCTAGAACCGTCGCCCACGGTGTATCAAGCAGTATGTCTGAAACCCCGGATTGCCGATGCAGCAATACGGGGATGCCCCGCTGCAGGCTTTCAATAGCGGGGATGCCGTAGCCTTGCACGGCGGGCATAAGGAACATATGTGCGCGCTCATACAGCACCTGCAATTCGGCATCCGGAACAAATCCATGGAATCTAACCCGATTGCCAATACCCAGTGATGACGCCATTTTAGTAAGTTCCTGCAACATTGGACCTTTGCCTGCGAGATCAAGCTGCCAATCAATGCTGGAAGAAAGCGGTGGAACGGAATGTTCCAATTTGGCGAGGGAACGCAGTATCCAATCGATCCGCTTATTCGCTTCAATCCTGCAGACTGATAACATACGGAGCTCACCTGTGACGGGCCTCGCTCGAAAGAGGGATGGCGGATCTGCTGCCGACATGCCCCCCATTCTGACTACAACTGCATCTACGCCGAAGTCTTTTCGGCACTCCTCTCGAAGATAGGCACTGGTGACGATTGTGTTGCCTCCGCTGCGCAGGCCATACCCAACAACTCGGTTCGAGATAGCTAGGCGAAGGCTACTGCGAAGGGAACGCCCCTCCGGATCGTCAAACAAGCAAGGAGTGTCGTGCATTAGATCGTGGAAGCCGCGCATACCGCTCAGGGTGGCATGTAGCGCGGGTTGGTAGCCGGAAAGGAGTGGTTTCGGAGCACTCTGGGGGCGAGCCCGAAAATAGGAACCAAGCGCAGCAATACGTTGCCGCGCACCGGCCGCCTTCAGCTCCACCACCTCAAACGGATGCGAAGAGAACTGTGGCAGTCCACAGTGGTCTGCATAGGTGACTACGTGGCCCGGGAGTCCGCGTTCATACAACCAGCGCAGCAGTGCAAGCGCGCTACGCTCCGCCCCGCCAAACTGTTCTATCTCGGAAATGACGATCGGACGAGAATCAGTTGAGGGATAGCCCATAGCTTATCGCTGTGCAAGTGAATCGAGGCTTGTAAAAAACTCGGGAAATGAAACTGCGGCTGCTTCAGATCCGTTAATTTCTGTCTCCCCTTCCGCTCGCAGCGCCGCGATTGAAAAAGCCATTGCGATCCTATGATCAGTACCTGAATCGATGCTGGCGCCGTGCAATCGCTGGCCACCGGGAATATCCATTCCATCGGGATACTCCACAACCTCGGCTCCCATTGCACGGAGGTTCCGGGCGACCAAGGCTATGCGGTCTGATTCTTTCACTCGAAGCTCCTGAGCGTCACGGATAATCAGGCCGCCGCTCGTGTATGGCGCAATAGCCGCAAGGACGGGCAATTCGTCGATCACCTGCGCAGTTAACGCGCCGCTTATCGTCAACGGCTTGTTGGTTACTGCCGAAGCCTCGGCCCTGTTGACCTGGATACTGCCGATTAGTTCGCCATGGCTTTCCTCAACCGTAAGTACTTTGATCCGCCCGCCGAGTGCTGTGATCACGTCCAGCAGGGCGGCGCGGGTAGGATTCATGCCAATCGCATCCAGCACGACGTTGGTGTCCGCGAAAAGCAGTGCCGCGCAGAGGAAGAATGCTGCGGATGAAATGTCTCCAGGAACTGTGGCGTCAATCCCCTTCAGTTTCTGCCCGCCAGAAATCGAGAGCTTCCCGGGCTCGCCCGGCTCTTTTCCTGCAGACCGCGTCAGAGTTGCGCCAAACGCTTTCAGCGCGTGCTCCGTATGGTCGCGGGTCCGAATCGACTCCGTAAGGCTGGTCGCGCCCTCGGCTTGCAATCCCGCAAAGAGAACCGCCGTTTTGACCTGCGCGGATGGAATCGGCGTCGTGAAGTCAATTGCGTGTAGAGTGCCGCCATGCACCGTCATCGGTGCGTGTCCGTCTTCCAGCTCGATGCGTGCACCCATTTGAGTCAAAGGCTTACGAATACGCTCCATCGGGCGCATGGTTAACGAATGATCGCCGATGAGCATGAACTTATGTGGATGTGCGGCGACCAAGCCGGCCAGCATCCGCATCGTGGAGCCGGAATTACCGCAATCCAGGGGTCCCGAAGGTTGATGAAATTGGCCCCCCACCCCAGTAACTTCGACCACGGCCGTAGGACCAGCGCCAGTTTTGGCCACCTTAGCGCCGAGCGCTTCCATGCACGCCAGCGACGAATGAGGATCGGCTCCGGTTGAAAAATTCGACAACCTCGAGGTGCCTTCCGCAAGACCAGCCAACATGGCATACCGGTGAGAGATGGATTTGTCGCCGGGAATTACGAGGGATCCCTGAAGTGTGCGTGCGGGACGAACAATCTGAGTAGACATTCGTCTTCTAGTGTATCGAAGCTGCGGGCTTCACTCGTGTTGTACCAGGAGTTTCCCGCCTGGCTCAATCTGCAGCCGCGTTCGTAGTGTTGACCCGCGGGGCACGCCCGCCTTGCGAATACAGGTAAAGACCTGCAATCCCAAGAATTGTGGACAGCCAGCCGGAGCGCGAAAAATTGCCGCCTAGATGTTCTGCCCACGCGATATAAGCCCCGGTCGCCACGCAGATCACGCTGGCCGCCATCGCCCACGGGTTCAGGTAGGGGCTGGCCTTCCGTGTCGTCCACCATGCCCCGATGAACATGAGCCCTGCCATAAAGTGCGCCGAAGCGAAGCTGATGTTTTCTATTGAATAAGAACTTGCAAGCTTGAGACAGCCGCTAATCAACATCAAAATGGCTTGGACCGCAAAAAAGCCGCGCACCCGCCTGCGTAGGAGCCTCATGGCGCTAGCCTATGGCTTCGGATGAGGTAGGTACATCACACTTTCTCGTCAATCCTGTGAGGCATCCTCACACTTTCGCAACCGATTCGCGATACCATAACCGTTTGCCGCAACTTCAAGAAGTGGCATTTCAAAGAGGTAAACATAGTAGATGGGTGACAAGCGCTGGGTGTTGTTGATTGCAAGCGAGGTTGGGCGTACCGATTCGGTGTCGGACCGAGCGATGGAACGTCTCGTGGATGCCATTGGTGACGAAGGTTACGAGGTCGTCCGCACTACCTCGCCTGAAGATGGGCGTTCTCTCGTCACTTCTGACCCGAGCTACTCCGCCATCCTGCTGGACTGGGATCTCGAAAGCAACTCGCAGTTCGAAGAACGCGCCGCCCTAGATATCATCCGAGGCGTGCGGCATCGCAACAAGAAGGTCCCGATTTTCCTAATCGCTGACCGCACGCTCGTTTCCGAACTCCCCCTCGAAGTCATCAAACAGGTCCATGAGTACATCCACCTCTTCGGCGACACCCCGGCACTTATCGCGTCGCGCCTGGACACCGCGATCGAGCGGCACCACGAGCAGCTTTTGCCGCCCTACTTTCGGGAGTTGGTGAAGTACAACGACCAGTCCGCCTACTCCTGGGACGCACCGGGCCACATGGGAGGGGTTGCCTTCCTCAAGCACCCGGTGGGCCAGGAGTTCCACAGATTTTTCGGCGAGAACCTGCTGCGATCCGATTTGGGCATTTCCTCTGCACCCCTGGGTTCCTGGCTCGACCATATCGGTCCCCCGGGAGACTCTGAACGCAATGCGGCCCGGATTTTCGGCGCCGATTGGACTTTCTATGTACTGGGTGGGTCCAGCACTTCCAACCAGATCGTGGGGCACGGTGTTATCGCACAGGACGATATCGTTCTCGCCGACGCAAATTGTCACAAGTCCGTCTGTCACTCCCTTACTGTTACGGGCGCCCGACCCGTCTATTTCAAACCAACACGCAATGGCTACGGCATGATTGGACTCGTCCCGCTCAAGAGATTCTCTCCACAATCCGTGCAGGAGCTCATTGGCCGTAGCCCTTTTGCTTCTGCCGCTCGCTCCCAGGAGCCTACTTACGCCGTTATTACAAACTCAACCTACGACGGTCTTTGTTATAACGTCGACCAGGTGGTCGAGCAACTGCGTAGCTCTGTTGCCCGCGTGCACTTCGACGAGGCGTGGTACGCATATGCCAAGTTCCACCCTATCTATCGCGGACGCTACGCCATGGGAGTTCCGGACGAGATGGAAGATCGCCCAACCATCTTTTCTGTACAGTCCACACACAAGATGCTCGCCGCCTTTTCCATGGGTTCAATGGTGCATGTGAAGCTCTCCGACCGTGCCCCTCTGGACTTTGATCAGTTCAACGAATCCTTTATGATGCACGGCACAACCTCGCCCTTCTATCCGCTAATTGCATCTCTGGATGTAGCCGCAGCGATGATGGACGAGCCTGCCGGCCCCACACTGATGGACGAAACGTTGGCCGACGCAATCAGCTTCCGACAGGCAATGAGTTCCGTCGCTCACCGACTCCGGGCAGAATCCGAGAACGGCGAAGGCTGGTTCTTCGGGGTGTATCAGCCGGAGAGCGTCACTGATCCCGCTACTGGTGAGCCTATCCTCTTCGAAGATGCCGAAGACGAGTTCCTTGCCACCGAGCCAAGTTGCTGGACTCTGAAGCCCGGCGACGACTGGCACGGCTACCAAGACGATGGCTCGCCGGAAGACTACTGCATGCTCGATCCTGCAAAAGTGACCATCCTGACCCCCGGTGTAAATGCCCGCGGTATCGTGGCGGAGTGGGGTATCCCCGCAGCCGTCCTCACAGAGTTTCTTGATTCACGTCGTGTCGAGATTGCTCGCACCGGTGACTACACCGTTCTTGTGCTTTTCTCAGTCGGGACGTCTAAGGGCAAGTGGGGCAGCCTGCTCGAAAACCTCTTCGAGTTCAAGCGCCTCTATGACTCCGAGGCGGCGCTCGAAGAGGCGCTCCCGGAGCTGGTGCAGCGGTATCCAACACGCTATCGCAACTTATCTCTCAAAGAACTCTCCGACGAGATGCATCAGGCAATGATCGAGCTCAATCTAGCCGGCCTCGTCAACGAAGCCTGCGACGAAGACTTCGACCCGGTACTCACGCCAGCACAGACTTACCAGAAGCTTGTTCGTCATGAAACGGAGCGCATTCCGTTTACTTCGATGCCCGGCCGGATAGCTGCCGTGATGCTCGTGCCGTATCCGCCTGGCATCCCCATGTCCATGCCGGGTGAACGCCTCGGGGGCCCCGAATCGCCGGTCATTCGACTGATCCTCGCGATGGAGAAGTTCGGCAAGCGTTTTCCCGGCTTTGAGCGTGAAGTACACGGGATCGAAGTGGACAGTGACGGCAAGTACTGGATGCGCGCCGTCATCGAACAAGAGGAGCAACGGCCACCTCAACCGCGACGGTCCAACATGGAGCCTGTCGTTAACACGTCTCGCTTGCCAAGCCGCCCGGTTCGCCATTCAACCGAGTAGCTAGGAAGGAACGGGGCTATTTCTGTCTTGAGTGCCGCCACTGCATCTTATGGGGTCATTCGAGGTCAACTAGTCCCCTTTGCAGGGCAAAAATAGTAGCCTGGGTGCGGTCGCGAGCTCCCATTTTTTCCAGAATCGAACTGACATGGATACGAACAGTCTTGTCGGCGATGCTAAGGTCCTCCGCAATCTCTCGGTTAGAAAACCCTTTCGTTATGCATGCGAGTACCTCCGATTCGCGTGGCGTAAGATCCACGGTGGGCATCCGCTCCGCTAATCGGTTAAGAATATCCTTCGGTATGAACCGGAGATCACGGCTGACGGTCAGGATAGCGTTGAGGATTTGTTCGCCGCTCACGTCCTTTGTGAGATATCCCATGGCGCCACCGCGAATAGCACGATAAATATCCTCACTCCCACGGTAAGCAGAAAGAACAATGCAGCGTGCTCGCGGGAACTCCTTTCGTATTTGCAGCAATACGTCAAATCCACTCATGCGGGGCAGGCGGAGATCCAGCAAGAGCACATCTGGCCCGAGTTGACGGTACATCTCGACCGCTTCCGTCCCGTCGCTGGCCTCGCCACAAACCGTGATCTGAGAGTGAGTCGAGAGCACCGATCGCAGAGCGATACGGGCGAGGAAGTGATCTTCGACCAGCATCACGCGTATCGGCTTCATATTCCTATCCACCTTATGACCTGATGATCCATCAACCCTTTAGCGGTGTCTTGCGCGACGTAGGGCAGTTCGACCGTCACCTCGGTTCCTCGACCGACGAAACTTTGAATTGCGAACTTGCCTCCGATCCTGCGCGCCCTCTCCTCCATCACAAGCAAGCCGAAGTGTCCGCGATGGGACTGTGTGCGGTCGACCGAGAACCCGTGACCGTCATCTCGCACCGTCATAACGAGGGCGCTTTCACTATAGCGCAGGTGCACCAGAATCAAACGTGCCTCGCTATGGCGCAAGGCATTGGAGACTGCCTCAAGCCCCATGCAGACAAGATGGTGTACTGATGCGGGCGGAAGTAGTATCTCGGTGCCCTCAACACCCATGCGCGTTTCAACATGCTCTGGTTTATTGTGGGCACTGATCGCACGAGAGAGTGCCTGAGACAGCACGCCTGTGACTTCGTCGGTATCACGAAGATCCCAGATGATGCGGCGAGCCTCAGCCTGACAGTGCGCCACCATATTTCGCGCCAAATCGCAGGTCTGCACTGCCGCCGATGTTTCCTGAGCTCGATCGGACAGAGATGTGGACAGTGCTTCAAGCTGCCAAGAGATCGCTGCGAAACCAGCCATAAGGCTATCGTGGCACTCTCGGGCTATCCTGTTGCGCTCTTCTAGCACTATGCCCATGTTGCCCTTCAATCGTCGGATTCTGCGCGAATAGAGCTGCGCCATGATCGCGAATACCAGCGTCGCAGCAAGGAGATAAAAACTATATGTGTTATACAGATGCGGTGTTTGGTAAACGGGAAGAGATACGACAGGACCGCTCCAGGGTTCCCCGCTCGTACGTGCCTGCACTTCAAAGGTGTAGGAGCCCGGATCGATCCGTCGATAGCGCGCATACCGCGAATGTGTGGTCACCCAGCCAGAGTCGTATCCAGCCAATCTATAGCGGAATTCTACCTGGGAAGGATTTGCGAGTCGCTTCGCACCGAAGCGGAACATCACATCCGTTTCACCTGCCGCGATCTGAACGTGCGATCCATTCTGCAGAGTGCCTGGCTTCGCATCGTTCCCAAAACTCCAGCCGGTCATGCGCGCTACTGGTACGGGTAAGGGCGCCGTTTCTGTGAAGGCAGTCGTGTGGACAAAACCTTTGCTGGTCGCGAAGAACAGTGTTCCGTCACGCAGGTGTGTGGCAGAAGGTTTGGAAGGTCCACTGCAGTCGCTTGACGGCATACCGTCGGATTTGCCAAATTGTGTGGCGGAGATGTGAGAGGTGCCCCCGTGAGCTACATCATCCAGTTCTGAGGCTGCGACCCGTACGATACCTCGGGAAGTTCCTAGAAACAACTTGCCATAGTTGTCTTCCACCATGTTGTAAACGGGCAATTGCGGCAAACCGGAGTCGGCTGGTACAGGATTTGCAGTGTTGCCGTTTATATAGGCCAGCCCGCCCGTGCGCGGGGCAGCCCAAATTGTATTGTGGGAGTCTCGCGACAGCGAAAGAACATAAGGATGTGGCATACCCCGAATTAAGTCCGGCTTGCCTTCGCGAATGCGATAAAGGCCGGAGCTGGTCCCGGCAAGCATGCCTTGGCCGTGCTCCTCGAGCAAGTCCGTAATCAATTTGCCAGGAAGCACTTCCACGGCTCTACCGCGTAAAGGGATGCCGTCCGGGAAATACAGCAGGCCAGTATAAGTTCCGACCCAGAGAGCTCCCTTCGTATCGAAGTAGAGCACACTGATCGCGTTTGCGGGGGATTCGATGCCGATGGTGTACCGCCGGTAGGTATGACCGTCGTAGCAATATATCCCGTTGAACCAGGTTCCAATCCATATCCGACCGGAGAGATCCTCAGTGATCGCGCGAATAGGATTCGTAGGCGGAGTGCCTGGGAGGGTCACCGGCGACGTACTGTCGCCTCGCCGCCGAAATACCCCCTGGCCCCAGGTGCCGAGCCATAGGTCTCCGTGACTGTCGCCGAAAGCAACGGCGGCGTACGACGGTGCAAAGCCATGCTGCTGTCGTAGAGGAGCGAATGGTGCCTTACGCCAGCGGCTGAGTCCGCCTGTCAGCATTCCTATCCAGAGGTTGTCTTCATCGTCTACAAAGAGTGTGCGGATGCAGTCGTCAGGAAGACCGTCGCTTTGTCCCCAGTGCGAGATTTGGTCCTCATCCCAACGCCACATACCGTCACGCTTAGTGCCGATCCATAGCTCTCCGCCGCGGCCGCTGGCAAACGCCGTAACCTGGCTCGGCAGCTCTGCTCGAATGTTCAGGTTGAAATGTTCAGTTCGAGGCTTCTTTGTCACTTCGAGCAAAGCCCGACTTGTTCCGACCCAAATGTGACCGTTGCGATCGCGGTAAGCAGCAACTGGATCGCCCAGACTGGGCTGTACAGGCAATCGCCGCGTACGGCCTGCATGCCAGTGAAAAAGCCCCATTGATGTCACGAAGAACATACCATCACGCTGATCAGGAGCGAAGACCTTCGTAAGGTCGCCGCCGATAATGCCCACGTTCGCTATGCTTTCAAGCCGATGGTCGGAATATCGCTCTACTCCGTTTTGGGTCGCAATCCACAGCGTTCCGTCCTTCGCTAGATACATATCCCGAACCCGCTCATTCAGCCGGCCGGCAGCTTCGCTAATATTGATGCTCCCATCACTGGTCTGATGGATTACACCGCGCCCGTCTGTACCGATCCAAAGATCGGTGGAAGTGCCCGCGATGACAGCATTAACCGGGTCCCCTCCCGTGGACTGACCATAAGGCGCGTTGAGGCGCTCGAACGTAAGACCGTCGAATGCGGATACGCCAGAGAAAGTTGCCAGAAGCAGCGTGCCGTCCGGCTGCTGGGAGATCATGCGAACGTTGTTTTCAGGTAGTCCGTCTTCAACCTGCCACTCCTGCTTCTGGTACTCGAGAAGACTGAGGTGGTGATCGCGCTTCTGTGCCTCCATGCTGCCGCTTGCCAGTGCGGCAACGCAGAACAAGAAGAATACGAACATCTTCCACGAACATCGAGAGCGACGCATGAGAAGGTATCACTACGCCACCACAGATCGCCTAACTTTTCAATGGAATCTTTAAGCTACGCTGACTGGAAGCTCGACTTCCGTCATGATCAGCGGGCGTTCTGGATGGACGAAGACCCAGCATAGCCCTCCGCACGCAGCAAAACCAGCCGCAACGGCGAAAGAGGTGGTCCAACCAAAATGTTGTGCAATCCACGGCGTGAGAGACGCTGTCACCGCCCCCCCGATCTGTCCACCCATATTGACTATCGAGGAGAAAATACCCGAACTTGGACCGGCGATATCAATCGCCACGGACCAAAATGAGCTCTGCGAAAAGTAGAGCGAGCCTGCGCCGCAGGCAAGGATTACGCCGGCCAGCAGAGGACTATGCACGCGAGAACCAAGCAGGAGAAATGCACCGGTGGCAAGCAACGATGCCGTCGCAATCCAGCAGCGTCCTATTCGGAATCCATTGTTTTGTGTCAACCAGTCACTCAACGCTCCACCGGCAAGACAACATAAAGTCATCGATAAAAACGGCAGCATCGAGATGCGTGCGCTCGATTTGAGATCGAACCCCCGAACCTGCGTCATGTACAAGAAGAACCAACTGAAGTAGATCCATGAAACGTAGCCAAAGCAGAAGTAGCCGAACATCAGGGCCGGGAGGTCGCGCCGACGAAAAAGTGTCCCCCAGGAGACCCGGAGCGCCTCACTGCCGACTGCAACTCCGTTCTTCGCAGCGAACGCTCTGGATGCCAGCCCTACTTCTATCTCCTGTAACTCAACCATAGATAAGTTTGGCTGGTCAGAAGGCATATCTCGTGACGTGAACCACCAAACAAGTCCGATCGCGCTGCCGAGGATTGCACTGAAGTAGAAGGCAGATCTCCATCCATCGTGAGCGATAATCCAGTTCAGTAGCGGAGGCGTAAGTCCGCTTCCGGCGCCTACACCTGCGAAGATGAGACCGTTGACGAATCCTCGCTCCCTGATCGGAATCCACTGCGATACGAACTGATTGGCGGCAGGGTAAACCACCGATTCGCCGGCACCAAGAATAAGCCTTATCGCAATAAGGAATACAACCGCACCGGGTATTCTGGCCGGGAGGAGAGCTACAAGAACCGTCGCCACGCTCCACCAAATTGTTCCTAACGTGAGTACGCGGCGGGGTCCAAATCTAGCGGCTAGCCACCCTGCAGGCAATTGGAAACCCGCATACCCGACCAAAAACGCACTGAAGATCCAGCCGAGCCGCTGATTGCCAAGCCCAAACTCTTCCGCAATTTGCAATCCAGCAATAGAGATGTTGGTTCGATCAAGGAAGGCAATTGCGCTCAGAGCGAACAGAACAAACGCGAGAAAGAATCGCACTCGGATCAGGTTGCTCAAGCGAGTCATAAGGAGCCTCAGCATAACCTCAAGCTTCACAGACGCCATAGGGCC
>Ga0157372_10007813_pt1 | contig 11360 bp, 5 predicted proteins | sample C55metaG_FD_115307 | JGI IMG/M metagenome (GOLD analysis project Ga0157372, IMG submission 115307) | Corn rhizosphere microbial communities from Kellogg Biological Station, Michigan, USA - C5-5 metaG | ecosystem: Host-associated > Plants > Roots > Rhizosphere > Soil | place: USA: Michigan...
GAGAGTTGCCGCCTTCTTTGAGCTTTGCTCAAATGCGCTGATGGCGGCCAGCCGTCCCTTGTCGTACGCATACTCCATATAGCCACACTTGGACTGTGCCACGCGGCAGTCCAGCCCAAGATCGTTGGAATCGCTCAAAAACCCGGCGAGTTGCGAACGGTTCTCAATTCCCGCTCATCGGCGAGCACATCTGATCGCCTCGTAAGGACGGGTCCACCATATATCTCGGCCGACCTGCTCACTGGTTGGCACTAGGATGGAAGGCAACTGGCAAAACGCGCTTGTCCTGCCTGCGTAAATTTCCTAGAAGGCGGAAATGGGGGATGATGACGACGTTCTAAAGGCCGCAGGCGAAGCGTTGTACGGGCGGCAGTGGCAGTCGCCCCTTTCACGTGACCTCGGTGTCACCGATCGGACCATAAGAAATTGGGCTGCCGGCGCCAACCGACCCAGCGACCTTGTTGAGCGGATTGTCCCCCTCCTGCGCGCCCGTCAGACCCAGATCATCAACGTCCTCGCGCTCGCTGAGCGTCTTCAGAACAGGTAACCACATGGCATCGACGACGATCTTCGAAAGCTGCCAGCCTCGGCAGGATATCCTGAACGGCACGATGTCCGAGTCGGAATTTGCTGCGCGCTTAGGCCCCGTACTTTCGGGCCAAGGTCCTGCCGACTATGTGGACGCCCGCCGCTTTTTCGCTAACACCTATCCGACGGCCGGCCTCAAAGAACTGCTCGGGCAGGTGCTCGGCCGACTTTCGGGTGACGGTTCATCCTCGGCAGTGTTCCGGCTCGATACAAGCTTCGGTGGCGGCAAGACTCACGGCCTGATCGCCCTCATCCATGGTGCCCGCGAGGGCTCTTCGGTGCCCAACATGGGTGAGTTTATTGCGCTCCCATCCATGCCGACCGACACCTCGGTGGCGGCATTCGACGGCGAGGCGTCCGACCCGTCGAATGGCCGCATGATGGGCGATGGAATCCGGGCCTTCACCCCATGGGGCGAGATCGCCTATCAGATCGGCGGCGCCGCCGGGTATGATCTCGTTCGAAACTCCGACGAGATGCGGCGGGCACCTGGCGCCGACACGCTGGCCGAAGTCTTCGGTGAGCGCACAGTTCTTGTCGTGCTCGACGAGCTCGGCGAATACCTGCGAAAGTGCCCAGACGCCTATGGGCGCGACCAGATCGCCGCCTTCTTAAAGGCGCTCTTCGCCGCGGTTGAGAGCCGGCCTCGGGCCGCTGTGGTGTTCACGCTGGCCGTCCGCTCGGATGGCAAGGCCACGGATGCCTTCGCCCGCGAGAACGAAGAGATCTCTCGCATCGTCGCGGAGCTGGAGAGCGTCTCCGGCCGCAAGGCGACCATTCTCAACCCTACCAGCGATGACGAGACGGCGGCCGTGCTCAAGCGGCGGCTGTTTGAGCGCGTGGATGTCCCCCAGGGCGCCCTGGACGATTACACCGCTCTGTGGACGCAGTATCGGGACCGGATCGACGCTGGGCATCAGGGCTCGGAGGCACGGATCGCGATCGAGGCGAGTTATCCTTTCCATCCTGATTTGTTGGATACGCTGACCGGCAAGACAGCGACCCTCGCAGACTTCCAGCGCGTGCGCGGCATGCTGCGCATCCTTGCCAAGACCGTCGCGAGCGTCTGGGCGAAGCGGCCGAAGGACGTGGCACTAATCCACACACATCACATCGACCTGGGGGACGAGGGCATCCGTCGGGAATTCACAACCCGGCTGAACCAGAGCGCCTACGACTCGGCTATCCTCAACGACATCGACGGCAAAGCTGGCCGACCGGCGCTCGCCGCCGGAATTGACACGGATCGGTTCGGTGGTCTGCTGCCCTATGCGAGCTATGTCGCGCGGACGATTTTTGTCCACACGATGGCCTACAACAACGAGCTTCGCGGCCTGACTTCGGCACAGCTGCGCTATTCCATTCTGTCTCCCAACGCCGATTTGAGCTTCATAGCCGACGCCGAGGCCGCTTTCATTCAGGGCTCTGCCTATCTCGACGATCGGCCTGGCGTACCGCTGCGCTTCAATGCCGAGGCGAACCTCACCCAGATCATCGCGCGTGAAGAGCGCAACGTCGATGCTGACGCGCTGAGGGTCGAGGCCGATACGCGCATCAAGGACATCTTCGGCGGCAACGGTTCGTTCGAAGCGATACCTTTCCCTGCAGGGGCCTTCGACGTTCCGGACGACATTGGCGACGGCAAGCCGCGCCTGGCCATCATTCATCATCAAGCCCTCTGTATCGGCAACATCGCAGATGAGGTGCCGGACCTCATCTCGACGATTTATCAGCGGAAGGGGCAAGACGGTGGCGGCTTGCGCCAGCTGCGCAACAACCTGGTATTCCTCGTCGCCGACGACCGTCATGTGCGGCGCATGACGTCTGCCATCTCACGCCATCTTGCGTTGCAGGAGCTGAAGCGGGCCGATCGGCTGACCGAACTCGCCGACCACCAGAAGGCGCAGGTGATAGAGCTCGCCCGGCGCTCCGAATCGGACATCGCCGTGTCTATCCAGCAGTGCTATCGGCACTTGTTCTACCCGTCCCGCACCGCACTCGGTGGCGGCACCGTATCTCTCGACCTCGCCACGATTGATCAACACTCTGCATCCGAGCGGCCGGGGTCCGGCCAGGTGCAGATCGTCCGCCAGCTTTCCGACATCGGCAAGCTGCGGACGCCCGAGGACCAGCCCGATCAGCCCGCGTACGTTCGCGATCGCACCCCGCTGAAACGCCTCGGCCAGATGACGGCGGCGGATCTTCGCGCTGAATTTCGCCGCGATCCCGCGCTGCCGATGCACGTCGGCGACGATCCATTCCGTAAGCTCGTCATTAAAGGCATCAATGATGGTGCTTTCGTCTACCAGCGCGAAGGCTTGACCGCAGGCAAGGGTGACCCCGTCCCGTCGATCGTCATCGATGGTAGCTCGATCGTCTCGACAGCCGACTATGCACGAGACCACGGTATCTTCCCTCGGCCTGTCAAGGCGATCGAGATGCCATCGGAGGAGGCAGCTTCATCCGTGACCGGTGGCGGTACGGCGGAGGCAACCCCGAGCAACGGGATCACCGGCGTTCCTGCTTCGGCAGGAGTTCCAGGTGGGCAGGCCACCGGCGATGCGACAACCCCACCCCCGCCGACTGCCCCGACGTTCACTAGCGAGGGCGTCCTAAAGGACGCACTCTCGACCGTCTTCCAGCGTGCTCGAGCCGCCCGGGTCGAAAAGGTCGCCCGGCTCGCGCTCACCCCCTTTGAGGTCGCCCATTTCTACATGCTGCTCAACGTAGTTGAGAGCGTACCCGGCGCGACGAAGAAGGCTAACGCCACCATCGAATTCGAGACGACGGGCCAGTCCATCATCACTATGACGATTGAGGGCTCAGTCGGGGACGCGAAACAGACCCGCGATTACGTGGAACCCCAGCTACGCGCCGCCACGGAAAAAAACGTCAGCGCCATCATCAATCTCGAATTCACCGATGGTCTCGTGCTGGCTGGTGACGAGCCAGAAAAGATTATTGAACGCCTGACGAAGTTCGGCACGTCCGCCGCTTTCGTCGAAGTCACCGCAGAGGCATGAGCATATGGTACCCAAAACAGCAAGGGCCGAGCGCGTGACGCTTCCCACCATCGAGCCGTCGTACGAAATCCGCGCTCGGCGCATCGTGGGGAACGATCTCCAGGTCGAAATTTGGCAGCTGCCGTCTCCATCGTCGCCCCACATCCACGCGCCGATCCGCGTCGCCGGCTTGGCCGGCCGCAATCTCGATATTAATCAGGTTCGTATCCTCAAGAAGCTGAAGGAAGCGGGCATCCGGCTTGAGGTCATGCCCGTCGATGGGCTTCGCGCACCCATCCGCGAGGACGCCGCTCTGCGCCTGGCCCTGCTGTTCCGGACACTTGCTCCGATGCGGTCCCGTGCCGCGATGGTCCACGTCGCCGAAGGCATAGAGGCGATGGCCCGCGAAGAGGCCGCCTATTGGCTTGGAATGGCAGTGCACCGAAAAAATCCGAGACGCGTACTGACCGCTCTTCGGATTCTTCTTACAGCACCCGCGCGCTAACGGACTCGCATCATGCAGAAAAAGCGCCTAATTGAAACATTCCTCCCGATCGCGGATCTCGGCGAGGAAAGTACCCGCGAGCGCCGCTCAATGACAGCGCTTCCACCGATCTATTATTTACATGTGTGGTGGGCGCGACGTCCACTCATCGCATCTAGAGCAGCGGTGCTCGCGTCGATACTCCCATCCGACACAAGTGTCGCGGATTTTAAGCATGCGCTCGGGATTCACGGCAATCCTGCCCTTGTAAAGGCTAAGATCGATATTGCGAAGAAAACCAAGGCCGATCTTGGACCGAACCCATATGGCTACGCTCGGGCGTTCCAGTACGATTCCCAACCCGACGCCAAGCGCCTTTATCCTTCTTTAGATAAGGTGGTCGTCCTCGACCCAACTGCCGGAGGGGGTGCAATTCCTCTTGAGGCTGTTCGTTTGGGCTTCAAAGCCTATGCAAACGACCTGAATCCGGTTGCCGCCCTTATAATGAAGGCGACCATTGAACTTCCTCTTAAATTCGGAAAATCGCTCAACTTCGAGTATTCCACTCTTGTCGAGCGCTACCTTAAGAAGTGCGAAGGGAAGTTTGTAGGGATATATCCGCTTGAACGCGACGGCGATCAGGTACTGGGATATCTTTGGGCACGGACAGTCAAATGTCCATACTGCAGTGGCACCGTGCCGCTATCGCCAAACTGGAACATAGGTCCAGAAGCGGCGATAGCGGTTCAACCCCAACTTGGCGAGGGCTTAGGTGACGATGCGCGTCATTGCACCTTCGCGATCGTGACGCCGAGTGATCAGAGTCCCGGCACGGTAGCTGCGGGCGACGCAGTCTGCGTGTTCACCGATTGCCGGCGATCAATCGACGGCGACGAGATTAAGCGTCAAGCCCAAGCTAGCGGCTTGGGAGAGCAGTTGCTTGCGGTCGCCTTCAGGCGTCGAGACATAGTGAAAGATGCTCGCGGAAAAAATAAGTCCGTCGTGACACGCGGCTATCGCGCTCCGTCGCACACGGACAATAATCTCGACCATATTCACAATCTGCTCGGGACGAAACTCGATGAGTGGGAAGTGCTCGATCTTGTTCCAAACGAGGAGGTTCCAGTCGGAAGCAAAACCGATGAGGCACGCCGATATGGCATGACCCGATGGAGAGATTTGTTTTCTCCTCGGCAGCTATTAGCACAAGGTTTCTGTGCCGAAGCTTATCGTGAGCTTCTCGATGAGGATCGGATCGCAGGTTCACTCACTTCTTTGCGTGAGGCTGCCTATATATACTTAGCGCTCGGATTGGATAAGCTTCGGGATTACAATTCTCGAATGACGCGGTGGCATTCGAAGCGCGAGACGATTGTGAATACGTTCGACAGACATGATTTCGCATTCAAATGGTCTTACGCGGAAATGCCTCATGCTATTCAAGGCGGAGGCATAGCTTGGGCGTTGAAGAATACCGGAAAAGCACTTCGTGAGCTCGCTGATCTCGTGAGTGCCGGCGCTACAGATGATTTACTTTCATCCGCCTCGAATCGCAGTGGTGAAATTACGATCACCAATCAGTCGGGAGCTTCTCTTTCCAATATCAGCGATCACTCAGTTGATGTGATCGTAATGGACCCCCCGTACGGGGCCAATGTGATGTATGCCGAGCTGTCCGATTTTTTCTACGTTTGGTTGAAGCGGACGGTAGGAATCGTGTCACCTGATGCGTTCACACGCCGGCTCACGGACAAGCAGGATGAAGCAGTGGCGAATGTTGCTCATTTCAAGGGAGAGAAGGGCGCATCGAAACTCGCAGAGCGAGACTACCGCTTTAAGATGGAGGGGATATTCGCTGAATGCCGGCGCGTTCTAAACAACGACGGCATAATGACAGTGATGTTTACTCATAAAGAGACCGGTGCTTGGGATGCACTTGCAATGTCTCTAATGGATGCGGGTTTTGTGATCACAGCATCATGGCCGATTAACACTGAGGCCTCAGGATCCCTGCACATCAAGGACAAGGCTGCTGCCAATTCGACTATCTTTCTTGTCTGTCGTCCGCGCGAGCAGGCCCGTGGAGAGCCGAAGTATTGGGAGGACGTCGAGCCGGAAGTCGCTCGCGCGGTAAAAGAGCGAGTAGGCGAGTTCCAGGCGGCGGGCATTCAAGGCGTCGATCTCTACCTCGCGAGCTTCGGTCCTGCACTGGAGGCGTTCTCGCGTCACTGGCCCCTCACGCGTGGTACACCGGCGCCCGAACCGAAGCGGAAGCGTCGGACGCAGAGCGACCTGTTCGAGGTGTTCGACCCCTATGCCGTTCGTCCGGAAGACGCGTTGAACGCAGCCCGTCGCGAGGTGAAAGCCTGGCGCCTCGCGCAGCTCGCGTCGGCGAAGGCGCAGGCCGACATGGACGCCACAACTGCATTCTATGTTCTCGCCTGGGACGCTTTCAAAGCGGTAAGCTTCCCCTATGACGAGGCCCTTCGGCTCGCTCGCGCCGTCGGCGTCGATCTCGAGCAGCAGATCATTGGCCGATTGGCCGAAAAGAAGGCTGCCGAGATCAAGCTGTGGGATTCAGCCACGCGCGTAGCCAAGGGAGCGATCGGCCCCGCTGACGGATCCCGCGGCATGATCGACGCGCTCCACCACGCTGCCCACGTGATGCGAACCCGCGGCGCCGAAGCAACGCAGGAGATGCTGGAAAACGCCGGCGTTGCACGCGAAGACTCATTCAAGGTCGCGATGGAGGCTCTGCTGGAAGTCTTGCCGCCCTCAAAAACGTTCTCCGGCATTGACGCTGAGAAGGCCGTCAAACCAGCAGCTGACGACTTTGATGCGCTCGAAACGCTGCGGCGCATCGCTTATGCGGGGGAGATTGGCGAACCGCAGCAACTCGAACTTTATCGCGAAATGATGGCCGCAGAGTAGGATGTTGCTGCAGGACCGCGCCTGGAAGCTGAAATACAGCCGCGAAGACGGCGACCTCGTGTCGCGGTTCTGGGTGCCAGCATTGTCGTCCGCGATCCGCTACGATCGCACCACGGGCTATTTCCGGGCAGGCAGTCTGGCGCTCGCTGCCCGAGGAATCGAGCATCTTGCCCTCAACAATGGCAAGATGCGGCTTCTGGTTGGATGCACGCTCGACGAGGGCGAGGTCGAGGCAATCGAGCGCGGTATGCTGGCAACCGACGTCATCGCCAGCAAGACTGATCTTGCCCTGCCATCGACCGCCTCGGGCGGCGAGCGCGAGGCGCTCGAGCTCCTCGCATGGCTCGTCGCGCGGGGCATGCTCGACGTCCGGGTTGCACTGCCCTGCAATCCTGTCACGCGAGAGCCAGTGGTCGGGAGCGCGATCTTCCACGAAAAGACCGGTATCATCGAGGACAAGACTGGCGAGCGGATCGCCTTCACCGGTTCGATCAACGAGACCGTTCAAGGGTGGATGAACAACGGCGAGACGTTCACCGTCTTCAAGTCCTGGACGTCAAACGTCGAGTATGTCGACGAGGAAGACCGAGCGTTCGCCACCTACTGGGCGGATCGCGCTGACCGGATCCGCACCTATGACGTTCCCACCGCAGTGCGGCTCGACTTACTACGCTTCCTTCCACCAGACGACGAACTGCCAGGAAGGATGCGCGAGAAGCCGGTGCCCGTGCCAGAGCCGGTCGGGTTTACTGAGGAGGCGACGCCGGCGACGCCGCTACATGACTGGGATCGGGAGCGCGCCGATCTATGGCACCGGATACGAACGGCCGCTCGCGATACGAATGGCGGAATCTGGGTTGGCGAGGCTACTTCGCCGGTAGAGCCCTGGCCCCATCAACGGCGGGCATTCATGCGGATGTATGGCGAGCGGCCGGATCATGCTCCGCGCCTTTTGATCGCTGACGAGGTCGGTCTAGGCAAGACTGTGCAGGCGGGACTCCTTGTCCGCCAGGCGTGGCTTGCCGGCCGTCTCCGCCGCGGCATTATTCTCGCTCCGGCCAACGTCTGTTCCCAGTGGCAGGCTGAGTTGCGGGAGAAGTTTGCGCTCGATTGGCCCATCTACGATGGCAAATGCTTTCGCCGATATGATGCAGCTAACCAGTCGAGCGTAGACACGCCCGTAACCCGCGACGCATGGTCCGCGGAGCCCTTTGTCATTATGTCCAGCCATTTGGCACGTCGGCGCGATCGGCGGCCAGAGCTTCTTGAGGCCGAGCCTTACGACCTCGTAGTCGTCGATGAGGCGCACCATGCGCGGCAGAAGCGTACTGGCGGCCGCGTTGATCCGAACATGTTGATGCGACTTTTGCGCGATCTACGCCATCGCGCTCATGGCTTGATTCTACTTTCCGCTACCCCTTTGCAGACGCATGCGATGGAGCTCTATGATCTTCTGTCGCTGCTAGGCCTGCCGCCGGAGTGGGATGCTGTCGCCTACGAGCGATATTTCGCCGGGCTCGTGGACCCGCATCTGTCGGTCGACAAGATGGAGGAGTGCGCGCGCCTCTTTCGTGCGACCGAAGCGTTCCATGGTGCTTTGCCTCCGGACCGCGCTGCGCGGAGCGGCGGAGCGGCCGGACAGCCGCTCTCGACGATTCGGACTCGCAGGATTTTGGGCGCGCTTCGCGGTATTGCATCAATTCCCCGTCGCCAGCTGAGCAGCGAAGACCGCGCCGCCGCCGTACGCATCATGAAACGCTGGACGCCAGTCGCTGCCCTCATGTCGCGCCATACTCGCACGCTGCTCCGCCGCTATCAGGCGGAAGGAAAGCTGCAGGCGCGCATCGCCGTGCGCGATGTGCAGGACCGGTTCATCGGCATGGAGTCCGCCGAGCGCGACATCTACGAGCGTGTCGAAAACTTCATTCGGTCTGCATACCAGAACGCCGATCAGGCAAAGCGTACCGCCATCGGCTTCGTGCTAACGATCTACCGCAAGCGACTGTCATCCAGCTTCGCCGCCCTGGCGCAGAGCCTTCGCGGTCGCCTCGATAGAGCCGTCGATGACGATCAGTTTGATCTCGAGGAAAGCGGCGAGGAGGTCGAGACTGACGAGGTGAAGGAAAAGGAGGATGTGGCGCGCCAGTTGCTGGAGAGTGCCGCCATTCGCGATATCCTAGCGGACGTCGTGCAGCTGCCGATCGACACAAAGGCGCGCGCGCTTCGCGACGAACTGACCGGGCTTGCAGCGGAGGGCTACCAGCAGACGATGGTGTTTACTGGCTACACCGACACGATGGACGGCCTGCGCGACTGGCTTGCGGATCAAACTGGCCGCGAGATCATCTGCTTTTCGGGTCGCGGGGGCGAGATTCGTACGCCCGATGGCGCGTGGAAGCTGGTATCCCGCGCCGATATCAAGAAGCGGTTCCGCGAGGGGAAGGGAGACATTCTGCTTTGCACGGATGCCGCCGCCGAAGGCCTCAATTTCCAATTCTGTGGCTCGCTTATCAACTACGACATGCCCTGGAACCCAATGCGTGTCGAGCAGCGCATCGGTCGTATCGATCGGCTCGGCCAGAGCTTCGAGAGCATCAAGATCGTCAACCTCCACTACAAGGACACGGTAGAGACTGAGGTCTATCTCGCGCTTTCCAGCCGGATCAAGTTGTTCGAAGACATGGTCGGTGGGCTCCAGCCGATCCTATCGGCGATCAGTCGAGAGATCGCGACCTTGGCGCTCGCCGGCGCCCATGTGGATGTTGATGCGATGGTCGCATCGACTATTGATGCTGTGGACGTACCAACGATCGACATCGACGATGTTGATGATCTTGGCGATATGCCCGAGATGGGTCGATCAGCCCTTTCGATTGAAGACCTTGAAACAATCGTGCGAGAGCCGCGCTTGCTGCCGTTAGGTTACGATCTCCAGCAACTTGATGGGGTCGACTTTGCCGTTGAAGAGCCGAGTTCGCGACGCCGCCGCCGAGCAACTCTGTCACGAAGTTTTTATTCTAGCCATTTTGATCATACCGACTTTTGGACACCAGGTAGCGCAGCCTTTCCAACTGAAGGCTTACCTGAGCCAGTTAATCCCTAGTCCGCCGCGCCCATCTGATATCCGAGAATCGCTTTTACGAGACGCAGCGGCTTCTTGCGATGGTCCCGCGTGAACGGATCGCTGATCCACACTCTGGCCCCTACAAGTATTTATTCCCCCGATTATCGAATGCGGGCTTCGTGCCCTCGAGAACATTGACGACAGCCTGGTTAAGAGCGGGGTCTTCGATCGAGCCCGCGAGATAAGTGATGCTGCACATAGCTTTCCGGTCGAACTCAGCGAAAATAATCTGTTCGGCATCGCACACGACGGCCAGGTTTGGGTTGTGCGTCACCATGATGATCTGCCGGTTTTCTTTTGCAGCATTGAGGACTGGCACGAGCAGACTAACAATTGTTTCATTGTCGAGATTTTCCTCGGGCTGGTCGAGGATGATCGGATTTCGCTTCTTGTCGACCAGAAGATAGAAGATCAGAAGCAAAGCCCCCCGCTGTCCCGGTGAGAGCTGCTCGATCGGCGTGTCCTGGAACAACAGAGTGTATTTCGGCTCAAGATACTCAAAGCTGTATATCAGATCATATACTTCCGTCGGCGTTCTGTCTTTCCGCATCAGCCCGTTGAGGTCGGCTTGATCTGGTGCCCGCTGACGTGCCGCATCATGCAGAAGTTTATGAAGATCCTTGGCGAGTGCCAAAGCGCCTGCTTCGTTATCTAGGTCCTGCGCTTCAACGCGCGCCTTAATTGCCCCCCTGCTTTCATCCTCGCCCCGCAGCTCTCCAATACTCTGCTTGACGAGGGAAAACAGCCGTTCTGACACCAGATCATGATAGGCCGCTAAATGGGATCTAAACTGGAGGCGATATTCGTCCCGTATCAAGCTGTTCTCTGAAATGACTTTTTGGAGAGGCTCAAACAGCTTCTGGCGTTGATCGCGTTGTAGAGCCAGAACATGGAAAATTTGGGCTGCAAGCCCGGTGCGTTGCGCGCGGCGCTCATCGAGCAAACGTGGAAGCTGGTCCAGTTGGGACAGTCGTGCTTCCAACCCCAGTTTGCTGTCCGGAACATCAGCCGCGCCTTCGATTTCGCTTACGGACATCTGCCATGTCTTCATTGCGTTGAGATGGTCTTGGTAGGCGCGCTGTGGTCCGTTGAGCGCTTCAGTGGCTTGTTCAGTGCGGCCGGAATGCTCCGCTCTTTCCTTTTTGATCCCTTCAATCCGTGCGGCTAGTGTCCCGATTTCTCTCTCCGCGCCGGAATCTACGTCGCGCACCTTTCCTTCGTTGATTTCAAA
>Ga0157372_10007815_pt1 | contig 11357 bp, 9 predicted proteins | sample C55metaG_FD_115307 | JGI IMG/M metagenome (GOLD analysis project Ga0157372, IMG submission 115307) | Corn rhizosphere microbial communities from Kellogg Biological Station, Michigan, USA - C5-5 metaG | ecosystem: Host-associated > Plants > Roots > Rhizosphere > Soil | place: USA: Michigan...
CGCATGGAAGCGGAGATCAACAAGCAGGGAAAGTCGATACGGCGCACGCAGCAGGCGTTCGTCCTGTTCGCCGCCGCGGCGCTGATCATCGCGCTCGTGAACCTGATCGCCGTCAGCGCAAAACTGGGGACCAAGGACATTCACGTGACCGCGGCGGCTGCGCCGGCCGCGGCAGGCGCCACCAAGGCGGCCACGCCGCCCGCGCTCGCGCACAAGGTGAACGTGTCGCTTAAGGAGTTCAAGGTCAATCCGAACGCGGCGCAGGCGGCGGCCGGGAAGGTGACCTTCAAGGTGCACAACGCCGGCACGGTTACGCACGAGTTCGTGGTGCTGAAGACGAACACCCCCGCGAACGCGCTGCTGAAGGGTGACCGCGCGGACGAGTCAGGCAACGTCGGCGAGACCGGCGACCTGAAGGCTGGGGCGAGCAAGACGCTCTCGCTCAACCTGCCGCCTGGCCACTACGCCCTGATCTGCAACCTGCCGGGCCACTACAAGGCCGGACAGCACACGGACTTCACGGTCAAGTAACCACCTCGCTCAGCGTCGCGAGACGAAGTCCGGCGGCCAGCGCTCGCTCCCCCAGGGGGGCGAGCGCTTCCGCTGTTGGCAACGCGCTCTCGCGGTCCGCGTACCGAGCCGAGTCGTGCAACAGCAGGATCGCGCCGTCGGCGAGGTCGCGCGACGCCAGGTCCGCGATGCGGGCGGGAGGGATCGCCTCCCAGTCCATCCCCCAGCCCGACCAGTACACGGGCCTCATCTTGAGCCATGCGCACGCCTTGAACGAGTGCTCCGAGAAGCGGCCGTATGGGGGCCGGTAGAAGCGCGGGTGCCGGCCGGTCGAGGCCTCGAGCGCGCCGAGACCGCGCGCGAGGTCGTCTCGCGCCTGCTGCGGGCTCAACTCCGCGTGCTCGTCGTGGGCGAAGCCGTGGAGCGCCACCTCGTGCCCGCGGCGCACCACCTCGCGCCCGATGTCCTGGTGCAGCATCAGCTGCTCGCCGAGCATGAAGAAGGTGGCGTGCACGCCGATCGCGTCCAGAGCGTCGAGCACCGCCGGGGTGGAGTCCGGGTCGGGCCCGTCATCGAATGTGAGCGCCACCTTTGCGCCGCCCGGCTCGCCGCGCTCGAGCCCCGGGAACCGCTGCCACAGCTCGAGTGTCTCGACGAACTGGCGGTAGCTAGGCATGCATCATGCGCCGGCCCGCTGCTCTCCCGCTTTGAGCAGGCGCTCGCGGATCTCGCCCTCCTCCTCGGGAGTCGGGTCGAAGGCGGAGACGTCCGGCAGCTCGTCCAGGTCCTTGAGGCCGAACAGACGCTGGAACAGCTCCGTGGAGCGGTACATGACCGCGCCGAACTGCGAGCGCCCGGACTCCTCGATCAGGCCGCGCTCGAGCAGCGTGCCCACGGCGGACTCGGAAGCCACGCCGCGGATGCGCGCGATCTCCGGCCGCGACACCGGCTGGAGGTACGCCACGATGGCCATGCACTCGGCCTGCGCCTGCGTGAGAGGAGGAGTGCGCGGCCGGGCGAGCAGCCTGCGCGCGGCATGCTCTGCCACCGGATCGGTGGCGAGAGTGAAGCCGCCCGCCACCTCGCGCAGCACGACCCCGCGCCAGCCCTCCGCGTAGTGCTCGCGCAGCCGCGCCAGGGCCTCGACCACCTCGCCCTCGCCGGCCTCGCAGGCGTCGGCGAGCGTTTCCACCGACAGCGGCTCCGGCGAAAGGAACAGGAGCGCCTCGACGATGCGCGGCAGGTCGTTCATCGCGCGTTCACCACGATCGGGCCGAAGGACTCCGACTGTTCCCACGTGGCTTCCCCCTTCTTGTAGAGCTCGAGCAGAGCGAACAGGGTCACGGCCTCGGTCACCCGGTCCGCCCCCTGAACCGCCTCGTCAAAAGTGAACCTGCCGCGCCGGGACAGCAGCGACCGCAGATGTGAGAGCCGCTGCTCGACGGACACCGTCGGCATCGCGACGTGGTGCAGCGAGATCGGCTCGGGGATTCTGAGCAGGCCGCCGATCGCCTTGGCCAGCGCGACCGGCTCGTAGGACTTCTCCGCGAGGTCGACCGACACGCGCCGCAGCTCCTTGGGCAGTGGCGCCGAGCGGTAGCGGAAGCCCGACTCGGCCTCGATCCGCTCGCGCAGGAAGGCGGCGGCGCGGCGGTAGCGCGCGTACTCGAGCATGCGCGCGAGCAGCTCGTCGGCGGCCTCCGCGCGGTCGAGGTCGATCTCCTCCTCTTCCTCGCGCGGCAGGATCAGCCGCGACTTGAGCTCGAGGAGCGCCGCGATGAGGACGAGGAACTCGGTGGCCGCCTCGAGGTCGAGCTCTCCGGAGCTCTCGAGATGCGACACGTACGCCAGCACGACCTCCGCCAGGTCCACCTCGAGCAGGTCGACCTCCTCCTTGAGCACCAGGGTCAGCAGCAGGTCGAAGGGACCCTGGAAGACCTCCAGGTCGAGGTCGAGCGAGAGAACCGCCATCGGCGACAGGTTACGAGGGCGGCCCGACGCCCATTCGATCCCGCGCCAGGGCGACGATCTCGTGGGCGATCGCGTGCGCCTTCTCGGCTCCCGAGTGCAGGATCGCGTGGAGCTGGGTCTCGTCGGGGCGCAGCTCCCGATAGCGCTCGCGCACGGGCGCCAGGTAGTTCACGACCTCCTCCGCCACCGCGGCCTTGAACTGGCCGTAGCCGGATCCGTTGAACTCGTTCTCGATCGCGGCGGGCTCCACACCGCGGATCACCGACAGGATGTCGATCAGGTTCGTGATGCCGGGCTTGTCGGGAGCGCGCACGACCTCGGATCCGGAATCGGTCACCGCGCTCTTGACCTTCTTCTCGACCACCTTGGGTTCGTCGAGCACGCGGATCACGCCGGCGTCGCTCTCCGCCGTGGTCGACATCTTGTTGGTCGGCTCCTGGAGGTCCATGATGCGCGCGCCCACGGTGGGGATGCGCGCCTCGGGCAGCACGAACGTCTCGCCGAAGCGCGCGTTGAAGCGCTGGGCCACGTCGCGCGCGAGCTCCAGGTGCTGGCGCTGGTCCTCGCCCACCGGCACCTCGTCGGCGTTGTAACAGAGGATGTCGGCGGCCTGGAGGATCGGGTAGTTGAAGATGCCGGCGGAGACGAGCTCCTTCTGCTTCGCGGACTTCTCCTTGAATTGAGTCATCCGCTGGAGGTCGCCGTAGGCGGTCACCGCGTTGAGCAGCCAGGTGAGCTCGGTGTGCTCCGGCACGTCGCCCTGGCGGAACAGGATGCAGCGCTGGGGGTCGAGCCCGGCGGCGAGCAGGATCGCCGTCGTGTCGAGCACGGTCTCCCGCAGCCGCGCCGGCTCGTACTGCACCGTGATCGCATGCAGGTCGACCAGGCAGTAGATCGCCTCGCCCCGCTCCTGCCCCTCCACCCAGCCGCGAATGGCCCCGATGAAGTTGCCGAGATGCTTCGAGCCCGTCGGCTGGATACCGGAGAAGGTACGCATTGTCAGCGGTCTGTGGCCTGTGGCCTGTGGCCTGTGGCCTGTCTGACAACCGGCCGCTTAGCCGCCAACGCCTCGTCCAATCTGCGCACAGGCGTCGTATACGGCGCGTTCCTCGCGATCTCCGGATCCTCTTTCGCCTCTTCGAGGATCTCGCGGATCGCGTCGGCGAAGCCGTCGAGGCGCTCCTTGGTCTCGGTCTCGGTGGGCTCGATCATCAGCGCCTCGTCCACGAGCAACGGGAAGTAGACGGTTGGCGGGTGGACCTTGTGGTCGAGCAGGCGCTTGGCGATGTCAAGCGTCTTGATGCCGAGCTGGTCGCGCGCCCCGCGCCCCGACAGCACGAACTCGTGCATGCACAGCCGGTCGAACGCGATCGGCAGGTACTCCGCGATCCCGTCCTCGGCGAGCCGGGCGCGCAGGTAGTTGGCGTTGAGCACCGCGGTCTCGGAGACGTCCTTGAGCCCATCGCCGCCCACCGAGCAGATGTACGCGTAGGAGCGAACGAACACGCCGAAGTTGCCCTGGTAGCCGCGCAGCCTGCCGATCGACTTGGGTCGCTCGAAGTCGAGGTCGAAGAACGGCTCCGAGTGCCCGTTCGAGCCCTGGTCGCGGCGCACCACCTGGGGCCGCGGCAGGAACGGCTCGATGCGCTCCGAGACCGCGATCGGACCCGCGCCCGGGCCGCCACCGCCGTGCGGCTGCGTGAACGTCTTGTGCAGGTTGAAGTGCACGATGTCGAAGCCCATGTCACCCGGCCGCGACACGCCCATCACGGCATTGAGGTTGGCGCCGTCGTAGTAGAGCGTGGCCCCCGCGTCGTGCACGATCTGCGCGATCTCCTCGATGTTGCGGTCGAAGAGGCCGAGCGTGTTTGGGTTGGTGAGCATCAGACACGCCGTGTCGCCGTCCGCCTTCTCGCGCAGGTCGTCGAGGTCCACGCCGCCGTCCGGCGCCGTGCCCACCTTGACCACCTCGAAGCCCGCCATCGTGACCGTGGCCGGGTTGGTGCCGTGCGCCGTGTCGGGCGTGAGCACCTTGTGGCGGCTCTCGCCGCGGTCCTCGTGGTAGGCGCGCGTGAGCAACAGGCCCGCCAGCTCGCCGTGCGAGCCCGCGCTCGGCTGAAGCGACACGTGCGGCAGGCCCGCCACCTCGGAGAGCTGCTGCTGGAGCCGCCACATCAGCTCGAGCGCGCCCTGCGCCCAGCGCGGTTCCTGCAGCGGGTGCAGCCGCGAGAAGCCCGGCAGTGCCGCCACCCGCTCGTTCAGCTTGGGGTTGTGCTTCATCGTGCACGAGCCGAGCGGATAGAAGCCCGTGTCGAGGTCGAAGTTCTTCTTCGACAGCACGTTGTAGTGCCGCACGATCTCGGGCTCCGAGATCTCCGGCAGCTCGGCCGGCGACTCGCGGAGCAGCCCCTCCGGGAGCAACTCCGCCACAGGAGTCTCAGGCACATCGAGCTCAGGGCAGACGAAGGCCCTGCGCCCCTCCCGCGACTTCTCGAAGATCGTGACCACGTCCTGTGGCCCGTGGCCTGTGGCCTGTGGCCTCACACCGACACCCCTTCACGCACGGACTGCACCACCGCAGCCAACCTGTCGATGTCCCGCCGCGTCCGCCGCTCGGTGATCGCGACCAGCAGGCAGTCCGCGTACTCCGGGTAGTAGTACTTGAGCCGGTGCCCGGGGTTGATGCCCTCGGCCCTCGCCCGCTCGCACACGGCGTCGAGATCGGGCAGCCGGATCGCGAACTCGCGCACCACCGGGCCCGGATTGACCAGCTCGGCGCCGAGCGCCTCGCGCGCGTAGGCGGTGCGCCGCAGCATCAGCTCGCCCAGCTCCACGATGCCGCGCTTGCCGAGCCACGACAGATAGATCACGCCGGCGAGCGCGTTCAGCGCCTGCGCGGTGCAGATGTTGCTCGTGGCCTTCTCGCGCCGGATGTGCTGCTCGCGCGTCTGCAACGTCAGGACGAAGCCACGCTTGCCGTCCACGTCCACGGTCTCGCCGGCGATCCGCCCCGGCATCCGCCGGATGTAGCGCTCCTGCGCTGCGAAGAAGCCGAACGACGGCCCGCCGAAGTCGAGCCTGTTGCCGAGGGACTGGCCCTCGCCCACGGCCACGTCCACGCCGAACTCGCCGGGCGGCTTGAGGATCCCCAGCGTGAGCGGGTCCACCGAGCAGACGAGCAGCGCGCCGGTGCGCTTGGCCGCCTCCGCCAGCGGGCCGAGGTCCTCCACCGTGCCGAGGAAGTTCGGCTGCTGCAGGAATACCGCGGAGGTGTCGTCGTCCACCGCGTCCGCGAGCGCCCGCAGATCGGTGGCGCCACGATCGTCGAGCGGCACCTCCACCACCTCGGTGCCCCACCCGACCGCATAGGTCGAGAGCGTCTCGCGCGAGTTCGGGTGCACGCCGCGCGACACCACCACCCGGTGCCTGCCGTTTTCGAGCTTCGCGAGATAGCCCGCCGATGCGACGGACGACGGCCCCTCGTACATCGACGCGTTCGCGACGGGCAGCCCGGTCAGCTCCGCGATCGCCGTCTGGAACTCGAACATCGACTGCAGCCCACCCTGCGAGATCTCCGGCTGGTACGGCGTGTACGGGGTGAGGAACTCGGAGCGCTGGAGGATCGAGTCGATCAGCGCCGGCACGTAGTGGTCGTACATGCCCCCGCCCGCGAAGGTCACCTCGTCGTCCGCGTGCCGGTTGCGCGCCGCCAGCCGCCGCAGGTGGTCGTAAACGTCCTGCTCGGCCATCCCGTCGGGCAGCGCGATCGGCTCGCGCTGGCGCACGTTCTCGGGGATGTCGCGGAACAGCTCCTCCACCGAGCCGACGCCGATGGCGTCGAGCATCTCGCGGCGGTCCGCGTCGGTTGCAGACGTGTAGCGGCTCATCTAACTGCCCAGGGACTCCTTGTAGGCATTTACGTCCATCAGCGAGTCGGCCTCGGACGGATCGCTCAGGCGGACTCGCACCATCCACCCCTCACCATAGGGGTCGTCGTTGATCTTCTCGGGCGTGTCCTTCAGCGCCTCGTTCACCTCGGTCACCTCGCCGGACATCGGCGCGAACACGTCGGAAACCGCCTTCACCGACTCCACCTCGGCGTACGCCGCCCCGGCGCTCACCTGCGAGCCCACGTCCGGCGGATCGAAGAACACGACCTCACCGAGCTGGTCCTGGGCGTACCAGGTGACGCCGAAGGTGGCGGTCTCCCCGTCGACCTTGGCCCAGTCGTGCTCCGGGTGGTACAGCAGCCCTTCGGGGTAGCTCTCGTCAGCCACGCTCACTGCTCCTTCCGGTAGAGCGGCCGCTCGCGCACCTCGGCGGGGCGCAGCTTGCCGCGGACGTCCACCTCGATCTTCGTGCCCGGCTCGCGCGCCGTCACGGGCACGTAGCCCATGCCGATGCCGATCTCCAGGCACGGCGACATCGTCCCGCTGGTGACCTCGCCCGCCGGCGATCCGTCCACGAGGATCGGATTGCCCTGGCGCGGGATGCCCTGCTCCGTGAAGGCGAACGGGACGAGCGCGTCGGCGGGCTCGTAGCCGCGCAGCGCCTCCGCCCCGATGAAGTTCGTGTCTAGCTTGCACACCCAGCCCAGCCCCGCCTCGATCGGATTGCGGTCCTCCGACAGGTCGTTGCCGTACAGGTGGAAGCACACCTCGAGCCTCAGCGTGTCGCGCGCGCCCAGACCGACCGGGTCCGCGCCGTCGCCGGTGAGCGCGTCCCACACCGCCACTGCCCCGTCGGGCGGTATCAGCAACTCCACCCCGTCCTCGCCCGTGTAGCCCGTGCCGCACACCAGGCAGTCCACACCGGCAACCCGCGCACGCGAGGTGCGCATGCGCCCCGGCGCCTCGCCCTCGATGTGGCGGGCCAGGATGGCGCGCGCCTCGGGACCCTGGAGGGCGAGCATCGCGTAGTCGCCGGCCGCATCCTTCACGCTCACGTCGAACTCGCCCGCGTGGCGTGCGAACCAGTCGTGGTCGCGCTCGTGGTTGGCCGCGTTCGTGACCGTGAGGAAACGATCCTCGCCGAGCCGGTAGGTGAAGAGGTCGTCGAGCACGCCACCGTCCTCGCGGCAGAGCACCGAGTACTGGGCGCCGTCCGCCGCGATCCTCGTCACATCGTTCGACAGCAGGTGCTGGAGGAAGGCCTCCGCGCCCGGCCCGCTCGTCTCGATCTCGCCCATGTGGGAGACGTCGAACAGCCCAGCCCGCGTGCGCACGGCCACGTGCTCCTGGCGTATTCCCTCGTACTGGACCGGCATCTCCCAGCCGGCAAATGGGACGAGCCTCGCCCCCGCTTCGGCGTGTCGGTCGTGGAGCGGGGTTTCGCGCAGGGTGTCGGCGGCGCTCGTCAGGGCGCAGAGACCCTAGCAACGCCTCCTGCCGTCAGAGCTGCGCCGGAACGGGCGCCCGCTCGCGCTGTGCGGCCTGCACGAGGGCCTCGCAGATCTCGCGCCGGGAGCAGTCCTTCGCCACGAACCCGTCGGCGCCGCCCTGGTCCGCCTCGTCGACCCCCTGGGCGCTCATCAGGATCATGCGCGTGGGGAGGTCGGGACGACGGCGGCGCAGCTCCGAGCACACCTCGGCTCCGGTCATGCCGCCCATGCGGATATCCACCAGAGCGACGTCGGGCTGAACGGACTCGATCGCGTCCAGAGCCTCGTCCCCATCGCGTGCCACCGCGACGAGCTCGAGGCGGCAGTGGCGGGTGATTGCCCTTGCGAGTCCTTCCCGGTAAGCCCTCTGATCGTCGGCGATTACCACCGTGATCGGCTGCGGTAGGTCCATGTGCACATGAATCCTGGCGCGCGCCGGGAGTTCTTCCATCCTCTTGGCGCACACGTTCGCCGCTAGCCCCTCTCCCCCGGTCGCAGGTCATCCGATCGGAGGAAAAAGCGTGCGGGAAACCTCCAATTCCAGCGCGGAACTTGTACGCATTGCGAACCGGACTACTGCGATCGGAGTACTACTACCTCCACCTGATTACCCCCCGCGCGGTGGGTGGGACGCCTGGTTTGGCAGGGCAGGATTCCTTTCGTAATGACGTTTCCGTCCACAGCATCAGCAAGAAGGCCACGCTCCGGCACGCTCTCTGAGCGAGAGTGCGAGGTTCTGGAGCAGATCGCCCGCGGTCACTCGATCGAGGACATTTCAGGCGATCTGTTCCTGAGCCCCCACACGGTTCGGACCCACATCAAGAACATTCTTCGCAAGATGGGGGCCCGTACCCGCGCTCACGCCGTGGCGATGGCTATTTCCGAGGGTCTGATCGACCGTACGCGCGTCGGCCTCCGCTGAGACGCAAGAGTCTCTTCGGACGATCCGCGCGGTGAGCCGCAGCCCTGCGCGCCGGTAGCACGGCGCGGGCACGCGTTCCACCGCCGGCCTGTCCGTCGACCTCGAAGCGTCCGGCGAGCGCCTCCACGCGTTCGGCGCTCGACGCGAGGCCCACGTGGCCTTCGCGCAGAGCGGCCTCGCGGCGCCCGGTCTCGATCCCGCGACCGTCGTCGTCGACGGTCAGGACGATCCACGAGTCGTCCCGGCGGACCTCGACCTTCACGTGCTTTGCCTCGGCGTGCTTGGCCACGTTGGTGAGCAGCTCGCGTGCGAGTGAGAGGATCAGCTCGTCGTGGACGCCGGTGGCCTCCTGGTCGACCTCGATCTCGCACTCGAAGCCCCCGCGGCGCCCCTGGTGATCCGCCACGGCGCGGATGGCTGACGCGAGGCCCGCGTGCTCGAGCACGACCGGATGCAGGTTGAAGACCGCCTCGCGCAGGAGCTGAACCGCGCGCTCAATGCCCTCGCGGGCGCGCACGGCGCGCTCGGGATCGCCGTCGGGCTCCTCGATCACCTCGACCAGGTCCTGCCGGCTCGCCAGCAGGTCCTGCAGCGCGTGGTCGTGCAGCACCTCCGAGATGCTCCTCCGCGCGCGATCCTCGGCCGCCAGCGTCTGCGCCACGAGCCGGCCGCGGGCCGCCGCCAGCTCCACGATCTGGTCTTCGGTGCGCTTGCGGGCGATGGCCGTGGCCAGCACGTTCGCCACCGCCTGGAGGAAGTTGACCTCGTCGGCGGCGAACGACCGGCGCCGGGTGCTGTGGGCGCAGAGCGCGCCGAACGGGCGCGACTCGCCCTCGATCGGCACGCACACTCCGCTGCGCGCGCCCATCTCCCCCAAGAGCGGCGAGCGCTTGAAGCGGTGCTCCTCCTCGAAGTCCTCGACCACGACCGGGCCGTCGAGCTGAATCGTGTAGCCCGCGTGTGACGAGCTCGGATCGGCTCGGATCTGGTTGAACTCGGTTTCCAGAGGCCAGCCGACGCCCGCGTGAAGACTCAGGCTCTCTTCGCTCGGCAGGTACTCCACCACCGCGCTGTACTCGAGCACCAGCGTCTCGCACACGAGCGCGACGGCCGCCTCGGTGATCTCCTCGAGGCCCACGCCCTCGAGCGCGCGACGACCGAGCTCGGCCACCGCGGCCTGCCGCGTCTCGAAGCGCTTGCGGTCGGTCACATCGGTGGCGGTGCCGGTGGCGCCGAGCACCGTGCCGTCGTCGTCGTGCAGCACGATCGCGTTCACGCTCAGGTCGACCGGCCGCCCGTCCTTGCGGATGTGCCGCGTCTCGTAGTTGAAGAGCGGGGTGCCGAGCAGCACGTTCCGGAACATGGAGTCGTCCTCGAGCCGCTGCTCGTCTGTCTCGAAGTCCGCGACCGGGCGGCCGAGCATCTCCTCCGGCTCGTAGCCATAGATGCGCCGCGCGGCGCGGTTCACGAAGGTGAAGCGCCCGGACTTGTCCACCGACCAGATCAGGTCGCTCGAGGTCTCGACGAGGTCGCGGTACTTGCGCTCGGACTCGCGCAACCGCTCCTCGGAGCGCTTGCGATCCGTCACGTCCTTGGCCACGCCGTAGACCAGCCCTTCCTCCTCGCTCAGGTAGGCGCTCCAGAGCAACCAGCGCAGCGTGCCGTCCTTGTGCATGTAGCGGTTGTCGAAGTCGAGGGTGAGGTCGCCGGAGTTGCGCAGCCGCTCGAACTCGCGCTGCGTGCGCGGCCGGTCCTCCTCCGCCACGAAGTCGAGGAAGGGCCGCGACAAGAGCTCGGCGACCGAGTAGCCGAGCGCGCGCTCCCATGCCGGGTTGGCGCTCTTGAAGTGGCCGTCCAGCCCGACCGTGCAGAACAGGTCGCGCGTGAGCGAGTAGAGACGCCCCGTGGCCTCCTCGAGCCGGCGCTGCTCCGTCAGGTCGATCGCCTGGACGAGCGTGAATTGCGGAGCGTCCTGTTCGCCCCGCACCGACGCGCCCAGCAGCCGTGCCCACACGGTCCGCCCGTCGCTGTGGAGAAAGCGCGTCTCGAGCGTGGAGAACTCGGTCTCGCCGGCCACGTGGCGCTCGCGCCTGGCGGCGGCGAGCCCGCGGTCGTCGGGATGGATCACGTCGGCCCAGGACAGCTGGGCGAGCTCCTCATTCGAGCGGCCGAGCAGGCGGCAGAAGGCCGGGTTGGCCTGCACGAAGTCGCCGTCGGTGTCCATCAGCGCCATCCCCACCGCCGCGTTCTCGAACAGCGCGCGGAAGCGCTCCTCGCTGCCGCGCAGCGCCTCCTCTGACAGCCGCTGGTCCGTCACGTCCGTCGAGGCGCCGGTTATCGCGACCACGTTGCCGTGCTCGTCGCGGACGGGCAAGGCGCGCGCCTTCACGATGATCCGGCGCCCGTCCTTCCGGAGCAGCTCGGTCTCGGCCTCGATGATCCGGCCCGGCGATTCGGCCATCGCCTCAGCGAAGCGCCGCCTGTTCTCCTCGCGGTGCTCCGGCGGGATGAAGTCGAGGAACGGCTTGCCGATCAGCTCCTCCGCGGTGTACCCGTACACCTCCTCCACCGCTC
>Ga0157372_10007816_pt1 | contig 11357 bp, 5 predicted proteins | sample C55metaG_FD_115307 | JGI IMG/M metagenome (GOLD analysis project Ga0157372, IMG submission 115307) | Corn rhizosphere microbial communities from Kellogg Biological Station, Michigan, USA - C5-5 metaG | ecosystem: Host-associated > Plants > Roots > Rhizosphere > Soil | place: USA: Michigan...
GCGCTTGACCTCTTGCGTCGTCCGGAACTCGATTATGCGGCGTTGACATCGATCGATGGGTTCGGCCCGGCCGTCGACCGCGAAGATGTGGCCGCGCAGGTGGAAGTGCAGGTGAAGTACGCGGGTTATCTCGATCGCCAGCGCGACGAGATCGAGCGCCAGCGCCGCCATGAATCCACGCCGATACCGGATGATTTCGATTACGACCGCGTGCGGGGGCTGTCCGCGGAAGTGTCGGCCAAGCTGAAACGCGTCAAGCCCGCCACCTTGGGACAGGCGCGCCGGATCAGCGGCGTCACGCCTGCGGCGATTTCGTTGTTGCTGGTGCACCTGCATCGCTGGCGCGGTACGCAGGCCATGCAGGCCGACGGTATCCACGCATCCACGGCTGACGGGCTTCGACCGGATATGCATGCGGTTGTTTCCCGGCTCCCGTAATCTAATGCCTCAGCGAAGCCGATCAATAGAGACATGCCATTTAATACAGACGCCGGACCGGTGCATACCGCCTCGCGGCGGCCACTCTCCCCAGTGGCTAGTCGCTTGTGGGCGAGGGCGCGGAAAGAATGGGAGCAACAACAATTTGACGCCGCCGAACGGTCCCTGATGAGCGTGCTGGCCTTGGCGCCAGACGACACGGATGCTATCCGTATGCTGGCGGCTGTAGCTCAGCGTCGGGGCGATCACGTCAAGACCGTCGACTGCTTCCGTCGTGCCATTGCTGCGTCGCCCGATGATTTTGCGCTGCGTGTCGGACTCGGTATTGCGTTGTACGAGCTTGGCAAGATCGATGAATCCCTGATTCACTTGAGGCGTGCCTGTGATCTAGCACCCGAGTCTTCGTTGGCATGGTTCAATCTGGGCAAGGCGCTGGAGAAGGAAGCACATACGGAAGAGGGAATCACGGCGTTCCGGCGTGCCCTGGATCTCGATCCTTCACATATCTCGGCCCGACTGTCGCTGGCCCGTTCGCAGGCGAGTATCGGTCAGGTCGAAGCAGCGGTAGCGGAGTTTCGAGAGATGCTGCGTCGGGATCCCGGCAATGCGCAAGCATGGTTCGGGCTATCGAATCTCAACACCGTCCGCTTCGACTCCGGGGATACTGCCTGCCTTCGGCGCGCATTCGCGCGTACAGACTTGAACGATCATGACCGCGAGCTGCTTGGCTCGGCTTTCGCGAAGGCATTGGAAAACCAAGGCGACTATGCGCAGGCTTTCGAGGTGTTCGGGCTCGTCAAGGCATCACAGCGCAAGCAGGTGAAGGGAGACGCTGGTGGGGAGCGCGATCGTGTGCAATCGATCCTGCGCACGTTCGCGACGGCAACACCGCCACAGTCGCTGAATGCCAGCCTGGGCCATGAAGTCATTCTGATCGTCAGTCTTCCACGTTCCGGATCGACACTGGTCGAGCAGATCTTGGCGTCGCACCCGGATGTCGAGGGCGCAAACGAGATTAATGACTTGCGAGATGTGATCGATGCGGAAACACGTCGCCGTGGACTGGCATTCCCGTCGTGGGTGCTCGATGCGACTGCTGAGGACTGGCACCGCCTCGGCATCGAGTACCTCACGCAGACCGCCCGGTGGCGCAACACAAAACCGCGATTTACCGACAAGAATCTTTTGAATTGGTACTTGGTGGGCGCGGCCTTGACTATGTTGCCAGCAGCACGCGTGGTGGTCGTGCGACGCGATCCGCTGGAAACGTGTCTAGCTTGCTATCGCCAATATTTCACCGGAATAGGCGGATTTGCCTGCGACCTTGACGATATGGCGGATTACTGCGCCAACTTCCTGCGCCTTACGCGTTTCTGGCTGGACAAGTTCCCGACCCGAGTGTTCGATCTCCAATATGAAACACTGCTGGTCGAACCGGACGAGGTAATCCATCGGTTGCTCAGCTTCTGCGATCTGTCGTTCGATCCCGCCTGTCTTGCATTCCACGAGACATCACGCCCCGTGCTGAGCTCACCCAGCGCTGCGCAGGTGCGACAACCCTTGCGCAACGACACCGCACGTAGCGCATTTTACGGGAACAAGCTTGACGGTTTGCGTCGACGATTGCGGGAATTGGGCGCATTGGCGGATTGAGCGGCAGCCAAACCGTTGCGTGGCAAAAGCCCAAGCCGGTCGCATTTGGGCTTGGTTAACGCGTCCCCTGCAACCATGATTTGTAACATTCCCAGAGGTCAGCGACAACGCCGCTTGCCCGCCACGCGGCCCACCACGGGGTCCCGAACCCAGGCTAGCCTCGTTACCTTGGATCGGAGGAAGCATCCCGCGGATGATCCGCGAATCCGCCGTCAATTGGACCCGCGCTGTCTATCGGCCGCTCCGTCGCGCCGGGCGGCGCGCGCTGCGCAAACCGGTTGCAAGCACCCCGCGGATCTCACGCCAGCCCGAACGTTATCCCGCGCTCGACAACGCGCGTTTCGTGCTGATCGCGTTGGTGGTGGTGGGACATCTGCTGGAACAACTGGTGGATTCCGGCCCGTTCGCCGCGGCGTTGTATCGCTGGATCTACCTGTTCCACATGCCTGCGTTCGTGCTGGTGTCAGGCGCGGTTTCCAAAGCAAACCTGACGCATCGTCGCGTATTTGCGCTTGCAACGGGTCTGCTGCTGCCGTATCTGATATTCCAGACGTTGTATCCCGCGTGGGATGCGTGGCTGTCGGGTTCGGGCGACGGATCGCAGGGTTACCTGACGCCGTACTGGCTGCTGTGGTATCTGGTCAGCCTCTTGTGCTGGCGATTGCTGCTGCCGCTGTTCGCGCGATTGAAGTTTGCGTTGCCATTGACCATTGCAATCGCATTGGCCGCAGGCATGGTGCCGTGGATCGGCTATCCGCTGTCGCTGTCGCGGACGTTGGTGTTCTTTCCGCTGTTCCTGCTCGGTCACCGCATCGGCGCCCGACGCTTGCAATACTTGGCTGGTGCGCGGGCGCGCAAGGTCGGCGCCGCACTCATCCTGCTCGCGGCAGCGGTCGGCGCTTGGCTGTTGCGTGATCTGGATCCGGAGTGGTTGTATGCATCGGTCGACTATGCCGCCTTGCAGACCTCATGGGTGTCCGGCGCTGCGACGAGGCTGGCGCTGCTGACCATCTCGGCATCATGCGCGTTGGCGGTATTGGCACTGATGCCGCGGCATGCGCGCCGCGCCGGCTTCGGGCGGCGCAGTCTAAGTGCTTACCTGATGCATGGTTTTCTGGTACTCGGCCTCGTCACCACGGGCGCATTCGCGCTGTGGGCGCGGGCATTGCCCCCGTGGATGGCCCTATTGTTTTGCGTGGCTGCGGGGTTTGCGATCGCCGCGCTTTTGTCGACGCGAATGGTGGATTGGCTGGCTGCGCCGCTGACCCGACCCGTGCGATGGGCGGTGGCTCTTGCACAAACCTTGGCAAGAAATCGTCCTTGGTGGCTGGCGCCGGCCCGGCCATCCATGTCCGAGCGTTCACCGCCGCGCGATCGGCCTCCCGCAAATCACGAACGCGGCATTTCACCCATACGCTTGCGGATGGAACAAAACAAACGTCTGTATTAGGCTTGGCGCGTCCGCCGTTTGGCACCCGGAGATTCCCGCCATGTTCCGTCCGCGTCATCTCGCCTGCGCCGTGGCGCTGGCGCTTGCCAGTTCTGCCGCGTTCGCGCAATCCGCACCGACCGGTGCACAGCCGTCCGCGCACGCGGGGTTGTTCGACAATGTCGTGGTATTCGGCGACAGCCTGAGCGATGACGGGAATCTGTCGCTGGCATTGCAGTTGCCGCAGATCGTGCGGTTCACCACCAACCCGGGCCAAACCGGAGTAGAGGATGTAGCAGGCTATTTCGGGATACCCATTGCTCCCGCGCTGGCGGGTGGCACCGACTTCGCGTTCGGCGGCGCCGGCATCCTCAACAATTCGCCAGGCACGCCCTCGATCGTGCCGACCCTGCCGACGCAGCTCGGCATGTATCTGCAAGCGACCGGCAACAAGGCCGATCCGGACACGCTGTACGCGGTGTGGGGCGGGGCCAACGACGTGTTCTACGCGGCGACTTCCGGCGCCGCGGCTGCGACGGCGCAACAATTGATCCAGCAGACGATCGCGGCGCAGGTCCAGCAGGCGGTCGCCAATAACGTGATCCCGAACGACCCGACGGCGATTGCTGCATTCACCGCGCAGATCACCCCCGTCGTGACCCAGCAGGTGGTTGCGCAGGTGACCGCCGGCGCAGGTGTGTCATCGCTGATGGACCAGGCCCAGATCCAGGCTTACCTGCAACAGGCGGCCACCACCGAGCTCGGCATGATCAAGCAGCTAGGCGATGCCGGTGCGCGCTACGTGATGGTATCCAACCTGCCCAACATCGGACTGACGCCTTCGGGCATTGCCCAAGGCCCGATCGCCGCGGCCCAGTTGACCGGCTTGTCGATCACGTACAACAGTGCGTTGAATGCGGGGCTGGCCAGCACCGGCGTCAACATCATCCCGGTCAACACCTTCGCGATGCTCAACGAGTTCGTAGCCGACCCATCGCGCTACGGATTCACCAATGTCACCCAGCCGGCCTGCACTGGCAGCTCGTTCGGGTGTCTGCCAATCGGCACGCCCGGGGCGCAAAGCACTTACCAGCCCGGCACCCAAAACACCTATCTGTTTGCCGATGGGGTGCATCCGACCACCGCCACGCACGCGATGCTGGCGCAGTACGCGGAATCGATCATCACCGCGCCGGGTGAGATGTCGCTGCTTGGTGAAGCACCCCTGCAAATCAACGAGAGCCTCAATCGGTCGGTGCTCGATCAGGCCACCACCAGCCTTGCGAATACACCGGGCGACGGCTTGCGTCTGTGGGCGAATTACGACTATGCACGCCAGCGGCTCGACGCGCAGATGAATTCGCCCAAGAGCAGCAACGACATCAACACGCTCAACATCGGCGCCGACATCCATCCATCCGATGCGCTGACCGCGGGCATGGCTTTTACCGTCGGTCAGCAGAAGGATGAGTTCGCGGGCAACGCCGGTGGTTTCAAGTTGCAGGATCTGCTGGCCACCGGTTACGTGCTGTGGGGTTGGCAGGATGCGTACTTCGGCGCGATCGGCAGCTTCGGCCACTTGGGTTACAGCAACGTGCACCGCAACATTCCAATCGGGCCCACGGTGCGCTACGAAGACGGCGACACTTCCGGTTCGCATGTTGCTTTCGCGCTGACGGGCGGCTGGTGGCTGGACTTCGACAACTGGCGCACCGGCCCGTACGCCGATCTCACGTGGCAGCACATCGAAGTGGACGGCTACAACGAAAATGGCAACGACGCCACCGCGATGACTTTCGGCAAGCAGGATCGGCATTCGCTGATCGGCACGTTGGGCTGGCAGGTGAGTGCGAACCTGCGCGCAGGCAACGCGGTGTTGCATCCGTATGCGCGCGTCGCCTGGAACCATGACAGCGATGCCGATCCGCGCGATGTCACGGCGGGTCTGGTCAGCATGCCTGGCACGTTTGCCTTGCCGGGCTTCGCGCAGGATGGCAACTGGGGCAGTGCGGGTATAGGGCTTGCCGCCGACTTTACGCCGAGCTTCTCGGGCTGGATCGGCTACGACGGCCGCTTCTCGGATTCCAGCCAGCGCGTCAACAGCTTGAACGTGGGTGCGAAGTTCCGGTTCTGACTTGCCCCCGTTGCCTTCACACAAAAAACCGCGCGTCCTGCGACGCGCGGTTTTCTGATCGGGGTGAACCGGAAAATTAGTGGTTCTTGGCGAACTTCTTGTATTCCGCTTCGGCCTGGTTGTGCAACGACTTGGCTTCGTCGTCGGAAACCTTGTCGGTTTTGCCGCCACTGATCTGCTGGTTCAACACCAGCACGCCATTGTCGTCCCAGCCGACCTTTGCGGTTGAAGTGGGGGGCGCATCCTGCTTCGGCATCTGTTGCTGCACCACCACCCACGGCAAGTTGTTGCGGTAGGCGTATTCGGTCTTGGTGAAGCCCTTGTCGGCCAGATTGACCTGTTCGATCACGAACTCGACGCCGTGGACGTCGCTGAATACCTGCCAGCTATGCGATTCACCGATCTTGCTGGAGGTACCGGATTTCACCTTCATGCCGCCGGTCTGGCGCTTGGCGCTCTCGAAATCGGCAAGCATTTTCTCGGCCGCCGTTGGTTCGGCCACCAAGGTCAGATTGACGTTGGCGGACTGACCATGCGTCAGCACCGGCTGCTGCAGCTTGGTCGAATAGCTGCGCCCGTTGTCCTGCATGGTGGCCTTCAGCACGTACAGATCATTGGCGTTGATCGCCGACGGCGAAAACGCAATGCGGAATGCCTGCGGGAACTTCGGCGGATTGAAGTCCTGCTTGTTCACCGTGACGCCCGGCTGCTGGGTGACATCCACGAGTGAAAGCTCGAGCGTGGCTTGGGGCGTGATCGCGGAAGGCGGGTTCTCGACCGTGACCGTGCCCGTCACCGCCGTGGCGGCTGAGGCCGGGGTGCCCGCGGAAGTGGTCGACGTGGCGGCCGATGAAGCGCCACCTGGTTCATTGGACGCGCCGCAGCCGGCCAGCAGCAGGGGCGCAACAAGCAACGACGCAACAGCAAGCTTTCGCATGGGGGGAATTCCTCGTAGTGAACCGGCCCGCGCCGTGTTGGTTGGCGCCTTGCTGCATGAAAGCCGCGCGCAGATACAGGCCAGAACTTCCATGGTACTGCGGCGCGCCGTGCGACGAAAGACGTCGTGCAGGACGTTTACTTCGGGAGCGAGCACCTGGCCGCAAGGTGATGCGTCCCTGCGGGCCTGACATGGGCTTGGGTCAGCGCGTAATTTGACACAATACATACCCTTTCCGAAGTCTTTCGCAAACGTTGCAAATATGTTAATTTGCGGATAATGTGAACGAGGTGTTAATGACATGGCGTTCTCACTGTCGGGGAACTGAGCATTTTGGGTACCGCGAAACTTTCGTCCATCTTTCGTCGATACGTGCAGATGGGTGTCAACCAACAGATCACAGCACCACGGGGAGTACTCCTGATGAATCGCAAGCTTCTGGCTTCCGCCATCTGCGCCAGCCTTTTCGTGGCTGGCGCGGCATATGCACAACCAGACAATCCTGCGCCCCAGCAATCGCAGGATCAAACCACAACTGCGCAATCTGATACTGCGACGCAGCAGCAAGAGAAGGAAAAAGAACCAAAGACATTGGAGGCAGTAACCGTTTCGGGATCTCTGCTGAAACGCCCAGAATATGAGACGACGTCGCCGGTGCAGGTCGTCCCGATCAAGGCGGACGAAGCGGCCGGTCTCTTCAATGTGACCAGTTTCGTGCAGACGACAGCCGCCGCTGCGGGCTCCACGCAGATCAACGGCCAGTTCGGTGGTTTCGTGATCGAAGGTGGCACCGGCATCCAGCCGATCGATCTTCGTGGTCTGGGCGCACAACGCACGTTGGTTCTGCTAGACGGCCAAAGGCCCGGACCCGCGGGCACTCGCGGCCAGGTCAACAACTTCGATCTCAATGTCATTCCGCGTGCCATTATCCAGCGAATTGAAATCGTCAAGGATGGTTCATCTTCCATCTACGGTTCCGATGCTATTTCCGGTGTGGTCAACCTCATCACCAAGAAGCGGCTGGATCACACCGAAATGGACTTCTTCGTCTCCGCACCGGAACACGGTGGCGGCGAGCAGTACTCGGCTTCCGTCGGCACCGGTTGGAATTTCAACAAGGGCAACATCACCTTCGCTGCCGAGGTGAATCGACAAGAAGCGCTCAAGATCGGCCAGCGCGATTTTCTCGACTGCCCCCGCGACATGGTCTATGGACCAAACGGCCAGCGCGTTGATCGGCCGGATCACTCGATCCTGGAAGGGACCAATCTTGCGGGTTGCAACAATTTGCTGATTCAGACGGTTATCGATCCCTTTAGCGGCGGCCGCTATGTACCGACCAAGGACGGTACTACCGGGCCGAACAGTCCAGTGCCCGGATATCACTTGTCGCAGCGGACCACCTACGCGCAGAGCCCCACGCCGTTCAATGACCAAGTCACCAACTTTGCAAAGTACGGTGATGCTTATGCGATTGATCGGAACCAGACGGGCACCGCATACCTTGCCAGCAGCTTCAACTTCGGAAGTGTGGATTGGGACACTCAGCTTATTCTGAATCGGCGCACCACCAACCATGATGATTGGCGACAGTTCTTCCCCGTAGTTTTCAACGACAACGGCTGGTCGACTGCAGACTCGAGTTTTTACGGGGGTGCCGGGACAAATCAAAGTGGATTCGAGCCGGTGATGCTTTTCCCGTTCAACCAAAAAGTAGCAGTGGACTACCAGTACCTGCGCACGGCTTTGTCGGGTGCGTTTGGTAATAGCAGCTGGACATGGGCGGTGAACGGGAGCTACACCAGGTCCGATGGAGACTACAGCTGGCAGGCCATCAACCTTGCGAAGAGCGGGGATTGGAACGATCCCGGCAACGAGCTTCCCGGGAGAAGCTTGGTCAACTATTTCGACCCAGGGTTTCTGGACGGATCGAAAGTCCGCGAGCTGTACAACACGATTGGTGAGTATCTGACGGGTAACACCCTCTACAAGCAGCAGGATCTTAACGCAATCCTCAACGGCAACCTGTTCGAGCTTCCCGCAGGCCCAGTCAATGCCGCGTTCGGCGCCGATTATCGGCACATGTCGATTGACGACAGGCCGCCTGCGGCGTCGTGGGGGCTTACCGGCGCAGGCGAAACCAAAGGTTCCGACCACGTCACGGAAGTATTTGGCGAGGTGGGCGTGCCGATCCTGAAGGGTTTGCCGGGTGTGGAATCCTTGAACGTTGATCTGTCCGGACGCGAATTCAAATACGGTTCGGTGGGCAGCTCCGCCAACGTGTGGAAGTATGGCCTTAACTGGCAGCCAATTCCGACCTTCCGTATCCGCGGCACCCTCGGTACCTCATACCGCGCGCCAGCTCTTTACGAGCTGTATCTGGCCAACCAGACGGGCTTCGTTTCGCAGTTGTCGATCGATCCCTGCATTAATTGGGCGGAAAGTGGCAATCAGTTCATCCAGAAGAACTGCGCGGCGGCGGGTATTCCGGGCAACTACTCCGGCAACGGCCCGACGGCTGAAATTTCCCAAGGCGGCGGAAAGGGGTTCCTGAAGCCTGAGACCTCGCGGGCAAAATCGCTGGGCTTCGTCTGGTCGCCTACGTTCGCCAACCTCAACATTGCAGTGGACTACTTCGACTACCACATTCGCGGCGAGATCCAATCGCTCTCAGGTGGCAATATCGTCACGTCTTGCTACAACAAACCGGTGTTCCCGAACAACTTCTGCAGCATGTTCGAGCGCAATCCAGGCACAGGGACCAATCCCTACAACATCACGCAGGTCCACGCCACCTACGTGAATGTCAACCAAGAACGCGATCGTGGGTATGACCTGCAGATGAATTACGCCGAGGATTTCTCGTTCGGCCGGCTTTCGCTGGATGGGGAGTTTACCTACACCATGCAGCATATCCAGCAGGTGTTCAGCACCGCCGAGGCAAGTGGGTTTGGCATCAACAACTTCACGGGTTCGATCGGCAATCCGCATTGGGTAGGCATCCTGAATGCGAGTCTCAAGCGAGGGGACTGGACTTACAATTGGCAAGGCTTCTACACCAGCCCTTCTTCCGATTGGCGGTTCGAAGATCCGGTCTTTACCTATCTCGGTCTGGCCGACACCACGGAGGTGATCAGGATGGGTGGGCAGCTTCGCCACAGCGTGTCTGCGAGCTATAACTACGCCGACAAGTTGAACATCACGTTCGGCGTACGCAACCTGACGGATCGGACGCCGCCACCGGTCTCCGGCACGATTGGCACTGAGAATCTGGCTGGCAACACGCCGCTCGGGGCCACCCAGTATGACTGGTTCGGACGTACGTACTTTGCTCGTTTAAACATCAAGCTTTAACGCGAAGCATTGCGTTCTTAAGCAAGGAGGCGACAGGGCTGTCGCCTCCTTTTTTGTGCGTTGCCGATCTGGGAATGACATGGACTCGCCAGCAGATTACTCGCCAAGCTGGCCGATTTGACCCCGAATCGATCGCCCAGTTGGAAGGGTTAAATCGCGTCTGCAGTTTGTGCTATCGTCGGAGCAGCAGGTGCCGCATGCCGACATGAAACCGTGCACCGTGGGGACATATACACAGAGGGAGTAAGGAATATGCAGAAAGCGGTCTGCCAAATCCTGAGTGCGGGCATTTTCATCATGGTTTTGACCCCCATTGGGGCCCGCGCCTCTGAGGCTATTCCTGTCGCAGATCTGTCGCGCCTGCCAGCATTGCAGTCAGTATCCATGAGTCCGGATGGCAAGCAGCTCGTCGGACTCATTCCTTCTCCGAAGGATCCGGATAACACAGCGTTGGCGACTTGGGACACCGCATCCCTGTCGTCGGGGCCGAAGGTGATCACGCCGTCTGGCGACCGTATGAAATTCATTGCAGCATTCGCGCTGAAGGCCGACAAGATTCTCGCGGTAGCCCGACAAGAATGGACGGGAGATCTTGGGGGGTGCGGAGAAGGCAAAATCGTCGGATCCACCCGGACTTTCGTGACCAAGGCTTATCTGACTGGTGACGATCAGAAGAAATTCGATGAGGCCTTCGCCAGCGACAAAGTGCGCAATGTCGGCGTGAGTGAATCGACCCGGCGCTGCCTGGAGATCAGCGGTACCGCCAGGCTGGCGAACATGCTGCCGCTGGATCCTGACAACGTGATCATTGAGCGGGCAAGCCGGGTCAGCCTGGTCAGCAACTATTACCTCTACAACTTGAAGACGGGAAACACCGAGCTTCTGTTCACGGGCGGCACCCGCACCACGCCGTCACTGTTCGATTCCCGCACCGGCAAGGTGCTGGCCAAGACAGAGATCGAGCCGACCAGTGATGACTACGAACAAAAGATATACGTTTTCAATTCCAAGAACGGACAATTTGATCTACAGGCTCCCCTGACGACGAAGCTATCCGATCGCCACACCGTGGATGTGGTCGGACGGGATGACGCTACCGGCAAGTATTACGTATTGACTGATCAGTTTTCGGACAAGGTTCAGGCACGTGTGTACGACCCGATCGCGCATAAGTTCGATCCCGAACCTCTTGTCGCGGACAAGGATTACTCCATCAGCGCCCTGTTGTTCAGTACACGGCGCAGCAATTTCAACCAGATCATCGGCTTTGTCGTCGACGGCCCTTCTCGCCAGACGGTTTATGTCGACCCAACCCTGAAGGGAATCCAGGCTGGTCTTGAGAAATCCTTCCCACGACAGCAGGTTCATATAGCAAGCTACACGGACGATTTCTCGAAGATATTGTTTGCCAC
>Ga0157372_10007818_pt1 | contig 11356 bp, 7 predicted proteins | sample C55metaG_FD_115307 | JGI IMG/M metagenome (GOLD analysis project Ga0157372, IMG submission 115307) | Corn rhizosphere microbial communities from Kellogg Biological Station, Michigan, USA - C5-5 metaG | ecosystem: Host-associated > Plants > Roots > Rhizosphere > Soil | place: USA: Michigan...
ACAGGTCGCGGATCTCCGTCTCGATCTCCGCCTTGTCGAACAGCGGCGTGTCTTCCTCGTAGAGCACGATGCGCTCGAGCAGCTCGGGGGCGATCCCCTTGAGGTACTCGACGATCTCGTTATAGACCTGCTTGGAGTCCACCGTGACGCGCTCGACCTTGTCGCTGAAGATATCGCGGATGAGGCTCCGCGTGAGCGAGGTCTCGCGGTGGACGAGCGCCGGCGGACGCACGAAATGCGTCTTCTTCTTGATGCGCTTCCACGCGCTCATCAGCGACTGCAGCTCGCGCTCGATCGTCTCCGGCGTGACGTCCTCGCCGACGGTGCGGACGATGACGCCTCCCGAATCCTCCGGCAGCATGCCCTCGACCAGGGCGCGGAGGCGCTTTCGCTCCTCGCGGTCGCCGATCTTGCGACTCACGCCGACGCGCGAGGCGAATGGCATGTAGACGAGGAAGCGGCCCGCCATCGAGACCTGGGCCGTGACGCGCGGCCCCTTGGTCGAGATGGGCTCCTTGCTGACCTGGACGAGCAGTTCCTGCCCGCGCTTCAGGATGTCCTGGATGGGCGGGACGTCGCGCTCGTTGCGCTCCAGCTCGCGAAAGCTCTCCTCGCCATCGTCGTCGTCCTCGTCACCGCCGCTGTCGGGGTAGACGAGGTCGGACGAGTGCAGGAAGGCGCTCTTTTCAGTACCGATGTCGACGAACGCTGCCTGGAGTCCAGGCAGAACCGCATCGACCTTCCCGAGGTAGATGTCGCCGACCATCCGACGGGCGTCGGGACGGTCGACCAGAAGCTCAACGAGCTCGTCGTCCTCGAGGATGGCGACCCGGGTTTCCCGCTGGGTCGCATTGATCAGGATCTCTCGTTTCATCGTGGACCGCGCGCGCGGAAGCGCCCGGCGACTCGGGCGCCGCGATGCGGCATCGCAAGGGTTGAACGTTCCGGAAGGACGTGAGGTCGCTCCGGATCGAGACAGGGATGGGTGCCGACGCCGACCGCGTGATCGACCACGCCTGCTCCGGGCGCACCACCACGTTCGTCCCAACCGCGCGCAGCAGGCGCGACAGCGCGACGACGACGGAAGCCGCCAGGAACCGGAGCAGCGTGCGATCTCCCGGGTTTCCCCGGGACTGCGCAGTGGCTTCGGCGAACGCGCGAAGCCGGCCGACGACTGCCTCGGCCGAGCCCGCGCGCTGGATCACCCGGCTGCGACGCGAGTCGCCACGCCGCGCCGGATGCGAAAGAACGAAAGAAGAAGTCACGGACTGATAACTAACCCGAAATCGACGACGCCGGAAGGCGGCGCAGCAGGGGCGCAGGCCGGTAGAGAGGGCGGGATGCTGGGAGACTGACGATTCCTCGCATCCTCGCATCCTCGCATCCCGACATCCTGAGTCCCGTCATCAGTCCGCCAATTCCTTGAGGATGTGTCTCGCAATCACCAGCCGCTGGATCTCCGACGTGCCTTCACCGATCTCGCAGATCTTGGCATCGCGCATCATGCGCTCCGCCGGATAGTCGCGGGTGTAGCCGTAGCCGCCGAACACCTGCACCGCCTTCGTGGTAGCGCGCATGGCAAGCTCCGAACAGAAGAGCTTCGCCATCGCGGCTTCCTTGGTGAACGGGCGTCCGTGCTGGGCCAGCCAGGCCGCGTGGAACATCAGATGACGACCGGCCTCGATTTCCGTTGCCATGTCGGAGAGCTGAAAGCTGATCCCCTGGAACTCGCCGATCGGCTTGCCGAACTGCTTTCGGACCGTCGCGTACTTTCGCGCCTCGTCATATGCACCCTCGGCAATGCCGAGCGACAGCGCGGCGATTCCGATTCGGCCGGAGTCGAGGGTGCGCATGAAGTTGGTGAACCCCTGCCCCTCTGCTCCAACCCGGTTTTCCGCCGGCACCTCGACATCCTCGAAGATCAACTCCGCGGTATCGGACGCGCGCCAGCCAAGCTTGTCCTCCTTCTTGCCCGCGCGGAAACCGGCCATCGCGGGCAGCGACGGCTCGTGGCCGATGGCCAACTTGCGCACCTTGTCGAGATCCGACGTCCGCTTGGTGAGGATGAACGAGCTGATTCCCCTGGTGCCCTTCGACGGATCGGTGACGGCCGTAACGACGAAGATCTCGCCGACGCTGCCGTGGGTGATGAAGCGTTTGGTGCCGTTGAGGACGTACCGGTCGCCCTTCCGCACCGCGGTAGTGCGGGTGCCGCCTGCATCGGAGCCGGCGTCCGGTTCGGTGAGTCCGAACCCGCCGAGCACTCGTCCGCCGGCGAGGAGGGGGACATAGCGCTGCCGCTGGTCGTCGGTGCCGAAGTTGACGATGGGCGAGGTACCGAGCGTGGTGTGCGCCGAGACGGTGAGACCGGTGGATGCATCCACGCGCGCCAGCTCGTGGATGGTGATCATGTAGCTCAGCATGTCGAGACCCGCCCCGCCGAGCTCCTCGCTCCACGGCACGCCGAGGAGTCCGAGCTCGCCCATCTTCTTCACGTTCTCCCATGGGAAGCTTGCGTCCACGTCGTGCTGGGCGGCCACCGGCGCCACCTCGTCGCGGGCGAACTGGCGGACCATCTCGCGCACGGCGAGGTGTTGCTCGGAGAAGTAGAGGGCGTCGTCCATTCGGCAGTCAGGGAGTGTTCAGGCGGCTTCGGTGTCGTCGGCATCGCGGAGGAGCGCGAGGAAGCGCTCACCATACTTCTCGATCTTGGCTGGCCCCACCCCGCGGATCTCGCCGAGGGCGTAGGGCGACGTGGGACGCCGCACCGCCATCTCGATGAGCGTCCGGTCGGCGAAGACAACATATGCCGGGACCTTGTCCTCGCGCGCGATCGAGCTGCGCAATGCCCGCAGGCGCTCGAGCACCTGTGCATCCGCTGCGCTGGGCACCAGCTCCACTGGCTCGGGACGGCTGACTCCGCGCGGCGGTCGCTTTTTCGGCGTCACGCGAGACGAGGAAGTGTTGCGTTCCCGCCTGCTCGCGTCGTGCGTGCCGAGGCAGTTGTCACAGCCCCCGCAGTCCTTGCCGGCCGCCGGATCGCCGAAGTATCGGAGCACGAAGCCGCGGCGGCATCCGGTGGCGTACGCGTACGCCTGCACCGACTCGAGCTTCGCCAGCTCAGCGCGCCGACGGCGGTCGAGTCCCTGCCAGTCGAGTGGATAGCCGGAGAGAGGCCGCTTCATGTTGACCACGTGGTCGCCGCCGCCAAGCCGGTGCCACTCGAGGAACTGCTCGCGCTCGAGAGACTCGAGGAGCGGCATGCTGCCGACCGCTCCGCCGAACCCCGGCGGCAGTGCGTCCAGATCGACCGTGGCACCGTCATAGAGCGCGTCACCGGCGACACGCCAGAGTGAACGGAGGAGTCCGAGCCTGAGGGCGTCGGCCGATCCGAGGTCTCGCTTGATGCGATCGGCCGTGGCGAGCAGGCGCACGAACACCCGACCGCCGGATTCGGGATCGGAGCGCAGGGCGCCGGCCTGGATGAGCAGCCGGAGGGCAGACTCCACTTCGCGATCGCTCACCTTGCCCGGCAGCGCGGCGGCGATGGTGGCCGGCTCCAGCTGTACCTCTCCCGAGGCACGCGCCAGCTTCACGACCTTCGCGTACACCTGCTCCACCGTCGCGCGATCGGGATAGGCACCCTTGATGAAGAACTCGTGGGTGAAGCGATCAGGAAAGGCGTGCAGCAGGAAGACGTCGGAGTGGAGACCGTCGCGTCCCGCACGCCCGGCCTCCTGGTAGTACGCCTCGAGTGTGCCGGGCATCGCGTGGTGGATCACGACGCGGACATTCGGCTTGTCGATCCCCATGCCGAAGGCATTCGTCGCCACGATCACGCGGACATCCTCGTTCATGAACGCTTCCTGCACCTCGTGACGATGCGCGTCGTCCAGTCCCGCGTGGTACGCGGCGGCCTTGATGCCCGCGGACTCCAGTGTGCGCGCGACCTTCTCCACGTTGCGTCGCGTCGAGGCGTAGACGATGCCCACGCCTTCATGCTTCCGCAGGATGTCGATCAGCGCATCGTCCTTGTCGCTGTCGGTACGCGTCGGCACGACGTGATAGTGGAGGTTCGTGCGGTCGAAACCGGTGATGATCGTCTCGGCGTCGGCGAGCCGGAGCTGGCGGACGATGTCCTCGCGCACGTGCGGAGTGGCCGTCGCCGTCAGGGCGACAGCCGGCGGCCAGCCGAGCTTCTCGCGCACCTGCGCGACACGCAGGTAGCTGGGACGGAAGTCGTGTCCCCATTCGCTGATGCAGTGCGCCTCATCGATGGCGAGCAGGGAGACGCCGATGTCTCGCAGGCGATCGCCCGTGGTGCCGAAGTCGAATCGTTCCGGCGCCACGTACAGCAGCTTGACCTCACCGCGCGTGACGCTCGACATGCGATGCGAGATCTCGCCGGCGGACAGGGTGCTGTTGATGAAGGTGGCCGGGATCCCGCGCGCCGTGAGCGCGTCTACCTGGTCCTTCATCAGCGAGATGAGCGGACTCACGACGACGGTGAGTCCGGGGAGCAGCAGCGCCGGTACCTGGTAGCAGACCGACTTCCCGCCACCCGTGGGCAGCACGACGAGGGTGTCGCGGCCAGCGAGCACGCTCGCTACGGCACGCTCCTGTCCGGGCCGGAAGCCGGGAAAGCCAAAGCGCGCACGCAGGGCGGCGCGGGCCTCGTCGAGGGTGGGACGGACGGCGATGGCGGTCGAGCTCATGCGACCATCCTGCAACCCGGCGGCGGAAAGAGCGCCATCATCCGAGCGCATGCGTGGCCCGTAGCATCATCCCGACACTCGCTCCGCGAGAGCGGGAGGACAGACCGGAGCGGCTGTCCATTGCTCCCTCGCTCAGACCGCGCGCGCAAAATGGCCGCGAGTGAAAGCATGGTTCAGCGCCGGCCGAACCGGGTTGGCGCTCGAACGGCCCGACGTCGCGAGCTCCCCCAGCATGGCCCGGTAACCCGACACCACCTGGGCGATCGGATCCCCGACGACGTTGAACACGAGGTGATAATTGCGAATTCCGCCGCGCCAGAGCCGTGGCAGGTACTCGCCGCCCTCCACCGGCCGCGAGTGCAGCAGCCGGTTGCGACAGGCGGAATCCGTCGCGACGGCGAAGTCATATCCCGCCGGATCGGTGAGCTGAACGTTGGTGTGCTTCTGCACGCACAGGTCCCTGCAGGTCGTGGGCGTGCGATCGAACGCGGCGCTGAGCACGCAATGCTCGATCGTCATCCCTTCCGGCCGCCCGTACAGGAAGACATCGAAGCCGGTGCCCTCCCATGGCTCCGAGAGGACGAGCATCTCGTCGGTCGTGAGCTCGATGGAGAGAACGACGCGCCTCGCACCGAGCTTGAACAGCTCGCGGGCCGTGTGCTGGTTGAAGCAGTTCACCGCATAATCCGCGACCACATCACGACCCTCGCGACCGAGCTCGGCGACGAGACCGAGGTGGCCGCTCATCATCGGCAAGCCGAGATCGAGCCACTTCTGGATCGTGCGGCGCTCCTCGGGCCGAACGATCGTCGGCGTCCGCAGCCGTAGCATCACGCCCCGCTCGCGCAATTCGTCGGCGAGCGCCTTCACGCGCGTCACCGGCGGCATCGGGTGCCGGAGGAACGGATCGAGAACAACCGTCGTCGCGCCCGCATTTGCCGCGATGCGAGCGTCGTCGAGACTGAAGACGGAGGCGACGAGCTCGAATGGCGCCGTTGCCACGCCGCCGGTCGCCGTGCCCGAATCACAAACGTGATTCGCCATCTCGGTCGGCTGGTCGTGCCGCACCGTGCGTGCGTCATCCACCCGCGCGCGACGATCGGCCAGCACCGCCTGGCGTGCCCAGTCGCGACGCTGCAGCAGCTCGTCCACCGCTTCCTGGCGCAGGTGATTCACCGCGCTGATGGGAAGGAACAAGCCGGTCGGCAGCGCGTCAGCATCGAGTGCGCCGAGTACGAACGGCGTCTCTCCGAGTCTGCCGAGCTGCTCGCGCAGCGCGCTGACGTCGAGGGCGCGCCGCGCCGCGGGAGCGAGGTTGATCTCGCTGCGCACAGTGACGGTCTCCTCGTCCGCCGTGAATACCGCCTTCAGCGGCGCTCCGGCGCTGCCGAACAGGCGCACATCGAGGCGGGTCTTTCGATGGCGAACCGCGGAGGGAAGGTTCGCGAAGCTCGCGCGCGCGCGCTCGAGCAACGCCGCATCGGAGGAACGTATGACGCGCCATCCCGCACCAACGGTGATCCGAGGTGGGACCGTGATGGCCTGGGTCGACAGCTCGCCGTTGGTGCCGAGCGTACGCACGTCGCCGACCGTGAAGCCGACCGAGGCGCCACCGAGCGAATCGGGAGCCTCGAAGCCGACGCCGTCACCACTGAGCAGGGGGGACGACACCTGGATGATCAACTCTCGCCCCTCGATGCTTTCCACCACTCCGAGCTCCCGACCGCGGTTGTCGGGATGGGAGCGCGTGATGTATTCGCGTCCCGCGCGTCCGCCGTACATGCCGCCCGTGAAGCCGCGGCTGTAGATCTGGACGAGCGGCTCCAGCTCCTTCGGGCTCGGCGCGGCGCGATCACCCTCTCCGAGGCGATCGAGCCAGGCGCGGTACCCACTCGTGACGGTGGCCACGTACTCCGGCCGCTTCTTGCGCCCCTCGATCTTGAGGCAGCTCACCCCCGCGTCAGCGATGCCGCGGAGGTGCTCAGCAGCCGCGAGGTCCTTCGCGGAGATGAGGAAACCTCGATCCAGCTCGGCGCCGTTGCCCACGTCGGTGAGCACGTAGTCCTTCCGACACGACTGCGCACAGGAGCCGCGATTGGCGCTCCGCTCCGAAATCATCCCGGACATGTAGCACTGCCCGCTGTACGAGATGCAGAGCGCGCCGTGAATGAACGTCTCGAGGCCGAGCTCGGGCACGGCGTCGTGGATGGCGCGGATGTCGCCGAGGGTGTTCTCGCGTGCGAGCACGACGCGCTCGATGCCGAGTTCCTGCATGACCCGAGCTCCGCTGTCGTCGTGCACGGTCATCTGGGTCGAACCGTGAAGCTCGAATCCGGGATAGACCTGCTGGATGAGCCGCACGAGGCCGATGTCCTGGACGATGGCCGCGTCCACGCCGAGGTCGATCGCCTCACCGAGAAACATCAGGGCGTCGGTCAGCTCGGCGGGCTTGAGGAGGATGTTGAGGGTGAGGTAGATGCGCCGGCCGCGCTCGTGGGCGAGCCGACAGGCTTCACCGACTTCCTCCAGCGTGAGCTGGGCGCCTTCGTCGCGCGCATTGAAGCGCTCGGCGCCCAGGTAGACGGCATCCGCGCCGTTGGCGAGCGCTGCCCGGACGGCGTCGAGGGAGCCGGCGGGGGAGAGGAGCTCGGGAGTGGCGAGGCGCGTCATAAGCGTTGAAATATAACGCTTTAGGGCGCCTGATTGCAGTCGGCGATCGAGGTCAGCGGCGAGGCTGGTCGTCGCCCAGCCAGCTCTTCGGTACCCAGCGCATCAAAAGGACGACGAGCAGGATCGCCATGCCGGCGAGACGCACGTTCTTGTCATCCGTTCGAAGTCCATATCCCCAGACCGCGACGCCGATGGCGCCCAGGATGATGCGGAGAAGGATGAGCTGGCGGAGGTCGAAGCGCTTCATGTCCTGGGTGCCGCGGGAAGATTCAACTTGCGGGCCTCTGCATCGGGGACGTCGAGCAGCATGCGCAACATCGCCGTAGAAAAGACCTTGCCTTGCGCGTCTGTCTTCAGGGAGACGGTGCCGCCGCCGCCGAGTGCACCGTGCAGCAGGAAGTTCACCGCGTGGAGATTCGGGAGCTCGAAACGCTGTACATCCCCAGTGATCACCCCTTCGAAATGCGCTCGCACGCGGTCGAGGGTGAGCTGCTCGCGCAGCAGCGAATACCATTCCGGCTTCAGGGCGATGACGCCGACGTTGGCGGTGTCTCCCTTGTCGCCCGAACGAGCGTGGGCCACGTCCACGAGACGGACCTTCATGACATCACCTCCACCTTCGTCGAGACCGCAGTCTTGTCCACCAGTGCAGGCCAGTAGGCGACGATCTCTTCCACCTTCGGCCGGCCGCCGGCGAAGCCAGTGACGCTGGGCGGCCCGTTGAGCACGAGCGGCGCGAGCTCGCGCGTGAAGCGCTCGACCGCCTTGCGATCGGGCCCGCGCACGCCGACGCGGAGCTGCACCTCCTGCGGTTCGCCCTCCTGCACTGCGAGCGGGCCGTGAGTCGCCGACACACCGACGAACTCCGTGAGTAGCTCGTCGAACTTCAGGCCCATGTTGTCGAGGCGCTCGCGGAGCACCCGGTCGGCGAGCTTCGCCTTGTCCAAGGCGTCTGGCCAGGCGTAGACGAGCGTGCCGACGGTCTTGAAGCCGGCGCGGTAGGCGATGGACACCTTGAGCTTGTCGGTGGCTGGGCGCCCCGTGATGCCGAAGACGCGCACGCGGTCTTCGCCCGCAGACTCGAGGTGGATGCTGGTGAAATCTGCGACGACGTCCGGCGTGATGTAGGCGTGGGGATCACCCATCTCGTAGACGAGCTGCTCGGTGACGGAGGGGACGTTGATCCTGCCGCCGGTGTGCGGATGCTTGGTGATGACGAAGGTGCCGTCGGCGCGCGCCTCGACGATCGGGTAGCCGACGTTGGCGAGGTCGGGAATGTTGCGCCAGTCGTAGAGACAATTGCCGCCCGAGCATTGCGCGCCGCACTCGATGATGTGGCCGGCGATGATGCCGGCGGCGAGGCGATCCCAGTCGTCAGCGGCCCAGCCGAACTCGTGACGCAGCGGGGCCATGGTGAGCGCCGTGTCGGTGGAGCGGCCGGTGATCACCACGTTCGCGCCGCGACGCAGCGCTTCGACGATCGGCACCGAGCCGATGTACGCATTGGCTGACAGCACGCGGTCCCGCACTGTATCCAGAGGCTCGCCGGTCTCCATGTTGGCGAGCGGTTGTCCATTCGCGATGAGCTCGTCGAGACGCGGCAGGAGGTCGTCGCCGGTGACGACGCCGATCTTCAGCGCGCCAGCGGCCCCCTTGGCTCGAGCCATCTCGAGCACCGCGTTTGCGCAGGACACAGGGTTCACCCCGCCCGCATTCGCGATCACCTTGACGCCGCGATCCTTCACGGCGGGAAGCACGCTCTCCATCGCGCCGATGAAGTCGCGCGCATAGCCCATGGCGGGATCACGTTCCTTCTGCTTCTGAAGGATGGACATCGTGACTTCGGCCAGATAGTCGAGCATGAGATAGTCGACTGGCCCGCCTTCCACCTGTCGTCGTGGCGCGTCGAGCCAGTCGCCCCAGAAGCCCTGCCCTGAGGCGACGCGAACGATGCGATCGGATGACGAACCACTGGTCATGCGCACCCCTGCGGAAGGACGAACGGACCGAGATGCGGTCCGGGATTGTTCAATGCGGCGCGAAACGCGTGCGCGAGGACATCGCGCGTGTCTTCGGGATACACGATCGCGTCGACATACCCGCGGGCGGCGGCGTAGCGTGCGTCCAGCTGGCGCTCGTAGTCGTCGCGCATCTCTTCCACCGCGCCAGCCGTCTCTTCGTCGAGCGGCTTCTTCGTCGCCTGGGCCTTGGTCAGCGCGGGACCATGTACCGCCTGCACCGCTGCCTCTCCTTCCATCACGGCCATGCGGCCCGTCGGCCAGGAGAAGATGAAATCGGGATCGAACCCCTGGCCGGCCATGGCGTAGTATCCCGCGCCGGACGCGTGATTCACGGTGAGCACCACTTTCGGCACCTTCGCCGTCGCCATCGCCTCGACGAACCGCGCGCCGGAGCGGATCACCCCTTCGTGTTCCGACTCGGGGCCGACCATGAATCCGGACACGTCCTGCACGAACAGCAACGGAATTCTCTGCCGATCGCAGCGATCGATGAAAAACGCCACCTTCTCCGCGCTTTCAGCGTAGACGATCCCGCCGAATCGCGGCCGCTCGCCCGGCCGACCCTTGATCAGTCCGCGCTGGTTGGCGATGACACCAACTGGTATACCATCGATGCGGGCGTCTCCGCAGATCATCTCGCGGGCCAGCTTCTCCTGGAACTCGATCAGCCGCCCGTTGTCGAGGAGCTCGCGGAGGATGTCGTGCATGTCGTAGGACATGCGGTGGTCGTGGGGGAGGAGATCGTAAAGCTTGTCTGACGGTCGGACCCGCTCGCCGGCGCTTCGCACCGGCTGCTCGGCTGACTCAGTCGCGGCCTGCGGCCGCTCTTCGTCCGAGCGCCCGACCACTCGAGCATGGCGAGGCAAGGCCGCGATCAGCTCACGCAGCTTGGTCAGGCACTCCTCGTCATTCTCGGCCATGTAGTGCGCGACGCCGCTGATCTCCGTGTGCGTCGTCGCGCCGCCGAGGGTCTCGCCATCGATCGTCTGGCCGGTGGCGCCCTTCACGAGGTTCGGGCCGCCCAGTCCCATGAACGAGGTGCCCTTCACCATCACGATGAGGTCGGAGAGCGCCGGGAGATACGCACCGCCGGCAATGCACTGCCCCATCACGGCCGCGAGCTGCGGCACGTGCAGGTAGCGGCGCATTATGGAGTTGTAGTAGAAGATTCGGCTCGCGCCGTACTGGCCGGGAAACACGCCGCCCTGGTAGGGCAGGTTCACTCCTGCCGAGTCCACGAGGTAGACGATGGGGATCCGGCTGCGCATGGCGATCTCCTGGGCTCGGAGGATCTTGCGGATCGTCTCCGGCCACCAGGAGCCGGCCTTCACGGTGGGATCGTTGGCGACGACCACCACCGGCCGCCCCTGTACGATGCCGAGGCCGGTCACGACGCCGGCGGCCGGCGCTTGCCCGTCATATTGATCGTAGGCGACGAGAAGTCCCACCTCGATGAAGCGCGCGCCTTCGTCGCACAGCTTCGTGACGCGCTCGCGCGCCGACAGCTTGCCCTGCGCGTGGAGCTTTGCGACCTTCGCCGTGCCGCCGCCTTCGCGGAGGCGATCCTCGAGCGCGCGAACTTCGGCGCTCAGCTCGCGGAGTCGGGTCGTCACGACCGCGTCAGGCTTCCTGATGCGACCGTTCGGTGAACCAGGCGCGGATGTAGTCGACCAGGTCGCTGGTCGGCGTGCCGGGACCGAAGAGCTTGCCGGTACCCATCGCCTGCAGGGCCTCCATGTCCTCGCGCGGGATGATGCCGCCGCCCGTGATCAGGATGTCGCCGCGGCCTTCCTCGCGCAGCAGCTCCAGCACGCGCGGAAAGAGTGTCATATGAGCGCCACTCAGGATGGACAGTCCGACCACGTCCACGTCTTCCTGGACGGCGGCGGTGGCGATCATCTCCGGCGTCTGGTGCAGACCGGTGTAGATGACTTCCATGCCGGCGTCGCG
>Ga0157372_10007820_pt1 | contig 11355 bp, 10 predicted proteins | sample C55metaG_FD_115307 | JGI IMG/M metagenome (GOLD analysis project Ga0157372, IMG submission 115307) | Corn rhizosphere microbial communities from Kellogg Biological Station, Michigan, USA - C5-5 metaG | ecosystem: Host-associated > Plants > Roots > Rhizosphere > Soil | place: USA: Michigan...
CAGCGCCCGAATGGATTGCCTCCTCCCAGCGCGTCTGCCGGATCTTGGTTGGGCATGTAGACATGGGAAAACCAGAGGTCGCCGTTGCTACCGCTTGCAGAAAGCTGCGTTGCTCCGAAGTTCCCGTCCCAGGTTGGATCTTGCGCATCGAGTTGCGCTTTGCTGGGAACGAATGTTTTGTCCTGGATTACGAGCGGGATCAGGTGTGTGAGATCACCAGCGGTAATGCTGCCCGGAGCGGTCGCCGTTGCCAGCGCCGTTTCTTCGGCGGGATCGTAGATAAGGTACCCTGCCGCTTCTCCGGCGTAGACATTCAGCCGCGTGATGCCGTAGGCGTGGTCGTGGTAGAACATCAAGCGTCCGCCCTGCTGGTTGGTCCAGTAGAACGTCATGTCACCGGCTGGCGGCATGGTTGTCGCGCCTAGAGGCAACGTGCTTGGATTGCCAGGAGTGAAGCAGTTGGCCGTGACTGTCGCGGTGCAGAAGGGAACGATATTGCCTCCCGAGAAAAACATGTCCGGAACAGGCTGAGTGCTCGGCCCGTTCATGGGAGTATCGCCCTCCGGCGTCGTCCACTGGTGCGGCGTACCATCACTGATCCACGGAGTTGCTCCGCCGTGTAAATGAAGGGTGGCGCGGTTCTGCGGATCATTGGGGCCAGAGCCCATGTAGGTTGTATCGACCGGAATAAATAAATTGCCACCCTGGCCAGTGGGAAGCAGATTTCTGAACAGCACGCGCACCGGCCGATCTTTCTGCGCAAGAATCACCGGGCCTAGATACGCTTGGGTGGTGCAAGTCGTGCTTGTGGTGCTTGCCAGTTGGCAATAACCACGCAGCGTTGTCAGTGGCAAGTCGGCATGCATCTGCGCCGAATACTGCACCAGCCCGATGATGTAGAAGTCGGAGCCCGGAAAAGTGGCAATATCCGGAGTTGCAATGGCAGATTTCAGGTCGGGCAGCGCGTCCTTAAACTTCTGCATACCTCCCGTATACGGCGGCCCGATGATCGCTGTCGCCATCGCACCACCGCCGCATGCGGGCTGGGCCGCGCCGCCGCAGGTCGGAGCCAACAAGGAACCGCCAGCGCCCACGTCCACGATGCTGACCACGGGCATGGTGTAATTGGTCCCGCTTCCGCTAAGCCCTGTGATTGCGCCGGTCGAGTCAATCGTTGCGCTCGCTGTTGCGCCAGTGCCGGTAGGATCGGTGATCACGACGACGGGATTGACGTAGCCGTCGCCGCCATTAATCAGCGTGAAACCTGTAATCGTGCCGGCTGGAAGCGGGCTATTTGCCCAATTGGCCACCCCGAAGAAGTCAGTGCATGGGGTCACTGTCGTTCCTGAGGTCGGATCGACATAAACCGGCGCACCGCTTGTGGAATCGAAGTTGTTGCAGGTTGGAACTAGCTTGCTCTGGGCTGTAAGGGCTCCGCAGAGCAGCAGGAGAAGGAACGAAAGACAAAGTAGGCGTTTCATGATTACTTTACCCCCTTACCCGTTCTGCGGATATGGGACGCGCGTCGGTCAGCCTGTTTGACCGCTGCTGCCCAACGCTGGCTGTTCTTCATCTTCCCCATGCCCATCTGCCGCATCGAGACCTTCTGCCCGGACTGGGGCATTGCGTTCTGTTGTGTTTGCGTTTTTGTTTTTGTCTTTGTTTGCGCGACAGCAGTTACGAGAAACAGGGTCGCGATGAGGACGGGAACGACTAAGCGCGAAAATACTGACGCTTTCTTCATCGATATTCTCCTTGTGAGAACAACCGCACGGAAATCGGGAGAGGTCTGAACGCCGGTCAGGGGGTACAGCTCCGGGCATATAAACGCCCTGTACAACGACTGCCCGCAAACGCTAACGCCAGTTTCTAATGTGCGAGCACAACGGTAATCATTAGCCGCAATTGTTGCCGTGTTTGCTTGGCAATCGCTTTATCCTTTTCTGGGATACATGTGGAGGGAATTGCGCGTCTTTGCGCTCGCACAAAACGTGACGCTGGGCACAACCTGCCGTGAGTACAATCACGGATCGTTCGCTGTGTTCCAATTACCTTTACTCAAGCCCGTACTGGACTTCAAGGGATGCGGGTGAACAGTGCAGCTCTCAGGAAGCATGAACTTGGGAAAGACCCCTGGTTCTGGTTTGCATACTTCCGAAATCCCCCCGCTGTTCCTGTTGACTGTGTTCGCAGCCACAATGTTGTGAGATCCTCCCCCGTCCCGGCCCCCTGTTCGAAGCAGTCGAAGATTGATTGCCACGTTGATGTGCTGACCGCAACCTGATGGTTGCTGGCAGCAGCAGCTTGGTGCATTTGGAGGTACGCGTTGCCAGCCAGAGAACTTCTTGAACCTCACTCCTCATTAATGGCGGCTTACCCCAGCTGGAGACCCCGTCGGAAAGCACCTGCCACGATGGGCGTGCGGATCAATGGCGTCCTCTCGTCCTTTGAAAACCCTCTTACCCAACTCCAACGAACGTCTCTGTTCCGAGACCTCTCGGCTTCGCAATGTCGCGAAATATCTGGCGCGGGCCGGGAACGAACTTTTTCCCAGGATGACAGCATCATTAGCGAGGGCGATGCCATGTGCTCGGTATCGCTGGTAACCGCCGGACATGCCAAGAGCGTGCGTCATAGCGCCGTCGGGAAACTTGTGATTCTCCACGTGCTCGGTCCGGGAGATGTTTTAGATGGGCTGGGGCATGGGCCGGGGAGTACGCATTCAACAGGGGCGTACGCGGTGGAGCACTGCCGCATTTTGAGTTGGGAGTTAGCGGAGTTTGAATCCTTGAGCCAGCGATTTCCCGTCTTGCTGCGCAACTCGGTGCGGCTCCTCACACAGCGCATGCGAATCTTAGAGGGGCGAGTGCACGAGTTCGCCACCGAACGTGTTCCGCAGCGTTTGGCGAGAGTCTTGCTGCGTCTGATTGCGGAGTCTAAAAGCTCTCTCGCCTCCGCCCCAGTCGAACTCTCTTGTGAGGAATTAGCGCAGATGGCCGGAACCACATTGTTCACAGTAAGCCGGTTGTTGTGTGAGTGGGCAGCGCAAGGCATCATCCGGCCGGAGCGTAATGCGATCCTGTTTGAGAATCTCCCCGGTCTTATCGCGGTCGCGACGCAAGATACGGGTAGGAAGGATACCCGTAGGGAAGACTCGCGGTAGGCATAGCCCTTTGAGTGTCCAGGCGAAGTGAGGCGAGCCGGAGGAGATGCCTCAGGAGAGCCCGCGCCCCGATGCTTACCTTAGCTTCGAGTCCGTTCCCACCCGCGGCACTTGCCGCATCGCTCGTAGATACTCGCACAGCTTGCGCACACCTGGCGCACGATCGTCACTTTCAATCCCCGCCTGAGGAAAGATTTAGGTGGACACTTCTCGGAACTGTTTTATAATCATTCTTCTCCAATAATTATGCGTGTTACCCACGAGCAGTTCCGCGAACTGGCGTCGAAGCGCGGTTTGGCGGTGACGCACCAAAGGCAAGTCGTCTTTGAGGCCGTGATTGCTTCCGACGGGCACCATTCCCCGGAAGCAATTTACGCCGCCGTTCGGCGTAGGATTCCATCCATTTCTCTCGCCACCGTCTATAACAACCTGCGGCTTTTCATCGACTGTGGGTTGCTGCGAGAGGTCACTCCTCATGCATCCACCTTGCGGGTGGACGGCAATCTCAAACCTCATCATCACCTGGTCTGCTCGCGCTGCAAATCTGTGCAGGACATCACGGGTGATTTCGTTGACTTCCAACTGCTGGCTCGGCAGGTACCGGGCGGCTTTGATCTGACGCAGCCGTTGATCGAGGTCTTTGGCCTCTGCCGCAGCTGCACGGCCAAAAAGTAGTTTTTGAACGTCGTACGCAATCAAATCCGAAGGATGAAACATATGGAAAATACACTCGCGACTTCATCGGGAAGTGTTTCCCCCGAAACTAAGGACAAGAGCACGTTAACCGAATCGAAGTGTCCAGTAGCGCACGGCCCCCGCAAATCCCACTCTAATGTTGACTGGTGGCCGAACCAGGTAAACCTGAGGGTCCTGCACCAGCATTCCCCGCTGTCCGATCCGATGGGCAAGGAATTCAACTACGCCGAAGAGTTCAAGACGCTCGACTTGAATGCAGTGATCAAAGACTTGCATGCGTTGATGACGGACTCGCAGGAGTGGTGGCCGGCCGACTTCGGCCACTACGGGCCACTTTTCATTCGTATGGCATGGCACAGCGCGGGTACGTACCGCATTGGCGACGGCCGGGGCGGCGCCGGAGCCGGGCAGCAGCGCTTCGCGCCTCTCAATAGCTGGCCGGACAACGTGAACCTCGACAAGGCGCGGCGACTGCTGTGGCCGGTCAAGCAGAAGTATGGGCGGAAAATCTCCTGGGCCGATCTTATGATCCTTGCAGGCAACGTTGCCCTTGAGTCGATGGGCTTCAAAACATTCGGTTTCGGCGGGGGGCGCGAGGACGTTTGGGAGCCTGAAGAGGAAATTTATTGGGGACCTGAGGGCACGTGGCTGGCGGACGAGCGTTACTCCGGGGATCGCGACCTCGAGAATCCTCTCGGCGCGGTGCAAATGGGCCTGATTTACGTGAATCCGGAAGGGCCCAACGGAAAGCCCGATCCCATCGCAGCGGCACGGGATATTCGGGAGACGTTCAGCCGCATGGCAATGAATGACGAGGAGACAGTTGCGCTTATTGCCGGCGGACATACATTTGGCAAAACCCACGGCGCTGCGGTTCCCGCCCAATATGTAGGCGCCGAGCCAGAAGGTGCCGACATCGAGGATCAAGGCTTAGGGTGGAAGAATAAGTTCGGCAAGGGTTTTGGTGCTGACACCATCGGCAGCGGCCTGGAAGTCACTTGGACCCAGACACCTACGAAGTGGGGCAACAACTTTTTCAACAACCTGTTCAACTACGAATGGGAACTGACGAAGAGTCCGGCCGGCGCCCATCAGTGGACACCGAAGAACGGAGAAGGGAAGGGTACGGTGCCGGATGCGCACGATCCCTCCAAGCGTCATGCGCCCTCCATGCTGACGACTGACCTTGCCTTGCGCTTCGACCCGACTTACGAGAAGATTTCGCGCCGCTTCTACGAGCATCCGGAGCAATTCGCAGACGCCTTTTCCCGCGCCTGGTTCAAACTGACGCACCGCGACATGGGGCCGATCTCTCGGTATCTTGGACCGCTTGTTCCGAAGGAAACCCTGGTGTGGCAAGACCCTCTTCCTGCGGTCGATCATCCACTGATCGGCGATCAGGACATTGCCGCTCTTAAGGCGAAGATCCTGAAATCCGGACTGTCCATCTCCCAGCTGGTAACGACTGCGTGGGCATCGGCAGCATCATTCCGTGGCTCCGATAAGCGAGGTGGGGCGAACGGCGCCCGTATTCGTCTCGCACCGCAGAAGGACTGGGAAGTGAACCAGTCGCCCGGACTGGCGAAAACGCTGGAGACGCTGGAGGCCATCCGAAGAGACTTCGATAGCTCGCAATCGAACGGCAACCGGGGGAAGAAGGTTTCCTTGGCTGACCTGATCGTGCTGGGCGGCTGCGCCGCAGTGGAGGAAGCCGCAAAAAGAGCGGGGCACGAAGTGAAGATTCCTTTCTCGCCGGGACGCACCGACGCTTCGCAGGAGCAGACCGACGTTCACTCCTTCGCCGTAATGGAGCCGGTCGCGGACGGCTTCCGCAACTATCTCAAGCGCGGACAGCAACTGTCGCCTGAGGAACTGCTGCTCGATCGGGCGCAGTTGCTGACTCTCACTGCCCCCGAACTGACAGTTCTCATTGGCGGCATGCGCGCCCTGAATACCAATGTTCCAGAGACCAAGCACGGTGTCTTCACCAATCGGCCCGAGACGCTGACCAACGATTTCTTCGTCAACCTGCTTGACATGAGTACGAAGTGGGAGCCCTCCTCTAACGAAGGCGTCTACGAGGGGCGGGACCGGGCGACCGGCAAACTCAAGTGGACCGGCACGCGCGTCGATCTGCTGATTGGTTCAAACTCACAACTGCGAGCAATCGCAGAAGTCTACGCGTGCGACGACTCCAAAGAGACTTTTGTGAAGGACTTCACAGCTGCATGGAAGAAAGTGATGAATCTCGATCGTTACGACCTTGCAGCTGCCAGGTAAGCTGTCAGTTCGAAGGACTCCTGCTTCAGATTGATCGACACTGATCCACAACTCGCAATTTGAACAAAACGGAGAACTTGCAGGAAGGAATGATGGTTGAGCGACCCGAGACATAGGTAACAGATCGTACCGGACACATAGGTTACACTTTCTCCCCTTTCGGGGAGGAAAGTGGATGCCGTGGAAGGAGTGTTCGGTCATGGATGAGAGAGTTAAGTTCGTGGCTCGCCGGCTCGCGGGCGAGCCCATGGCGGATCTGTGCCGAGAGTTCGGGATCTCCCGCAAGACCGGCTACAAGATCTTCGATCGCTATCAGGAATGCGGCATTTACGGGCTCACGACCGAAGCCGACGTCCCTATCGCTATGCCAATCAACTGCCCTTTCAGGTGGAAAACTACATCCTAAACGTGAAGCGGGAGCATCCCACTTGGGGCGCTCGGAAAATCCGCGAGCGACTGCTGCGCGGCTTCGCCGACATCCCGCTTCCCGCCAAAAGCACCATTCATGCCGTTGCTCGATCGCCACGGCTTGGTCGAGCGGCGCAGCAGTCGTTCGCGGCGGCGCGCGCAGGGCACGGCTCTGTCTTTTGGACAGCGCCCCAACGAGCTGTGGTGCACCGATTACAAAGGCGAGTTCTTGCTGGGCAATCGCCAGTACTGTTATCCCCTTACCGTCACCGATCACGCCAGTCGCTTTCTGCTCACTTGCGAAGCGCTTTCTTCCACCCGGGAAGACTACGCTTTCACCGTCTTTGAGCGGCTGTTTCAAGAACGTGGCCTGCCGGCTAACATCCGCAGCGACAATGGGGTCCCTTTTGCATCACCCCATGCTTTGTTCAACCTCAGCAAACTTGCCGTCTGGTGGCTTCACCTCGGCATTGCCATTGAGCGCATCCAGCCTGGCCATCCTCAACACAATGGCCGCCACGAACGCATGCATCTCACCTTGAAAAAAGAGGCCACCAAGCCGGCGGCCGCCAAGTTCCTCCAGCAACAAGCCCGCTTCGACAAGTTCATGGAGGTCTTCAACCGGCAGCGTCCGCATGAAGCTCTGGATATGAAGTGTCCCGCCGAAATCTATCAAGCTTCGCCGCGCCCTTACACCGGCCTGCCCGATATCGATTATCCCCACGACAAAACCATCGTGGTCACGGAGAACGTCTTGGAACGTAGCGACAGTTTCGGCTGGGCTAAGGCTCGCGACGAAGAGGAGCAGACGCACTACAGGGTTGCGCTCGTAGGGGAAAAGGTAACCCCAATCACGCAGTTGCTCCCGGGTAAAGGGCAGGAAAGTGCGAGGCAGGCGCTTTAGCAGCCCGTGATCCAACGCCTCCTGAAGTGGTTCAGGAAGCTTATCGTGCGCCTCGCTTCTCACTTGCGTCCTCTAGTACGTTCAAGATTGTCTTTGATCGATCTTTTGCCCTGATTGGGGCTACAAACGAAGCTCAACTTCAGAGATGCACCTCCGCAATTGGCGCGCCTTGTGTTTCAATGCGTCGACAACCTAGCAGGTCGGCCATCGTCGAGCAGAGGTCCACGTGACGTATCGGGCGCTCCTCGAGGCCGGGTTTTTCCACGGCGCTTCCCAAGGTCATCATCCAGGTAGAACGGGTGGACTCAGTATCGCTGCGGTGGTTGAAGAAGCCATTCGTGATCGATCCGTCCGGGTCACGCCCAAACTCGGGGAGAATGAACATCGTCGTTTTGCCTTCGTACTCGGGATCTGTTTCGATGTCCTGCCAGAGCTGGTGAGCAAGCCGGTCTCCTGTTCGAATGCCCGCCACATGAAGCGCATAGGATCCAAAATGCGCTACCTCCACGTCGGTTCGTGCTAGGGGAGATCGAAGAAGCCCGAAAGATGGGATTGATCGAGCTCGCAGATCTCTTGGCGTTGAATGAGGAGGAGGCGTCGGCTCTCCTGGGTCATGGTCCGGGTCATATTCTTGAGGAGAGCCTGTTGGTGCAGCGCTCTGCCGCACTCCACGCAGACTCTGCCGCGACTGCGCGTTATCGTTAGTGCGGGGCGAAGAGGAGCCTACGGCTTCGAGGGCGGGCATTCGCAATACTGCCCAGCGCCGGTGGTTCAGCCGGTATCCACGGCTGGTGCCGGAGATGCGCTCCTCGCAGGGGTTCTCATGTTTGGACCCTCCATTCTCGTTACTCCGGTGCTTCAAGGAGACGCGAGTCACAGGACTCTGTATCTGCCCGATTCTCCTGCTTGGTACGATTTTTGGACAGGAGAGGCGCACAAGGGTGATCGTGAGATCGAAGCGGACGCCACCCACCGCATCCGCAACATTGGGCGAGAGCCCACCGAGATGGCTCCATGGGCACTGTCAGTGATGGCTGGTGGCGGGAAAGCCGTTCTCCCTCTTCCGCCACGCGCGCCAATGTCATCGGACAGATTATTACCCGAAGGAGTGCTTGTTCTGTGGTCTTACACAGATTTGGCCGATTCACGATGGAAGATCGGTACGAAGTATATGCAGCTTCAACAGACAAGCAATTGTGCAGGTCCATTCAAGGAGCAGATGGGCGGGATCTTTAATTCGTCCGGGTGGGGCGCCTACTTCCGGGGGGGACATTTGTTCATCAAGAAAGCTGAAGTTGAGAAGAATGCACCATACCCCGACTTCGGCTGTAATTTCGAATTGTATACGGACATGCACTCGCTTGAGTTCGAGACTCTCGGCCCACTTCGAAAACTGAACCCGGGAGAGACGGCAGAACATATCGAGCGCTGGTGGCTCTTCAAGGATATTGAAAGTGGCGACTCCGAAAGCTGGATTGATTCAATCATTCTCCCGGCCGTCGACCGTGCGGGATGAGGTGCACCGCTGCGTATGGCCCGTTCCACATGGTTACAGTTCGCACGATGTGCCTGTGGCAGGATAAACAGATTGTTTAGCAGGATTTCCGAGGGTTACCAGTTGAATTGATCCCCCATGTTCATGAATCGAAGAGCATTCTTGAGATCGAGTGGGCTCGTCACATTCGGAGCCAGTATGCCGTGCCTCCCCCGCTTCGCCTCCGCCTCCAATAGTCAAGAACCGTTTCGCTGGAGCACCGATAACCTGGTGTTCTCGTTCGAAGTGAAGGATGGCAAGTTGCGTCAAAAGCGCCTTTTGCCTGCCGAGGCAGCGCCCGACGGGAATACGTCTTCCGGAGTCGAAGTGGCTCTGCAATGCAGCGGAGAGGATTCGCCTGATCAAGGCATGAAATCGGGTTTGGGGCAGCCCGGTGCGCGGCTCCTGTTTATAGGAAAGCGCGAAGAGTCAACGCCCGGGGGCAATCGTCTGGTTCTAACGCACACAGATCCAATTTTGCACCTGCGCGTGGAGTCTGTTTATGAAGCCTTCGATGGCGTCCCGGTTGTTCGTAGTATTGCCGCCATACAATGCTCACGAGAGTGCTACTCGTCAGAGTCGAAGGATGCCCGCCAGCGTACCGCCCATGATCATCTGCTGCGTGCTCACAGGCACATCGCAGGACTTGAATAGCCATCGATATTGGCTGACGACGTGTTCAATTCCATCCAGTCCAGCATCGGATCCGAATACTAATTTGATGAACGCGCTTTCATCGTTAGCTGGCGTTGCCGTTTTCCATTCGCCTTGCCCGGACCACCAGAATATTTTCTTGAATTCATCGAGCCGCGCGCTCATCTTCGTTAACGTGGAACCACTCAGGTCGAAGAAGACGTTTGGGTTCCACCGTGCAACTTCTGCGGCCCACTCGTATTCGGGATTGCCGCAGTGAGCCCCGATCACAGTCAGCTTCGGAAACCGGCGTGCAATCTCCTCCAAGTGAAACGCGCGCATCCGGTAGGAGGCAACGTTCTCCGGTTGGTCGACGCTTCGGCGCAAGACAATACCCGTATGAAAGAGTAGTACCCAGCCATACTGGTTCGCGAGTTCATAAACCGGCAGATAGGACGCATCGACATAAGGCTTTTTTACGAATTCGAGTTCGCCCAAGCCACGATAGCCGAGCGCGTGAAAGTCTTTCACTTGCGACAGCACGTCGCTGGCGTCTAGGTCAACGAAGCCGAATGGAACAATTTGTTTTGGGTATTGCTTTGCTGCTTCGGCGACCTGTACGCGATGAGAATATGGCGTGAGCACGCAGGCTGTAAGATTTATCCGCTGCGCCAGTCTCACCAGATCTCGAATGAAATTGGAATTCTTCTCATCAAAGTGGATGTGCATATCGACGATGCGATCAGTGTGACTGGCGGGCGTTGTGGCCTGTACTTGTGACCCTAGCCGTTCACCAGTTGCGTTACCAGCGGATCCCAGGGGAATTGCGGTCGCGACCCCTCCAGCTACCGTCAGGAAGCGTCGCCGCGAGATGGAGCCCATAGATTTCTCCCTCTATGCAGGTTAGGCAAGTTTTCCGCAGCCAGCATTATAATTTCGTCACTGGTCCAGGGGCCATCGGCGACGGGCACTCAAGAAGGAAGCGGCTTGATGCGGAAAAGCGTGCGGTTCATATTACCTCTGCCATTTCTTGCTCTCGTTACCTGTTTGTGGGGAACTCAAGATAGTGCGAAAGCTTCGGACTTTCCTCGGCTATCGATCGGGTGTGTTTCGGGTGCTATTCGAGACCAGATTCAGAAAGCTTACAACAATGCCAAGGCCCACCCGAAGGAGGCACAGGCGAGTGGGGCTCTGGGTATGACTTTGCAGACCTACGGCTTGGCCGAGGACGCAAAAAAATATTATCAATACGCAACAGAATTAGAGCCAAGCGAATTTCGTTGGACCTACTATCTGGGAGTGGTCGAAGCCGATCAGGGACACTGTGAACAGGCGATGTCGCATCTTCACCTCGCGCTCCGCATAGATGAAAGCTACGTTCCCGCAAGACTTAAACTGGCCAACTGCCTGCTTGCCTCTGCCGAGTGGGACGCCAGCCAGGAACTTTACCACCAGATTTTGAAGCAGGATACCGACAACGCTGACGCTTACTACGGACTGGGCCGGATTCGCGCCAGTCGCCGCGATTACTTGGGCGCGGCCGAAGACTACAGGAAAGCGGTGGCGTTGTTTCCAGATTTCGGAGCAGCTCATTATGCCTTGGCATTAGCGTACCGTGCTGCCGGCGAGGCCGAAAAAGCCGAGGAAGAGCTGCGCCTTTTCGAGAAGAATAGAACGGGTGTGCCTCCCGCTAATGACCCATTACTGAGGGATATTCAAACCCTCAACCGGAGTGCG
>Ga0157372_10007823_pt1 | contig 11353 bp, 7 predicted proteins | sample C55metaG_FD_115307 | JGI IMG/M metagenome (GOLD analysis project Ga0157372, IMG submission 115307) | Corn rhizosphere microbial communities from Kellogg Biological Station, Michigan, USA - C5-5 metaG | ecosystem: Host-associated > Plants > Roots > Rhizosphere > Soil | place: USA: Michigan...
CTCGACCCCGCCTTGCTGCGCCCGGGCCGGTTCGACCGCCGCTTGACCGTGCCGCTGCCCGATATCGAGGGCCGCGTGCAGATCCTCCAGGTCCATATGCAGAAGGTGCCGCTGGCCCCCGACGTCGATGCGCGCACGCTCGCGCGCGGCACGCCGGGCATGTCGGGCGCCGACCTCGCCAACCTAGTCAACGAGGCCGCGTTGATGGCGGCGCGGCTGGGCAAGCGGCTCGTCGCGATGGCGCAGTTCGAGCTCGCCAAGGACCGCGTGATCATGGGCACCGAGTGGAAATCGCTCGTCATGACGCCCGAGGAAAAGAAGATGACCGCCTATCATGAGGCGGGCCATGCTTTGGTCCGCATCCATGAGCCGGCGTCCGACCCGATCCACAAGGCGACGATCATCCCGCGCGGCGGCGCGCTGGGCATGGTCGTGTCGATGCCCGAGCGCGACAACTACTCGTACCATCGCGACAAGATGTACGCCGACCTCGCCACCGTGATGGGCGGGCGCGCGGCCGAGGAGATCATCTTCGGCTATGACAAGGTCTCGTCGGGCGCGAGCGGCGACATCAAGCAGGCGACCAAGCTGGCGCGCGCGATGGTGATGCGCTGGGGCATGTCCGACAAGCTCGGCCCGCTGGAATATGAGGAAGAGCAGGGCGAGACGTTCCTGGGCTATTCGCAGACCCAGCGGCACAACATGTCGAACGAGACCGCGTTGATGATCGACAGCGAGATCAAGTCGCTGATCGACGGCGGCCACAAGCGGGCCACGCAAGTGCTGAGCGAGAATATCGACCAGCTCCACCGCGTGGCGGGCGCGTTGCTCGAATACGAGACGCTGACCGGCGACGAGATCAAGCAGATCGCCGCGGGCGAGGACATCAACCGGCCCGACGCCGGGGCGACGACCTCGACCCTGCCGAGCAGCGGGACGTCGATCCCGAAGACGCGGAGGCCGTCGGGGCCGTTCGGGAATCCGGCGCCGGCTGGGGCGTAGGGTTTAACGATTGTTGTAATGCGAGAGGCCCTTCCCGTGTGAGCGGGGAGGGGCTTTTCGTTGTGGCGGACTAGAACGCCGTAAAGATAAAGAATCGGTGATGTCTCGCTAGTCGCGGTGGTGTGATAGGCAGCCGCAAGAATTGCCCCCGATCTGGCCTTAACTATGACGTTTGGCTTGAGCGCAGCGATGCAGAGGAGATAGAGAAGCCTTATGCTTGGCTGGCCAACATTTCCCGAGAGGTCGTGCCTTGGGCGAATGCGGTGTTTGCCGAACGGGATTGCCGCGCGAACGAACGGCGGGCAATTTAATAGATACCCCGAACCTCCGCTACGCAGCCTCAATGGAAATATTTGGGAAGAAGCAGGATAATGAACGGATTGAGGGCGCGCGAAACCGTTCAGAAGCTCTGGAACGCGAGCAAGAGCCTGCAGGGCGGTGGCGTCAGCTACTATGAATATGTAACCGAGCTAACGTACCTGCTTTTGTTAAAAATGCTTTCCGAGGTCTCTCGGGACGGAAAGAAGTTGGAGCAGCGGCTTCCCGCCAAATACCGTTGGGGCGCATTGAAAAAACGCGAAGGCGAGGAGCGTCTTCAATATTATCGTACCCTCCTGACTGCTTTGGGAGATCGTAGCGAAGTGAAGTTCGACTTGGTCAACCAAGTGTTCTCTGATGCCAGAACCTCACTGACCAAGGCGACAGCGCTAAGCTCGCTCATTGCCACGATCGACGGTGTGAACTGGCACGCCGCCGAAGAGGATGGTTTAGGCGACCTCTACGAAGGCTTGCTCGAAAGGACCACATCAGAGCGCAAATCCAAGGCCGGTCAGTATTTCACTCCGCGCGCGTTGATTGAGGTTATCATCGCGCTGACCAAGCCGAAAGTAGGCGAGATCATTCAGGACCCGGCAGCAGGAACTGGTGGATTTCTGATTGCAGCTCACCGCGCGATCATGCGCGATACCGACGATCTGACCGAGGTTACCAGGGAGGTCGCCTATGCTCAACGCAACGGCGCCTATCAGGGTGCGGAGCTGATTACTGGCACGCACCGACTCAACACCATGAATCTGTTGCTTCACGGTATCGACCTGCCAATCGATTGCATCGACACGCTGACCTCCGATGCCGATAAGTTCGACAAAGCCGACCTGATCCTCACTAATCCGCCGTTCAACAAGTTCCCGGAGCGAGTCGCCCGCAGCGATTTCGTCATCACCGCCGGAGCCGCCAAAGGCCCACTGCCGTTTGTGGAACACGTCGTGCGCAGCCTGAATGTCGGTGGCCGCGCCGCCATCGTCATCCCGGATAACGTGCTGTTCGAAGACAATATGGGCCGCGAGCTGCGCAACTGGCTGATGGATCTATGCGACCTGCACACCATCCTGCGCCTGCCTACCGGCATTTTCTATGCCCAAGGCGTCAAGACGAACGTCATGTTCCTTACCAAGAAGTCCGAGGATCGCGTTGGCGCGACTAAGCGGGTCTGGTTCTACGATCTCCGAGCGCAAATGCCCAGCTTCGGCAAGACCCACACCCTCACGGCGGCCGATTTCGCGCCATTCGTCCAAGCGTACGGCAACGACCCGCTAGGTAAAGCAAAGCGCAAGGATGAAGGCGAAACCGGCCGTTTCCGCATGTTCACGCGCAATGACATCGCCAAGCGGAATGACAATCTCGACATTAGCTGGTTACGCGAGGACGAGATAGAAGTCGAGGAAGGCCTGATCGAACCCGATGACATCGCCGCCGCCATCCTCGGACATTTGCGTGCCGCGCTGGACGAAATTGAGACGGTTGCCGATGAACTTGCCGAGACGGGAGAGGTCGAGGCGTGAACGCCGTGCCGAAATCTCTGTCCGATCAATATTTCGCTGCCATAGGCACGAGCGACAAGATGAAGCTGAAGCTCGCGCTTGCGGCTGCTCACGATATTCGAAAGTTCGAGATTGAGCTCTACTGGAAGCGTGCGAACTATTTTTGGCTTTTGCAGGCTGCCATTTTTACGGCGCTGGGCTTCATGTGGCGCGGGCAGAATGTTACCGCCGACCTCGTTCCGCTCGGGCTGACGGGTTTGGGTTTGCTTACGGCGATCGCGTCATGGTTTGCCGCCGAGGGATCGAAGTTCTGGCAAGAAAATTGGGAGCGACACATCGACATCCTTGAGAATAATCAGGGTGTCTTCTTGCATAAAACTGCTTGGGTCGGGCGAGACGGTATCCGCTGGTCGGTATCTGGTACCAATGGTTGGTTGAACATTTTCTTTTCGGTCTTCTGGGCCGGACTATTCATCAGCCAGTTCATCGTTTCCGCTAAATGGGCGGACCTCTCGCTTGCGAGTACGCCGTCGAGCGTGATCGACTGGAATGCGGTCAAAGCCTGTGCGATTGCTATCCTCACAGGCATTGGATTTGTGGCGCTCTGGAGTCGTGGCTCACGGCTTGAAGGCGAGAGGATCTGGCCGAGGCTTATCACTTTGAGAAAGACGGACCTTCGGATCGTGCGAAGGAGCGTCGACCCATGACCTCCGAAATCTTCGGCCGAACCATTCAGCTCTTCCTTGTCGATGGCACGCCGACCGGTCTGCGCAAGGCGACAATCCATGGTTGGACCGGCCTGACCTTCGTTGCCACTGGCACCACTTTCGCGGCACTCACCGCCAGGCAGGAGCTAGACCGGACAGGCATCTACATCCTCTCTGGCCCGGACGCTGAGGCCGTTGGCGGCACACGCGCCTATATCGGATCAGCCAACAGCGTGCGCGAACGGATCAAGCAGAGCGCGGCGCAGCGTGATTTCTGGGAAACTGCGATCGCCGTCACCACCAGCGATGATGATCTGTCTAAAGGGCATGTCGAATATCTGGAGGCCCGGTTGATCGAACTGGCGCAGGCCGCGAACCGCGTGACGCTGGACAATGGCACCAGCCCCGCCGGACAGCGCCGCCGCCTGCCAGAGGCGGATCAGGCGAACATGGAACAGTTCCTCGCCAATCTGAAGATCATCTTGCCCGTGATCGGGCTCGACCTTCTCAAACCCCAGCCGCGCGCGGTGGCGCAGGCTGCCACGCCAGTTGAACAGCGCACCGTCAGCGACGTGAAATTCGAAATCCGTCACAAGTCGGGCATTTACGCCAACGCCGTGGAGGAGGATGGTGAATTCATCGTTCTCGAAGGTTCGCGAGCGCTGACCAATCAGGGCTATGTGATGCAGAGCTATGCTGCGCTGAAGCAGAATTTGATTAACACCGGCGTCCTCGTGTCCGCACAGGACAACCGGCTGACCTTTGCCAAACCTTACAGCTTTTCCAGCCCATCTGCCGCGGCCGCCGTCGTGCTGGACCGCAACAGTAATGGGCGGACAGAATGGAAGGTCAAGGGATCGAAGCAAAGCTATCACGACTGGCAGCAAGCGCGAGCCTTGAGCCAAGGGGCAGTAGCATGAGTGACTTGCCAGATAGTTGGATTGAGTCTCCTATCAGCGCGGTTGCGGAGGTGAATCCGCGCAAGAATGTCGACCTATCAATTTCCGATCTGGTGTCGTTTGTGCCAATGGCCGCGGTTGACGAAGTGTCTGGCACGATCCTGTCCCCGGTAGATCGGCCGTACGGAGAGGTTTCAAAAGGTTTCACTCACTTCCGCGATGGCGATGTGATTTTCGCCAAGATCACGCCATCGATGGAAAACGGAAAATCTGCGGTTGCTCGTGGGCTCACCAACGGGACTGGCATGGGCTCTACCGAATTCCATGTGTTCCGCAGCAATGGGGTGATCGAGCCGGAATATCTCTGGCGTTTTGTCCGCCAAAAGTCATTTCGCGAGAGCGCTCAGGCGGTGATGTCCGGTGCGGCGGGTCAGCAACGTGTTCCCGCTGACTACCTTAAGAATCATATGATCCCTCTCCCGCCACTCCCGGAGCAGCGGCGAATTGTGTCGACGGTGGATGGGTTGACTGCACGCACCGCCCGCGCTCGCAAAGACCTAGACCGCATCCCCACACTCATCACTCGCTATAAACAACGCCTCCTCGCGCTGGCCTTTGCAGGGGAACTGTTCTCAGACTTAAATAACAGTGATGCGTTTAAGCCTCGTGCCTTGGAAGAGGCAATCCTCTCCACGTTTTACGGGCCCCGTTTTGGCAAAGATGCCTACGTCACCGACGGCGTACCAACGCTAAGAACAACCGACTTTGACAGCGCAGGTAACATTGCGCTGAAAGACCCTCCAAAGGTTGCTGTGGGAGAAGAGGAATATGCCAAATGGGGATTGTTAGGCGGTGATCTATTGGTTACCCGTACAGGATCTATTGGGAAGTGCGCGTTGTATAGCGAGGCAATCGGACCCGCCCTCCCATCTGCTTACTTGATTCGGGTGCGGCTGGATCAAGCTAAAATACTGCCAAGATACGCGTTGTTATTCCTCTTGTCAGGAGAGGGACAGCGTCAATTAGGGGCCGGCATTACCGCAGTCGCCCAGCCAAACATCAACGCCAAGGTCATCGCTGAGCTTCAACTCGCTATACCGTCGTTGGAAGTACAAGGCGAAATCGTCCGCCGCATCGAGACCGCCTTTGGCTGGCTTGACCGTGTGGCTGCTGACCACGCCGCCGCCGCCCGCCTCCTCCCCAAACTCGACGCCGCCATCCTCGTCCGGGCCTTTCGCGGCGAACTCGCCCCGCAGGACCCGAGCGACGAGCCAGCCAGCGCACTACTCGAGCGGATTACGGCGGAGGGGGAGGCGGCGTCGGCCAAACCCAAACGTGGCCATGGCCGCGCGCCCGTCCACAATTTTCGGTCGGATAGCATCGCCAAAGGGCCGCTCGTGCCTGATCAAATAACCCCCGTCACATCAAGGAGGCCATCCATGCAAAAAAGCCGCCGTGACGATGACGTCTGGCAGCTACCCTATCTCGCGGGCAAGCTGAAGGAACTGCGCTCCACCGACGTGCAGTCCCTGTTCCGTGCCGCCGATCTGCCGGTCGCCGATTTCTACAAACAGCTCGCCTGGGAAATCGACAACAAGCATATTCTGGACGGGGTCACTGAACTGAAAGCCGCCTGATGCGCCTCCTCCGCGTCTACATAGACAACTATCGCAACCTGAAGAATGTCGAAGTAGATTTCGACCAGCACAGCCTGACGACGGTCGTGATCGGGGAGAATGGCAGCGGTAAGTCCAACCTGATCGAGGCAATCGTGGAAATTTTCCGGGCGTATGACCTGGGAATCAAGAAGATCGGAAACTTCAGGTTCGAGGTCGAATACAAGATCAGGGATTTTATAGTAAAGCTGCGCAATACGAACTTCCCGGATGGCACCTTGTCCAGCGTCATCGACGCCACGCGATCTCCGGATGGCGGAGCGACGTCACGAGTTGACAACTATCTGCCGGATTTGATTTTCGGCTATTATTCTGGTTCGGGAAGGAAGCTGGAGAAACTGTTTGATGCCCACCAGTACCGCTATTACGGTGTCATCAACAAAGAACGCGACGATACGGAGTACGATGCCGCTCAAGCGGCACGTAAGCTGTTCTACTGCCGCCCGATCCACGGCGTTCTCGCGTTGCTGTCCTACCTAGCCAAGCCGGGATCGGATGGCGGAGTCACCAATCTGCTGACAGAAAAGCTTGGGATCACGGGCTTCCATTCGGCGCTCGCCCATTTCAAGGAACCGTCCTGGTTCAACCACGGCAACTGGCAAAAGAGCCGAAACAAAGCCGAGGGGGCCGGTAGAGGGCGTCGCACTTACGACACGCTTAGTGAGCAATCGCTGGATATTTGGGGTGCCCGTGGTCCCGCCGGAAACTGCGCACGCGCATTGCGTGACTTCGCTTTCTACCCGCTGACGATGGCTGGTAAGGTGGTAGACGATTATCGTGATAAGCCACGCACCGAAGCTCAGCTCGCCTGTTTCCTGCGTGACCGGGCAGCGCTTCAGTCTTTTGCGGCCAACTACGATACGGATCAAGACATGTTCGCCGCGCTCGAAGCTGCTGACATCTCTGACCTCTTCCGCGAAATGATAGTCTGGGTAACGCGCAAAAAGGACGCAAGCGGCGACATCAGTTTCAGCGACCTTTCTGATGGTGAGCGGCAATTGCTGATGGTTCTCGGCCTAATCCGGGTCTCGCGAGGCAAGGAGGCATTGTTCCTGCTCGACGAGCCCGACACGCACCTTAACCCGGCCTGGCAGCTAACTTATCTCGACCTAATCCGCGAATGGACCGAAGTCGCGGCGGACGAAGACAAGTGCCAAATCGTCATGACGACCCATAACCCGCTGACGATCGCGGCGCTCGAGGCGAAGGAAGTTCGGGTAATGTCGAGTGGTGACGGTGGAAGCATTTCGGTCGCCCCCCCTCGCGTCGACCCAAAAGGCCTGGGATTCGCAGGCGTCCTCACTGACATTTTCGGACTTTCCTCATCGCTGGACAAGCCAACGCAGGAATTGATCGACCGACGAAACGAGCTTGCGAAAAAGGAAAAGCTGACCGACGCAATGGCCAAGGAATTTGCCGACATTAAAGAAGAGTTGCGGCATCTGGGCTTCCTCTATGAGGAGCGCGACAGACTTTACAGCGAGTTCCTTAGACAGCTCAACAGCGTCGAATTGGCTGATGCTGAGCCACTTTCCCCGGATGAATTGCGCGAACGGGAAACCGAAACCCGCCGGATTATTGAAGAATTGCTGGCCAAGAAATGATCTACATCCATCGCAATTTCGGCAAGATCGCGTCTGAAAAACTGGCAGCTTTGAAGGCGGTTTCTGATGAGCTCGATAAGATCGATGATCCTGCCGAGCGGAAAGCCTTTATTGATGCTAACAGTGGCGCATGGAGTAGTGTTCGTCCCGAACTGGAGACCATGTCATTCGGCAAATGCTGGTATACCGAAGCCAAAGAAGGCTGTTCGCGATATCAGACCGATCACTATAGGCCGCATGGCCGAGCCAAGCAGGCAGCGAAGAATTACACCGCGGGCTATTGCTGGCTGGCCTTCGAGATTGACAACTACCGTATCGTCGGTGTGCTCGCGAATACGCAGAACCGAGAACATTCTCTTGAGACGGTCGGCAAGAGCGACTGGTTTCCGCTGCTGGATCCCAGCAGGCGTGCGACTTTGGCGAATCGTTCAATCGACCTTGAAGTGCCGCTCCTGCTAGATCCCGTGAATGAGCACGACCCTGACAAAATCATGTTCAACGATAACGGGGAAGCCCATCCATCAGATGAACTATCGGACGAAGATAAAGCTTGGGTCCGGGACGCTATCGACCGCATGGGCATCAAGCAGGAAAGGCTGAGTGGACTTCGCCGAAGAGTGTGGCGCGAGTGCGAAGGCCGCATCGTAAAATACAACCGCTTCTTCAAAAAGCCGGCTGCTGAGCGGACGGCTGAGGACAAACTTAGCATGAGGGAGTTGGCTGGCGAACTTCGAGCGATGGCATCGTGCCGTGCTCCGTTTGCGGCAACTGCCAGACATTGCCTGAAGAGTAATCGACTGGGCGAACTGATCGTCAAAGATGAGTTTGCTGAAGCTAATGCGGCCGCTCACGCTTAGCGTTTCGATCTGGAGATACTTTATCTATTACGGTGCCACGTGCAAAAATCCCTAAATGCTAAATTGGATCTGTTGTACGCTTGACCAAGAAAACGCCCTCAACCCACCTCCTCCCCCTTCCACGTCGCCACAAACACATCGCGGTACGCCGGCTTGTCCGGGTCGATCGGCCGGATCGGCGTCACGCCGTGCAGCACGCGGTGGTCGTCCAGCAGCACGGCGTCGCCGGGTGCCGCCAGAGTGAAGCGGTCGATCTGCGGCTGGCCGGCGATGCGGATTTCGGTCACGCCTTCGTCGGCGTTCACCCGATCGATCAGCATCACCAGCACCCAGTCGACGCCGTCACGGTGCATTCCCTCCGGGGTCGGGCGACCCGCTTCGTGCGCGGTCGCCTCAATCCGGAACTGGTGGAGCTCGACGTGCCAGGGGCGGGCCACGTCGCCGTCGCCGGCGCGCTCGAAGCAATCGGTAGCGCCGCGGAGCAGCCGCCGCATCATCGGGCTGTCGGCGATGGCGTCTTCGATCGGATCGAACCAGCGCTGAACATCGCCGTTCAGCCGGTTATAGTCGCGGCTCTGATAATGCGGCTGATGCGGCTTTCGCACGATCGCGTCGGGGGTGATCCCCAGAGCGGCGTGGCGCCGCCGGCGATAGCGGCCGCCATCGGCCATGTAGCGATCGAGCCCGAGCCGGTTCCACGACTCCGCAAAGCCGGCCCAGTCGGGATCCGACGCCGCCATCGGCAGCCAGTCGATCGCCCCCGGCGCGGGCCGGACGAAGCCGTGCGCGGCAAGCTCGCCGGCCAGGCGCTGCTCGGCTTCGCTCGCTACGGTCTCCAATGGTCGAGGCACTGCGCGGTCCCATCTCTATGGTCGCCCCCGTATCGAGGGGATATCGGCCATATAAGCGTTCGTGCGGCCAGATCATGGCGGATGCGGGCCGACGGCCGCATCGGGCCGCCCGATTGACCAATGCGCGCCTCAGTGTATTAAATCATTATGGCACTGTGGATCGAGCGAGTCCTGGCGCCGACCTGGGAATGCGGCTGCGCCTGATGTCACCGGCCGCGATGGGGGGCTGGCCGCCGATCGGCGCCACGAAGCTATCTGCTGACTTACGTCCGGAGGGTGAGATGGATCGTCGACAATTTCTGGCAAGCGCCGCAATTATCGGAATGGTCGGCATCTGGGCGACGCGATCGGCCGCGGCGCCGTCGCGGGTGGCGTGGCGAGAGGATCGGGCGCTCTATCCCCAGGGCGTCGCGTCGGGCGATCCGGACGAGCATAGCGTGGTACTGTGGACGCGGCGGCCGTTCGATCAGGGGGAGCGCCACGCGCTGACCGTCGAAGTCGCGCTGGATGCGGAGTTCCGCCGCGTCGTCGCCTCGGCGCGAGTGCCGGTGCTGGCGGCGGCCGACTGGACGGGGCGTGCGCTGGTCGGCGGCCTGTCCCCGGCAACGGTCTATTGGTATCGCTTCACCGACGATAGCGGCGCGGGCAGCCGGGTGGGGCGCACGATCACCGCGCCGCGCGCCAGCGATCCGCGCCCCGTCCGCTTTGCCTTCGTGTCATGCAACAGCGTCAACGAAGGCGCGCAGAACGCCTATCGCCGGATGATCTGGGAGGATGAGCGCGCGCCCGCCGACCGCAAGCTGGGCTTCGTGCTCCATCTGGGCGACTTCATCTACGAGGTCGTCGAATATCCCGACGAGGTGTCGCATCGTTATTCGCGCACCGTCTACGATCTCGGCCGCATTCCCGATGCGCGCAAGGTGAGCAATTTCCACGTGCCGACCAATCTGGCCGGCTATCGCCATGTCTATCGCGCGCATATCGACGACCCCGACATCCAGGACGCGCGGGCGTATTTCCCGTTCGTGTGCATCGGCGACAATCACGAATTCTCGTGGCAGGGCTGGCAGAGCTTCATCAAATATGGCGGCAAGGTCGAACCCGCGCAGCCGCTCCGCGTCGCCGCCAACCAGGCGTGGTGGGAATATATCCCGTCGCGCGTCCGCAAGGCATCGGGCGCGGGGCTCGACCAGTTCGGCCCGCCCGCGGTGACGAAAGCGCCGATCGAGACGTTCGACGATCACGGCTTCGGCACCGAGCCCAACAATCGCGTCGCCGTCGGCAGCATGACCGCCTATCGCGCGCTGCGTTATGGCCGGCACGTCGACCTGATCCTGACCGACTTCCACAGCTACAAGGCGGCGGACCCGACCGACCGGCCCGAAGCGGCGGCGCTCGATTCGGGGGAGTATCCGGTGCTCCCGCAGGAGTGGATCGAGATCGTCGACGGGGGCAGGGACTATGGCGGCGGCAAGCCGCCCGCGACGATCGCGATCGGCGACAAGACCATTCCCAATTTCCGCAAGGACGATCCCGCTTACACCGTGCTGGGCCGCGAGCAGAAAGCGTGGCTCAAGGACCGGCTGACCCGATCGACCGCGACCTGGAAGATCTGGGGCGCGACCAACGGCACGCTCGACATGCGGACCGACCCGCAGAACCTGCCCGCCGGCCTGATCAAGGCACCCTGGATGGGCAAGGGTTTCGGCACCTTCGCCAACCCCGACTTCAGCAGCGCCTATGCCGAGCGCGCGGAAATCTACGACACGGTGCGCGACCACAAAGTGTCGGGGTTCGTCACCGTGTCGGGCGATCGCCACAGTTTCTGGGCGGGCTATGCCGCGCCGGCCTTGCCGCCCGCCGGGTTCGCGCCGGTCGGGATCAGCTTCATCACCGGGTCGATCTCGGCGCCGGGGCTGGGCGAGGCCGCCGAGTTC
>Ga0157372_10007825_pt1 | contig 11350 bp, 10 predicted proteins | sample C55metaG_FD_115307 | JGI IMG/M metagenome (GOLD analysis project Ga0157372, IMG submission 115307) | Corn rhizosphere microbial communities from Kellogg Biological Station, Michigan, USA - C5-5 metaG | ecosystem: Host-associated > Plants > Roots > Rhizosphere > Soil | place: USA: Michigan...
CACTTTCCATCCCGCCCCATTTGTGCTTTTTCGTTGCCATGGGGCTTCCAGCCATGTGATTCCAACTCGGCTTGGGCCTCTTTGATATCGCGCACCCCGAGCGAGATGTGGTTCATCACTCCCCTCGTGTGCTGATCGGCTTTGGGCTCGACATTGAGCATGTATTCCAGCCAGTCAGTTCCGTCGGGAACCTGCATCGCGACCCAATCGGTCTTGTCCCCCGTCATTCCGCCCTGCCAATAAAGGTGAAATCCGAGTATATCGCGATAGAAATGATCTTCAGCGGCACGATCGTGAACGATGATGCCGGCGTGGATCATGTGGCGGGAGATGGCCTCGCCCTTAATTCCTCCAGCTGATCCGGCGGTCAAGCCACCGCCGACGATAGGCTTCGACCGTTGCACAAATTCAATCACTTGGCCTTCGGGGTCTTTGACGAAAAAAGTACGACTGCTGGTGCCTGCAATTTCGTACCCGTCCGCAGTCGCAATCCCTTTGCCAATTAAGTAGGCTCGAAGAGCTGCCGAGTTGCTGGTATTGAACGCGACATGGTCCATACGGTTCCTGCCGTGCGGGTCGGGCGCTGGGCTGTATCCCACAAACTGGTTGCCGACCATATATCGCTGTGTCTGTCTGGGTTCAATCGGCAACGCAGAAGCCAGGCCTAGAGTGCGGGTATAAAACTCGCGGTTCGCTTCCGGTGAAGTCGTGTAGAAGTCGACGTGATCAATGCCGGTAATCTTCGGACGCTTGTCAGCCGACTGGGCAAATCCGGGAGCGATAAGGAGTAGCGCGAAGCAAATGACTTTTCTCATTGCGTCTCCGTGTAAGGCAACGATTTTGACTTGGCGCGAACGCCGATTGCGTGTCGAGGTAAAGCTTTAACCGCAGAGAACGCTGAGAGAACACCATGAGATCGCTGAGAAAACCGCAAACACAAAAAACCAATCAGGACCAGATCCAGGTTTTCTCCGCGCTCTCTGCGTAATCCTCTGCGATCTCTGCGGTTAAAAGCTTTTTTCGATAATCCCTCCAGGCTCACCCCGCGAGCGCGGTTTCTTCTTTGGCTACAATTTTCCCACGCTCGTCTTTTCCCAAATAACTCCACGGAAGGACTGGATCATGCGTAAACATCGTCAGCCAATTTTCAGGAATTGCGCGCGAGTAGTAGCGTTTGCGGCTCTCAATCGTCTCCAGAGGATAAAGATCGAAGCCCATTACCCAATTCACCTCGACGTGGGCGCTGGTCGGAATCAGATCAGAGATGTAGCACGCCGTCTTTCCGCCGCCCTGAATGATCACCGCCTGCATGTCGCGCGTGTGACCGGAAAAAACTTCCACCGAAATTCCTGGAACGATTTCCTGATTTCCATTCAGCAGTTGCATCTGTCCGCTCTCGACCAGCAGATCGTAATTCTCGTGAAGATAGCTGACGGTGTCGCGTTGGCCCTGATGGGCATGCTTCCATTCGCCTTTCTGAGCGTAGTACTTTGCTTTTGGAAAACTTGGACTAACCGAGGACCCAGATCGAATGGTGTTCCAGCCGCAGTGATCGAAATGCAAATGGGAATTAATAACTATGTCGATGTCATCCGGAGAGACGCCGCTGGCGCTGAGCTCATCAAGAAGCTTTGCTGGCTGACCGTAAATTTGGACCATCTTGTCGGAGAGTTTATTGCCCACGCCCGTTTCGATCAGGATATTTTTGTCCCCTGTCCTAACTAGAACAGAGTTGAGGCCGGTGGGCACACGATTCTTTTCGTCGGACGGCATCCGCTTTGACCACAGCACTTTGGGCACGATGCCGAAAAAAGCTCCGCCATCGAGATGATAAGTGCCGTCCGAGAGGGCCGTAAGTTCGAAGTCGCCAATGTTTGTGCGCTGCATGCAGCATATTTTAGCTCTAAGCTCTTTGCGGTTAGCTCTTATGCTTTTTGCGAACCCACTCACTTCAGCGCTCGGTCAAAGGTCGATATTTGCAGTATAAGAGCCATGGGCTGACGCTAACAGCTAAAGGCTATGAGCTAAAACCTGTTTCTCGCGTGCTAGAATTAACTTACAAACCTAACCGATGTCGCCTGAAATTGAGCATTTAATCTCGTTGCAAGGCACCGACCGCGAAATCCAGCGGCTGAAGGCTGAGATCGCCGAACTTCCCCGGCGGGTGGCCGTAATTGAAGAAAAACTAGCTGGGACCAAAGCTGGACTCGAAAAAGCCCGCGCCACGGTGAAAGCCGACGAAGCGGCGCGCCGAAAATACGAGAGCGCGATCAACGACCTGCGGCAGAAAATATCCAAGTATCGCGACCAATCGCTGGATGTCAAAACTAACGAGCAATACAAAGCCCTGCTGCACGAGATCCAGTTTGCGGAGCAGGAAATTGCCGCTAACGAAGACAAGATTCTCGAGCTGATGGTTAACGCGGAAGTCCGCGACAAGCAGGTGAAAGCCGCCGAAAGCGAACTGAAAGAGGAGATGGCGGAGATCGAGAAAGAGAAGGCCAACGCGCGTGAACGCACCGCGCAAGACGAAAAGGAGTTGGCTGAGTGGACGGCGAAACGCGATGCCGCCCGTAGCGCCATCGATCCTGACCTGTTGCGGCATTTCGACCGGGTCTCAAAATTTCGCGGTTCCGGCATTGCCGAAGTTCGCGATCAGAAGTGCTCTGGCTGCTCGGTCATGCTGCGTCCGCAGATGTATAACGAAGTTCGCAGCGGCAAGCTGCTGCAATGTGATTCCTGTCAGCGCATTCTGTTTTACGATCCTTCGAAAGAAGTTCCAGTCGAGCCCCAGAACGAACGCACCGGCAAGCGTCGTGCGCATCCCAAGATCGACGCCAGTCTGGCTTGGTACTACCGCGGAGAATACCAAGACATCGGAGAAGTTTTCCTGAGCTTTGTAAATTCGAGCGGCACAGCCGCCCGCCGCATTTTCGATGCCGCCAGCGGACGCAAACTCGGCGACACACTTATTCGCGAAGGCGGCTATCGCCAGGCTTTTCCTGAAGACTTGAATGATTCCACTCGCTTGAACGGTCACTGGAGCGACGACGAACAGGACGAATGGGGCAACGAACTGCCGAGCGCCGTGCTCGACGCCTTGCAAAGAGATTTAGATCTCGCTCGAGCCGAAGCCGCCAGCCGTCCTCATAAAGAAGCCGCTCACGCGCCCTCGACCGTCGCCAGCTAAAGTAGAGAACGTACACCGCTTTCCTCCGCCTGCGACCTTGTAACATCCCTACTATGCTGAAAAAGCTGAGTGGCAGTCCAGCCGTGACCATCTCCCGCCGCGGCGCGGATCGGATTCGCGCCGGACATGTCTGGGTTTATCGCTCCGATATCGTCGATGCCAAGGACGTTCTGCCGGGTGTCCTGGTAGCAGTGCAGGAGGAGAAAGGCGGGCGAGGGCGCCCGCCCCAAACACGAGTACTCGGCTCGGCCTTCTACAGTTCTGCTTCCCAAATCGCGCTGCGGATGGTGTCGCGTCATCCCGTCAAAAGCCTTGACCAATTTCTACGGGAACGCATTCGCAACGCCATCGCCTATCGCGAGCGGTTCGTGGAAGATACCAATGCATATCGCGTCATCTTCAGCGAAGGCGATTTTTTGCCGGGATTGATTGTTGACCGCTACAACGACATTCTTTCCATGCAGGTCCTCACTCAAGCGATGGACCGCGATCTCGTTCGGGAGACTGTTGTCTCTGAGCTCAAAGAGAAGCTGCAGCCTCCTGCAATTGTCGAGAAAGTAGATGCGCGGGTACGCCAGCTGGAACAGCTCCCGGAAAAGGAGAGTGGCTTGATTTCTTTCCCCGAGGTCCGGACGGGCGAGGTGCCCCTCCCTCCACCATCCGTAAGAGCCGAATTTCAGATGAATGGCGTCCGCTTTTTTTATGACGCGCTCAGTGGGCAGAAAACCGGCGCCTTCCTCGATCAGCGCGAAAACTATGCGGCGGCTGCAAAGTACGCTCGCGGCGAGGCCCTCGATGTCTTTTGTTATCAGGGAGGGTTCGCGCTCCATCTGGCCAAGAGCTGCGACAAGGTCACCGGCGTGGACAGCTCTCGCCCGGCACTTGAAACGGCGGAGAAGAATGCCGCACTGAATGGCCGCGAGATCGAGTGGATCGAGGCCAACGCATTTGACCTCTTGCGGGACTACTCGGATCAGGGAAAAAGATACGACTGCGTTGTGCTCGATCCTCCCGCCTTTGCAAAATCCAGGCGCGACTTGCCAACCGCCCTGCGCGGGTACAAAGAGCTTAATTTGCGCGCCCTCAAGATGCTGCGTTCGGGCGGAATTCTTGTCAGCTGCTCTTGCTCCTATCACGTGAGTCAGTCTGAATTGCTCGAAACCATCTCGGCGGCAGCTCTCGATAGTCACAGAATTCTTAGGATCCTGGAAAACCGTGGCGCCTCTGTGGACCATCCGACGATACTAGGTATCCCAGAAACCGCATACCTGAAGTGCTCAATATTGCTTGTAACCTAATGAAAGTAAGCCATGTTTTATAGTTGACAATAACGCGCTCATATTTTATGCTGTATTTGTGCTAAGGCAGCAAGCCAGCCACAAATAGGCTCAAACCCCAAACTTCTAGAAAGCTTTAAGGAGGATTGTTATGACAGTTCTTACTCGCTGGGACCCCTTCCGCGAATACAACACCTTGCAAGACCGCATGAATCGCTTGTTCCGTGACTCCTTTTCCGACGGTCGCGACGAGGCTCTGACCACTTCGACCTTTGCTCCGCCAGTGGACGTTTATGAGGACGAGCACAACATCACATTGAAGATTGAAGTACCCGGTATTGACGAAAAGGACATTGACGTTCAGATCGAGAACCACACCCTGACCGTTCACGGCGAGCGCAAGTTCGAGAAGGAAGAGAAGGAGGAGAATTATCGCCGGGTCGAGCGCCAGTATGGCAGCTTCACTCGCTCCTTCACCCTCCCGAACACAGTTGATGCAGAGCACGTTCAGGCGCACTATGACAAGGGGATCTTAAAGATCCAGCTTGCCAAGAAAGCCGAAGCCAAACCCAAGCAGATCAAGGTCAGCGTGGGCAGTCAAAAGCCGCTCGAAGGCAAGGAAGTAAAGAGCACAAGCAAAGCGGCCTGAGAGCAGTTGCTGGCGCTCCGAGGAATTAATCGTGCATGAGGCCGGGTCTTTATCCGGCCTCTTGTTTTCTCGATTTTGCCGCGTGCGCAGTTTCGTTGACAATGGGTTTGTGAAAAGAACCATTGAAATGTTGAATGCACTGCAAGCTGACGGCGTCATCCACCACTATGCTATTGGCGGAGCGGTTGCTGCTACGTTCTATCTGGAACCGGCGGCGACTTTGGACGTGGACGTTTTCGTTTTGCTCTCTAATCCAACTGGGACTCTGGTCAGCCTTACCCCGATTTACGAATACCTTAAGGCTCGGGGTGGAATCGAGGACCGAGAGCACATCGTGTTAGGTGATTGGCCAGTTCAGTTTCTTATCCCTGCCAATGAGCTAGAGACGGAAGCCGTCGCGGCATCAGTGCCGGTAGATGTAGAAGGTGTCAGGACGTGGATAATGCTCGCCGAGCACTTGGTCGCCATAGCTTTAGCGACTGGGAGGGCTAAAGATTACATAAGGGTGGTTCAGTTCATCAAAGAGAAAGCTGTAGATCAGATGATGTTGCTGGGAATTCTTAAGAAGTATGGACTGCTTCCAAAATGGCAACAATTCCAGGATAAGTACCTGGAAGGAGCTTTATGAGCAAAGGAAAAGATGAGATGCGGCAGCGACTCGCGTCCCTTAGCTTCACCGAGAAGATCAAGATCCTTGAGAAGCTTCGTGACAGAAGTCTTGCGATCGCTGCGAGTGGACTGAGAGCGAAGGCCGTCTCCGACCAGACGCCGGCCTCGAAAGAGATGATCGCAAACCAAAGAAAAGAAGATTAACTTATGGCCATTCGCTGGGACAAATTCACCGTAAAAGCGCAAGAAGCCGTTCAGCGCGGCAGCGAACTCGCGTCTGAGCATGGCAATCCTGAAGTATTGCCGCTACACCTGCTGGCCGCCTTACTCGAGGACAAAGAAGGCATTGTGCCGCCGATCATGGAAAAGATCGGCATCGGGCCGCAGTCTGTGTTGAGCGATCTTTATCAGCAAATGGAGCGTCTGCCAAAGATCTCAGGCGCTGCAGCTCAGTCCACTCTGTCGCAAGCTGCGAACCAGTTGCTCGACCTGGCCTTCAAAGAAGCCGACACATTTAAAGACGAATATGTCTCCACCGAGCATCTGCTGCTGGCTGCCACGCAGCTCAAGCGCGATCCCGCGCAGGAAATTCTGGCGCGTCACGGCGCCACTCATGACGCGATCCTGAAGGCGCTCATTTCGGTTCGCGGATCACAGCGCATCACCGATCAGAACCCCGAGGGGAAATACCAGGCGCTGGAGCGTTACGCCAAAGATCTGACCGAACTGGCGCGACGCGGAAAACTCGATCCTGTGATCGGGCGCGATGAAGAAGTCCGCCGCGTGGTGCAGGTGCTTTCACGGCGGACAAAGAATAATCCCGTGCTGATTGGCGAACCGGGCGTTGGTAAAACGGCGATCGTTGAAGGCCTTGCGCAGCGCATCATCTCCGGCGATGTGCCGGAAATTCTGAAGAACAAACGCGTCGTCGCACTTGACCTGGGATCAATGCTGGCGGGCGCGAAATATCGCGGCGAGTTTGAAGATCGCTTGAAGGCTGTCTTGAAAGAGATTGAAGACTCTCAAGGCAAAGTTATTCTCTTTATCGACGAACTGCATACCCTCGTCGGCGCGGGAGCAGCTGAAGGCGCGATCGATGCCGCCAACATGCTCAAGCCAGCGTTAGCTCGTGGGGAGTTGCGGGCCATCGGTGCCACCACGCTCAACGAATATCGCAAGTACATTGAAAAAGATGCCGCGCTCGAACGGCGTTTTCAGATTGTGTTTGTCGGCGAGCCCAATGTAGAAGACACGATTGCCATCCTGCGCGGTCTGAAAGAAAAGTACGAAGTGCATCACGGGGTGCGCATCAAGGATTCGGCGATTGTTGCAGCGGCGACCTTGTCTCATCGCTACATCTCCGACCGTTTTCTGCCGGACAAAGCCATTGACCTCATCGATGAAGCTGCGGCCTCGTTGCGCATTCAAATCGATTCCATGCCCACTGAAATCGATCAGCTTGAGCGCCGCATCACCCAGCTTGAAATCGAGAAGCAGGCACTGAAGAAGGAAGACGATCCGAATTCCAAAGAGCGTCTTGCGGTTATCGACAAAGAGCTCGCCGGAATCAGGGAACAGTCCGATGCCCACAAAGCGCGCTGGAAACAGGAAAAGGACCTGATCGCACGCCAGCGCCAACTGAAAGAAAAAATCGAGCAGCTGCGTATCGATGAGCAAGCGGCGGAACGAAAAGGAGACCTGCAACGCGTTGCCGAAATCCGCTACAGCCTGATTCGTCAAGCTGAAGAGGAACTTGCCAAAGTCACCAAACAGATGGAGAGTTCCAGCGGCAAGCGCATGCTGAAAGAGGAAGTCGATGAAGAAGATGTCGCCAAAATCGTCTCCAAATGGACGGGAATTCCAGTTTCGAAGATGCTCGAGGGAGAAGTAAAAAAGCTGGTCACCATGGAAGACCGCCTTCGCCAGCGCGTTGTCGGACAGGATGCCGCGCTGGAGCGTGTATCTAACGCTATCCGCAGATCACGCGCGGGCCTCAGTGATCCCAAACGGCCGATTGGATCGTTTATTTTTCTCGGTCCGACCGGTGTAGGAAAAACTGAATTGGCGCGCGCTCTCGCCGAATTCCTATTCGACGACGAGCACGCGCTGGTGCGCATCGACATGTCTGAATATATGGAACGCCATGCGGTGTCACGATTGATTGGCGCTCCTCCAGGGTATGTCGGCTACGAAGAAGGCGGCCAACTGACCGAGCAGGTGCGGCGCCGTCCTTACTCGGTCATCCTGTTCGACGAAATTGAAAAAGCGCACCAGGACGTTTTCAACATCCTGCTGCAGATCATGGACGATGGTCGCCTCACCGATGGCCAAGGCCGCATCGTGGACTTCAAGAACACCATCATCATCATGACTTCCAACATCGGCTCGACTTACCTGCAGGCCGAAAACATGCGCAGCGCCGATGATTTTGCGAAGGCGACCGAACTGGTGATGACCGCATTGCATGGGCACTTCAAGCCCGAGTTCCTGAACCGCGTGGACGACATCATCGTCTTCACACCGCTTGGGAAAGAGCAGTTGGTCAAGATCATCGACCTGCGGCTGGAAGATTTGCGCCGTCTTTTGGCGGAGCGCAAAATTTCGATCGAGCTTACGGACGCAGCGAAGGAGTTGCTGTTCACCGAAGGGTATGATCCCAACTTCGGCGCACGACCATTGAAGCGCGCAATTCAGAAGCTGATTCAGGATCCGCTGGCCTTAAAGATTTTGGATGGAGAAGTACTGCACGGCGACCACGTGGTTGCCGATGCGGACAAGCGCAGCGGGAAAGTAAAGTTCGAAGTCAGTCATCGGGTCGGTGAAACTGTTCAGCCGGCCCGCTGAAGGCCATGAGCTTTATGACGTCGTTCCCGTCACGGTCGTGACCGTCAGGTTCGGCAGTTGATGGTTCCATCCCGCAGGTGTGTGCTCGAAGTAAATCCGAATGGGACGAGATTCATTCGGCTTGATCGGCGACTTGGTCAAGTCCTGCGGTGTTGTTCTGTCTGCTAGACCTTGCACCGGTACGGTCAAGGTATCGAGGACCGGTCCATTTCTGCCAAGAAACTCGGCTTGTACCTGCACGCCGGTTATGGCTGTGTCCCCGGTGTTGTGAAGAATTGCAGTCATGTATGCTGCGCCCCCGACCGGAGCTGGTGCAAGTTTTAGATTTGTGAGCTGTACCTGATCCGCTGTGGGTTGCTGCGGCAATTGGGCGTTCGACGGTGGTGTCGTGAGGTGCGGCACCCTGGGTAGTAAAGCAAATATCGCAATCAGCAGCGCTGCCCCACCGATCAAAATCAAGATAGGCCAGGGAAACTTGCTTTGGCGAATCATTTGCACTTTAGCGTGCTCGTTTTCTGACCTGCGCCGCGGAATTTCAGGATAGTCAGGCAGCTTGGGATTTGTGGCCATCATCAACTCTCGAGCCCATGTTGGGGCTTGGTTCGATGGTTGAACCCCTGGAAAGTTTGCCAGTTCCGCTGGGTTCCGAAGGCGTTCCTGTGGCGCGGCACTTGATCGTGTCACTTGTTCTCAAAAATCGACGGTGCACTTATGCCACTCTGGCGCAACTTACGGATACTGAGCGCATCATTGCGCTTTGCCAGCCGTGCGCCGGTTTTATCGCGAACCAGATGGCAATGGTAGAAATCCGGAGCTCTGAGCCCCAAAGCTCGATAGATGAGCAATTGCCGCGCGGTTGACTTCAACAAATCTGCTCCGCGCACCACCTCGGAAACTTTCATCGCGTCATCGTCTACAACCACGGCAAGCTGATAAGCCGGAACATCATCTCTACGCCAAACTACGAAATCTCCAAAGTCGCGGCCAGCAACGTACCTCTGTCCTCCCAAATGCTGGTCCTCAAACGCGATCTTTTCACCTTCGGGCACGCGAAAGCGCCAATTGACTCCGCCGGGTTGTTCGAAACCGAGCGCATCATTTCGAGTTCGACAATTTCCCGGATAGATCGGCTCATCGTCCATATCGTTGGGCGCGCTGGCGGAGGCGGCCAAATCTTTTCTAGAACACGTACACGGGTAAATCGCACCTGTATCACGCAGCTGTTTCCACGCAGCTAAATAAAATTCGCGCCGTTGACTCTGCGAATAAGGAGCGTGCGCACCACCGCAATCCGGGCCTTCACTCCATGAAATACCCAGCCAGCACAGGTCTTCGTACATAACAGAAACGAATTCGGCCCGGCATCGGTCAGGATCGAGGTCTTCGTTCCGAAGGATGAGCGCTCCATTAAATTGCCGCGCTCGGTCAGCTGCGATCAGAAAGGTTCGCGCGTGACCTAGGTGCAGATATCCGGTAGGCGAAGGCGCAATTCTGCCACGATATTCCACTTATAGATTTTAGCCTTCTGGCCGGGGCGGCCGCCGGTCCAACCCAAATGAGATAATAGGGTCAGTGGAACACTCCTGCCCCCGATGCCACTCCACAGTGGACGACAATTCGCCTTTCTGCCCTACTTGTGAGGCAGCTCAGGTGCTTGCCGCACCGAGGGAATACGCGCGTCCACCGGTCACGGTAACGGTCGAAGGCCCACCGGCATTCTTGAACGCTGATGCCTTATACAGGCCGTCCAAAAACGCGGACGCGAAAGCTCAGATGCGTGCGGCATTTTATGCGGCCATCATAGGAGCCGTCCTGAGCCTGGTTCAGCCGGGCGCGAGCTTTGTTATTGCATTGCCGGTAGCCGGATTTCTTTCGGTCCTGCTATACCGCCGCTTTAGTCTGAAAAGCGAACCCTCGCCTCGAGCCGGCTTTCGATTAGGGGCGATCGGCGGTCTATTCGTCTTCGGGTTGCTGATGATTGTCATCGCTGCCGGCACGCTGGCTTTTCACAGTGAGGTCGACGCGCATGCCCAAGTGGTTCAGGTTATCAAGCAAGCACAGGCACGAAATCCCGATCCCCAAGCCAGACAAGCGTTCGAGTATTTCATGACCCCGCAGGGCATGACCTTCATGATGGTGATTGGCTTTGTTTTTATGGGTGTTCTCTTTGTCGTACTGTCGGGCGTCGGAGGTGCAATTTCTGCTTCCTTGCTCCGCCGGAAAGCTCCCCCTGGGCAGTAGTTCGCCGCCTTGCCCGCAGATGCCTTGCCCAAGTATGATGCAGCGTTCATGACTTCCAAGAACTCCCCCCAGCACGGATTGCGCCAGAAGGCGCAAATTATGGCTCCCTCGGAAATTGAGCGCACACTGGTTCGCCTGGTGCACGAAATCATTGAGAAGAACGACGGCGCTAAGGACCTGGGCTTGGTGGGGATACGCCGCCGTGGGGTGTATCTGGCCCAGCGCATCGGCCAGATGATCTCGCGGATCGAAAAGACGCCAGTGCCGGTCGGTACTCTTGACATCACCTCATATCGGGATGACCTTTCACCATTGGCAAAGCCGGTTGTCCATAAGACAGAGATCGGATTTCCCATAACCGGCAAGAAGATTGTGCTGGTGGACGATGTGCTCTATACCGGACGAACTACTCGAGCGGCCATGGATGCTTTGTTTCGTCAGGGACGTCCAAAGCAGGTGCAACTTTGCGTTTTGATTGATCGGGGGCACCGCGAGCTCCCGATTGACGCAACTTACGTTGGCCGCCGGGTGCAAACCAGC
>Ga0157372_10007833_pt1 | contig 11348 bp, 12 predicted proteins | sample C55metaG_FD_115307 | JGI IMG/M metagenome (GOLD analysis project Ga0157372, IMG submission 115307) | Corn rhizosphere microbial communities from Kellogg Biological Station, Michigan, USA - C5-5 metaG | ecosystem: Host-associated > Plants > Roots > Rhizosphere > Soil | place: USA: Michigan...
ACCGACTGGAGCCTGACCGCGGCCTACACCTACAAGGCGCTCACCTTCAGCCTCGCCTATGTCGACACCGACTTCAAGAAGGGCGAGTTCGTCGTGAACGGGCGCAACGAGGTGAAGGGCGGCCTGGTCGCGTCGGTCGGCGTCTCCTTCTGAGCGGGCGCTGCGAAAGGACGGGGGACGCGCCGACGCGCCGCCTCCGTCCTCACCCCAAATCTGGAGCGTTTTTTTTCGCCGATATGGTCCATTTTACCCTGGGCCGGTCCGCGGGGTTCTGTCGCGCCTCAAAAAAATTAGCCGGGGGCGAAACCGTTCAGCCGTTTTCGAGTTTACAAGGCGTCAGAGCGGTTGGAGTCGTCATGGCAACGTAACGTCCTAATCCGAGACATTTCGGCAACAGTCCACATTTTTGCGCGCTTGCGTAGAACCAGGGCAGTGTTTAGGGGTTTCGAGTACCTGCACGCTCCCAGGAAGGAAAAGGGGATACAAATGCGTAAATTCGCCATGATGGCCATACTGGCTTCTTCGGCGCTCGCATCGCCCGCAATGGCCAAGGATAACGCTTGGTATGTCGGTATTGAGGGCGGCGGCATCATCGTCGAGAAGACCCGCATCAATATCGGTGCGGTCGACAATGCCGATGAGGCTCGCCACAAGAACGGTCTGTTCGACGTCGATGGCGTCGTGGGCTACGACCTTGGTATGCTCCGTCTGGAGGCCGAGGTTGGCTACAAGCACACCGAGGTGAAGAGCCATCACACCTCGACGACGCTCAACCTGTCGCCTCCGGGTGACTATCCGAGCTCGGCGAGCGGCAACACCTCCGTCCTCAGCTTCATGGGCAATGCGCTCCTGAACTTCGGCGACGACGATGGTGTTCAGGGTTATGTCGGTGCGGGCGCGGGTGTCGCGCGCGTTCACTACGGCATCTATCGCCTGAACGGCGGCAACTGGTTCCTCGACGGCAGCGACAACCGCTTCGCCTTCCAGGGCATTGCCGGCCTGCTGTTCCCGGTGAACGATCATATCGACGTCGGCGCGAAATATCGCTGGTTCAACGTCTATGGCGTCCGGGTCCGCAGCTCGACCGCCAACCCGGCGGCGGCTGGTCTGTCGACGGCTCGCTATCGCTCCAACAGCATCCTGGCGAGCCTGATCTACAACTTCGGCGAGAAGGCGCCTCCGCCTCCTCCGCCCCCGCCGCCGCCTCCGCCGCCTCCTCCGCCCCCGCCGCCTCCGCCGCCGCCTCCGCCGCCGGCTGTGACGCCTGGGCCGTTCATCGTGTTCTTCGACTGGAACAAGTCGGATATCACGCCGGAGGCTGCTTCGATCCTCGACAATGCGGCGCAGGCCTATGCGACCACGGGCAATGCCCAGGTAATGCTGGCCGGCTACACCGACACGTCGGGTACCGCGAGCTACAACATGGGTCTGTCGCAGCGTCGTGCCGACGCGGTGAAGGCCTACCTGGCCGGCAAGGGCGTGCCGGACTCGGCCCTGACCACCCAGGCGTTCGGCGAGACCAAGCTTCTCGTCCAGACCGCCGACGGTGTGCGCGAGCCGCAGAACCGCCGCGTGGAAATCACCTTCGGTCCGAATTCGGGCCAGTAAGGCGAGCCTTCACGGCAAGGAATTGGGGTTGGCCAGCAATGGCCGGCCCCTTTTCTTTTGGGCCGGGCGGAATGGAATGGAATTGGCGTCATTTCAGGGAAGGCCGCGGCTGTCCGCTCAGCGTGATGCGGCTAGGGCGGAGAAGGGGTGCCAGATCCCGTCGGCACGACCGACGTCGAACCTTCAGCGCAGCGGGTAGCGCGCGACGGCGTCGTAGCTGGCGCCGTGGTGACCCAGCCGGCTCTCGAACAGCAGAAAGGCATCCAGCGCGACCGGCGCGCTGGCAAGCCCCGCGATACGGGAGAGGAACGGGCTCACCGGTCCGGCGCCCCGGCCGAGCCGGGCCAGGGTGATATGCGGCTTGAAGGCGCGCTGCTCGGGCTTGGCGCCGGCGGTGAGCAAGGCGCGGTTGACCCGGTCATGGAGCTGCTTCAGCCCGGCATCGGGCGCGATCCCCGCCCAGATGCTGTGCACATGGCCCTTGCGATCGAAGCTGCCCGCCCCTTGCAGCGCGATGGCGGGACGAGGACCATCGACCGCCGCCAGGGCGGCGGCGATATCGTCGGCTTGAGGTCGATCCACCTCGCCGATGAAACTCAACGTTACATGCAGCTGGTCGTCGTCCTGCCAGCGCGCGCCAGGCACGCCGCCCATCAGCGCCAGCAAGGTCTCGCGCATCTCGCGTCGAGGTCTCAAAGCAACGAATAGCCGGTGCATGCCGGTCATCTAGGTACGATTGTTCGTGCTCGCGACCGCTTTCGCTTGAAAAGCATCTTAACCCCTACGATATTCGTCGGGCGCCAGAGTGGCGCATGAGGAGCTATTTCGAGATGGCAAACTGGTCCGACCCCTGGACGAATGGCGCTGCGACCGCTTCGGTCGGCACGCGGACTGCGTCCTACGACGCGGGTCTCAGGTCCTATATGCTTTCGGTATACAATTACATGGCGTCCGGCGTGCTGCTGACCGGCATCGTCGCGCTCCTGTTCGCGAACAGCGGCTATATGGGCCTGCTCTTCGGGCCCGATGGCCGCGCGTCGGGCCTGGGCTGGATCGTGATGCTGGCCCCGCTCGGCGTCGTCTTCGCGCTGAGCTTCGGCATCAATCGCCTCAGCGACGTCGCCGCCCAGGCCTTGTTCTGGGCCTATGCGGCGCTGATGGGGCTTTCGCTGTCGACCGTGCTGCTGGTCTATACCGGCTCGTCGGTCGCCAACACTTTCTTCGCGACTGCTGCCGGCTTCGCGGGCCTCAGCCTGTGGGGCTACACCACCAAGAAGGATCTGTCGGGCTTCGGCAGCTTCCTGATCATGGGCGTGGTCGGCATCCTGATCGCGAGCCTGCTCAACCTGTTCCTCCAGTCGGGCCCGCTCGGCATGGTGATCAGCGTCCTTGGCGTGCTGCTGTTCGCCGGCCTGACCGCCTACGACACGCAGAAGATCAAGAGCATGTATTTCGCGGTCGGCGGCACCGCCATGGTGCGGAAGTCGGTGGTGATGGGCGCGCTGCAGCTCTATCTCGACTTCATCAACATGTTCCTGTTCCTGCTGCGCTTGTTCGGCGACCGCCGCTAAGCGAGCCCGCCGGGATCAGCATGAAAGGCCCCGCTTCGGCGGGGCCTTTTTTTGTGGCAGGGCGGTTTCCGATGATTCACCCGCACACAAATTTCCTCGGCATCGCGTTCGACCCGCTCGATATGGTGGCGGCAGAGGCGTGGCTCGCCGCGCGCGCGCCGGATGCACCTTTCACCTTCATCGTCACCCCGAACGTCGATCATGTGGTGAAGCTGGACGCGGCGCCCCCCGGCTCCGAACTCCGCACAGCGTATGACACGGCGGCGCTGCGGTTGTGCGACAGCCGCATTGTTTCCAAGCTGGCAGCAACCCGCGGGATCGCGTTGCCCGTGGTGCCGGGAAGCGACCTCACCGCACATCTGGTCACGCGGATCGCGCAGCGAGGCGATCGGCTGTGCCTGATCGGCGGCGATGCAGCGATGCTCGCTGATCTGCGCTGCCTCCGCCCCGATCTCGATATCGTCCAGCTCATTCCGCCGATGGGGATGCTGAACATGCCCGACGCGATGGCTGAGGCTGAAGCGTTCGTCGAGAACGCCCGCGCGCGTTTCACTCTGCTCGCGGTGGCGATGCCTCAGCAGGAGATCTTGGCACTGCGCGTCGCCCAGGCCGGCGGGGCCGTCGGTGTGGGCCTGTGCATCGGCGCCAGCCTCGATTTTCTGACCGGGCGCAAGGCGCGCGCGCCGCGCTGGATGCAGCGAGCCAGCCTTGAATGGCTGCATCGGCTCCTTTCCGAGCCCCGCCGATTATGGCGGCGTTATCTGATCGAAGGGCCGCGCATCTTCCTGCTGACGCTGCGGTGGCGCAAGCCTTAGCGCCTTTTGAGAGCCAGTCGGCCCGCCAGGAAGTCGATTGCCTGGCGCCACGCCGCGGCATAGGCATCCTCCCCCGTCGTCGCGGTGAGGGCGGGTAGCGCGAGCAGTGGAATTGCCCCGGCGGTCGTCGGCTCGCCGCCGAACGTGACGGCGCAGGCGAGTTGCGCGTCGGCCAGGTCGGCCAGTCGCGCCACCAGCCCGGCGCCCCAGCCGAGTCCGACCGCGCCGACCTTGCCCGTCGCATATCGGTTCGTGGCGAGCCAGCGCACGGTCGCGAGCGCCTCATCGAGTGAGGCGAGCGCGCGCGGAATGCAGGCAACGAACCCCGCCCGCGCGAGCGCGTCGGTTAGTCCCAGCGCGAACTTGTCCACGCCCGTCGTGTCGGGGACCACCAGCACCGCCGGCTGGGGCCCATGCGCCTTGGCCGGCACCGCCATGAAGCCGTGTAGTTCATAGCCGGGGCCCGGCCAGCGGATTGCGCCGACCTTGGGCGCCGGCGGCGCTTTAGCGGCCCATGCCGGCAGCGCGACCGCGGCAACCGATCCGGCGACAAAGGTGCGCCGGTTGGCCAACGTCAAAAGCTCATCGTGCCGTAGATGCGCGAAATGTCGCCGTCCCATTCGCCATGATAGAGATCAAGCAGGCGCTCCGCGGGAACCTTGCCGCTCGTCACGATCTCGCGCAGCGGGTCCAGGAAGCCAGTCTCGTCGTCGCCGGCGGCGTTCAGCCGCTTCCGCGCGGCGAGCCCACGATGCGCGATCTCGAGGATCCGCGCGGCCAGCTCGCGGAAGGTGCGTCCATCTGGCGCGCGGGTAGCGAGGCCAAGACGCGGCACCTCGTCGCGGATCCGTTGATGCTCGGCGATCGACCAATGCTTCACTTCGTCCCAGGCCGCGTCGAGCGCAACCTGATCGTAGAGCAAGCCCACCCAGAACGCCGGCAGCGCGCAGATGCGGTTCCACGGGCCGCCGTCCGCGCCGCGCATCTCGAGGAAGCTCTTGAGGCGCACCTCGGGAAAGGCGGTCGAAAGATGGTCGTTCCAGTCGGCGATGCGCGGGCGCTCGCCCGGCAATGCAGGCAGCTTGCCGTCGAGGAAGTCGCGGAAGGAGAGGCCTGCGGCGTCGATGTAGCCACCGTCCCGAAAGACGAAATACATCGGCACATCGAGCATATAGTCGGCATAGCGCTCGTAGCCGAACCCGTCCTCGAACACGAACGGCAGCATGCCCGTCCGTGCCGGATCCGTGTCCGTCCAGATATGGCTGCGATAAGACAGGTAGCCGTTGGGCTGTCCTTCGGTGAAAGGCGAATTGGCGAACAGCGCGGTCGCGAGCGGCTGTAGCGCGAGGCTCACCCGGAATTTCTGCACCATGTCCGCCTCGCTGGAATAATCGAGGTTGGTCTGGATGGTGCAGGTACGCAGCATCATGTCGAGGCCAAGGCTTCCGACGCGCGGCATATGGCGCAGCATGATCGCGTAGCGACCCTTCGGCATGATCGGCAGTTCGGCCCGTGTCTTGTCCGGCCAGAAGCCGAGGCCCAGGAAGCCGATGCCCAGTTGGTCCCCGATCTCCTTGACCTGCTTCAGGTGGCGGCCGGTCTCGGCGCAAGTCTCATGCAGATTGTCGAGCGGCGCGCCCGAAAGCTCGAACTGGCCCGCCGGCTCAAGGCTCACCGCGCCGTCCGGGCCGGAGAGCGCGATCACCTTGTCGCCCTCGTAAACAGGGGCCCACCCGAATTTGGTGAGGCCGTTCAGCAGCGCGTTGATGCCGCCTTTCTCGTCATAGGATGGCGCGTGATGGTCCCCGACGGCATAAACGAACTTCTCATGCTCGGTACCGATGCGCCACGCTTCGCGCGGCTTCTCGCCGCGGGCGAATACGCCAGTCAGGTCGGATCGGCTGTCGATCATCGGGTCGGGACCGGCCTCAGCCGTACGCGTGGTCATGCGGGGCGCACATATACATACCGATCGGTTAGCGCCAGTCTCCCGCCTTGCTCATCCATGCCGAAATTGCGGCCGCCGCCGCCGTTTCCGCGCGCAGGATGCGGGGGCCGAGCGATATGCCCACCGCGCCAGGTGTGGAACGGATCATCTCGCGCTCGTCGGGCGTGAAGCCGCCTTCCGGGCCGATCAGGATTGCTGCCGGCCCCGGCGTGGCGGCCTCGGCGATCGGCACTCCCCCGGTCTCGTCCGCGAACAGCAGAGGCCGCGTCGGGTCCCACGCCTTGAGCAAGACCGGCAATTTCACGGGCTCCGCCAGTTGCGGCAGCGCGGTCCGATCGCATTGCTCGGCCGCCTCGATCATGTTCGCACGCAGCCGCTCTAGGTTGAGCCGGTCGACGATCGTCCGCTGCGTGATGACCGGGCAGAGCCGCTCCGTCCCCAATTCGGTCGCTTTCTCGACCAGCCAGTCGATCGGACCCTTCTTTATCGGCGCGAACACCAGCCACAGGTCGGGCACATCCTCGCGCTCTCGGAGCTTCGTCGTCAGGCGAAGCGTGATGCTGCGCTTGCCTGCATCCGATACCTCGGCAACCCATTCGCCGGTGAGATCGTCGAACAACCGCACCGGATCGCCCGCCTTCAGCCGCATCACGTTGCCGAGGTAATTGGCCTGTGCTCCGTCGAGCGTCATCGTCGCACCGTCCGCCAGCGGCTGATCGACGAAAAGGCGCGGCGTGCTCGCGGGCGGCCAGGCGGGGGTGGCGGGCATGGCCGTTACTTACGGCGAAGCCTCTCCGTCGTCACCCCAGCGAAAGCCGGTAAAGCGACGTCAGTTACTGCCGCGCCTGCGCCGCAGACTTCGCCCGCGCCGCCTGCCGTTCCTCCGGCGACAGCACGCCGTCATGGTCGGCATCGGCCGCGTCGAACGCCCCATCGGCACGCCCCTTGGCTTCGGCGGCGGTGAGCTTGCCATCATGATTGGCGTCCGCCTCTGTGAACATCCTGGTCACGCGCGCCACGATGCGCGGATTGTCGCCCATCATCCTGGTAAATGCCGCGACCTCGTTTTGCGTGATCGCTCCGTCATGATCCGTGTCGAGCTGCTCGAACACCATCTGCGCGCGCTGCTCCGTTTCCTCCCGTGTCTGCGAAGGCGGCATGCTGCCCTGGGGTGCCTGTGCAAGGACTGGCGTCAGGATCAGCAAGGGCGCGACGGCAAGAAGCAGGCGATTCATGGGCATTCCTCTTCCAAGGATCGGCGGGCCCTAAGCGGCGGGGGCAGAACCGATGATGAACGGCTTGTCGCGCGGGCGCTGGCTGGGGCAGGGATGGGGGATGAGCGCGCCGACCGACATCGTCCCCGACAGCGAGCATCGCGGACTGCTTTCCGTCCTGCCGCAGCGCGCGCGCGACCTAATCCAGCTCGCGCGGTTCGATCGCCCGATCGGCGTGTGGCTCCTCTACTGGCCCGGTGCCTGGGCGATCGCCTTGAGCGGCCGTGCGATCGCCCGCTGGGACCTCCTGCTGTGGTTCTTGCTCGGCGCGACCGTGATGCGCGGCGCGGGGTGCGTGTTCAACGATATCGTCGACCGCGATCTTGACCGGAAGGTTGCGCGCACGCGCGAGCGGCCGGTGGCAAGCGGGCGGGTCTCGCGCAGGCTCGCCTGGGCCTGGCTGCTGTCGCTTTGCCTGATCGGGCTGGTGGTGCTGGTCCAGTTGAACGCGATCGCGGCGGTCGTTGCGCTAGCCAGTCTTGCCCCTGTCGCGGCCTATCCGTTCATGAAGCGCATCACCTGGTGGCCGCAGGCGTGGCTGGGACTGGTCTTCTCATGGGCGTGCCTGGTCGGCTGGCCCGCAGCCACGGGGCGGATCGAGCCCACGATGTTCTGGCTCTATGCAGGCTCGATCGCCTGGGTGATCGGCTATGACACGATCTACGCCTTGCAGGACATGGAGGATGATGCGCTCGCCGGCGTCAAATCCTCCGCGCGCGCGCTCGGTTCGAACGCACGCGGCGGGGTCTCGGCCTTCTACGCGATCGCCCTTGGCCTATGGGCGGTTGCGGTCTGGAGGACGCGCCCGGAAGCGTTGGCACTCGTTGCTTTGCTTCCGGTCGCGGCCCATCTGCTGTGGCAGGTGGCCGGCCTGAAGCGGCAGGACGGGAAGGACGCACTGATGCGCTTCCGCTCCAACCGCTTCGCCGGCTTGCTGATGTTCCTCGCCTGCCTCGTGGTCGGGACGGCCAGCTAGGCGGCGAGCCGCTCGATCACGCGGGTCGCATCGTCGATCGCCTGCGCGCGCACCTCGGGTCCCAGGTTGAGCCCTTCCGCCACAACGAATTCCGGGACGATGCCGATCAGGCCGAGGGCCGACCGCAGATAGGTCTCGGCATGTTCGAGCGCTGCCACGGGCGAACCCGCGCCGTAATTGCCGCCGCGCGAGAGGGCGACGATCACACGCTTCTCGCTTACGAGGCCCTTCGGTCCCTGCGGCCCATAGGCGAAAGTCTCGCCCGCGATGAGGATCCGGTCGATCCAGGCCTTGAGCTGGCTCGCCAGCGTGAAGTTGTACATGGGCGCGCCGATCACCACCGCGTCGCTGGCAAGGAACTGGTCGAGCAGCGCGCGGCTTTCGGGTGAAGCGGCCGGCATATGGCCCAGCGTCAAATGCTCGACCGGCTCGGCAACGAGGTCGCGATAGCTGACCTCCGCCGCCGGATCGGCGGCGCGCAACCTGGCCACAATCGCGGCGGAAAGCTGGCGGCTGACCGACCCGTCCCCGGTGATGCTTGAATCCAGATGAAGAAGTTTCATATCAGGGGCCTTCCGGTATCAGTTTGTTACCGGGGCACCATATGTAACCGCTATTTCCGCCCCACAAGGAGGCACTATTTTGTCACCCGAGCACATGGATGTGACCTTGGCGCAATGCCCGACCGGGCCAGTGGACTCCCAGCATGTACGCTGCCGCAGCATCACCCCGATCCTGCAGCGGATCGGCGACAAATGGAGCATCTTGATCGTCATGATGCTCGCCCGTGGCCCGCAGCGCTTCAATGAGCTCAAGCGGCTGGTCGACGGGATTTCGCAGCGCATGCTCACGCTGAACCTGCGCGGGCTGGAGCGCGAAGGACTGGTCGGCCGCAAGATATTCCCGACGATTCCGCCGAAGGTCGAATATTCTCTGACGGAGCTCGGCCGATCGCTGTGCAACCACGTGATCGCGCTCGGCCGCTGGGCGGAGGAAAATCACGATGCGATCCGCGCCGCGCGCGACGCGTTCGACGCGCGCAATGGCGGGGACGAGTCGCTTCCGTTTGCCGATCATCAATCCTAAGGGCCAGCAATGCTTTCCGTGACAGATGCCGAATCCCAGGTAGCCGACCTCGTTGCCGCCGCGAGGCGCGCGGGCGCGGACGCCGCCGACGCCGTCTATTTCCGCAACGAGTCGACCGAGGTGCAGGTTCGCCTCGGCGCGCTCGAGGATGTCGGCCGCTCCGACAGTGAAGAAATCGGACTGCGCCTGTTCGTCGGCAAGCGCTCGGCGAGCGTGTCCTCGTCCGACCTGTCGAAGGACGCCCTGGCAGCGCTGGTCGAGCGGGCGGCGGCCATGGCGCGCGAGGCGCCAGAGGATGAATTTGCGGGCCTTGCTCCCGCCGACCGATTGCTGAGGGGCGAGCCGGTCGAGATCGACGCGGACGATGGCGCGGACCCTTCCCCGGCGAGCCTGAAGGAACGTGCGCTCGCCGCCGAAGATGCTGCGCGGGGCGTGCCCGGCGTAACCAACAGCGAAGGTGCGGGCGCCAGCGCGGGGCGCACGATCATGGCACTGGCCACCTCCACCGGCTTCGCGCGCGGCTCGATCAGCTCGGGTTATGGCTGCTCCGCCAGCGTGATCGCGGGCGAGGGCGTGGGCATGCAGCGCGACTATGCCTATCATTCGGCGCGCCACCTGGCCGACCTCGAAGGCGCGGAAGAGATCGGCGCGCGCGCGGGCAAGCGCGCCGTCGATCGGCTCAACCCCGGCAAGCTCGCCTCCGGCGCGATGCCGATCCTGTTCGATCCGCGTGTCGGGTCGAGCCTGCTCGGGCATCTCGCCAGCGCAATCACGGGCTCGTCAATCGCGCGCAAGACAAGCTTCCTGCTGGGCAAGCGCGGCGAACGAATCTTCGCGCATGGCGCCACCATCCGTGACGATCCCCATCGGTTGCGCGGACTGCGTAGCCGCACGTTCGACGGCGAGGGGCTCGCGACCATGCCCGTCAACGTGGTGGCGGACGGCGTCCTACAGACATGGCTGCTCGACAGCGCCTCGGCCCGGCAACTTGGTGAACAGCCCACGGGCCATGCCTCGCGCGGCGGAAGCGGCGCGCCGGGTGCTGGAACCTCCAACTTCTTCATGGAAGCCGGGAAGCTCCCGGTCGCCGAGCTGATGGCCGACATCAAGCTCGGCGTGTTCGTGACCGAGCTGATCGGGCAGGGAGTCAACGGCATAACCGGCGATTACAGTCGCGGCGCCTCGGGGTTCGTGATCCGCGACGGGCAGCTTGCCGAAGCGGTCGCGGAGATCACGATCGCAGGAAATCTGAGCGACATGTTCCTTGGCCTGACCCCCGCCGACGATCTCCACTTCCGCCGGGCGATCGACGTTCCGACGATCCGCATCGATGGAATGATGGTAGCCGGTGCCTGACGATCTCCTCGACGCCGTGTCCGCGGCGGCGGCCGAGGCGGGCAAGCTCGCGCTCGACAGCTGGGATACGGATTTCCGCCGCTGGGAAAAAGTGCCGGGTAGCCCCGTCTGCGATGTCGATCTCGCGGTCGACGAACTGCTCAAGCAAAGGCTTGGCGCGATCGACCCGAGCGCCGGCTGGCTATCCGAGGAAACCGCGGACAGCGCGGCGCGGCTCGCCGGTCGGCGGGTCTGGGTGGTCGATCCGATCGACGGCACTCGAGACTATCTGCGCGGCCGTTCCGGCTGGTGCGTTTCGGTCGCGCTGGTCGAGGATCAGGTGCCGATCGTGGGCGTGCTCGACGCGCCAGCGCGCGGCGAACATTGGCGTGCGGCCATGGGGCAGGGCGCAATCCGCAACGGCGAAATGCTGCGCGCCTCCATGCGGCTGGAGCTTCCGGGCGCGCGGGTGCCCGCTGACACATTGCCGAAGGTCGACGAGGATCTGATCGCGGTTCCGCGGGCTAATTCGATCGCGCTTCGGATCGCTATGGTCGCCGCCGACGAAGCCGATCTCTGCGCCTCGCTGCGCTGGGGCAACGAATGGGATATTGCCGCGGCGGCGCTGGTAGCCTCCGAGGCGGGCGCGGTCGTGACCGACGCGCTCGGCCTTCCGATCCGCTACAATAGCGACCCGGCCGAGACGTTCGGCGTGATGGCCAGCGCGCCCGCGAT
>Ga0157372_10007837_pt1 | contig 11346 bp, 10 predicted proteins | sample C55metaG_FD_115307 | JGI IMG/M metagenome (GOLD analysis project Ga0157372, IMG submission 115307) | Corn rhizosphere microbial communities from Kellogg Biological Station, Michigan, USA - C5-5 metaG | ecosystem: Host-associated > Plants > Roots > Rhizosphere > Soil | place: USA: Michigan...
CCGCCCGTGCCGCCAATGACGGCCTTGACGCGCGGGTCCAGCCAGACGCCCATGAAGTTTTCCGCGCGGCGTTCGTCCTCGGTGCGCTTGAAGCGGCGGCCGAGCCCGATTTCGGGGTCGAGGATCACGCTGAAGCCGACGTGCTCGAGTGCTTTCACGCCGCGCACAAGCCAGCCTGGCCGGGGGGCGTAGGATGGCGCAACCACGCCAATCGCGTCACCCTTCGCGATGGCTCGCGGGCGCAGCAGTGGTGGCGGTGCTTCGCCCGGCTGGTCGATCATGCCTTGGATGGTAACGAGGCCGGCTGGTGTCGGAAACGGGCCCTGAGTACGCCGGGAATTCACGGTCCAGGCGTCCGAGCGTAACCGGCTCTCAGTGCTTTGGCGGGACAGGACTTAGAGGCAGTACGATTCATCCGCGGTTGCGAGCAGCATATCGCAGCCCTGCTGAGCGCGGGACAGGATTTCAGGATTGACGGGATTTACAGGATTTTCACGGGCGCCCTTCCCAAACCAGTTGCCGTCATTCGGTGAACGGACCGGCAGCGGGAAGTTCAGCTCCCAACAATCCTGTCAATCCGGTCAATCCCGAAAATCCTGTCTCACTACTGCCGGCCCTGCGAACCCTGCCTGCCACCCGATCCCGGTACCGCCCGTCCCCCAACTCCGCGCGCGTCGGCAATGCGGCGACGCGAGGATCCTTAGCACGTGCCGCCGGCAGAGGCTACATTCCTTACCCATGTCGGACGGCAACGCCAGCACTTACTTCCGCAAGGGATTCGGGCTCAAGGTCCAGGGGACACTCGACGCGGATTACTCCGGGCGGCTCGTGGACCTGCTGCGTGAGAACGGCTACGCGCTCACGGCGGGGGATACGACCGTTCACCTCGCGCGCGAATTCGGTTTCTGTTACGGAGTGGAGCGCGCGGTGGACTACGCCTATCAGACGCGCGCGAAGTTTCCGGGACGGCGCGTGGTGCTGGTCGGCGAGATCATCCACAATCCGCACGTGAACGCCAAGCTGCGCGCCATGGGGGTCGAGATTCTCATGCCGGGCGCGGACGGCTTCGACTATTCGCGCGTGGCGGCCGATGATGTGGTGCTCATTCCCGCGTTCGGCGTCACCATTCACGACTTCCAGACGCTGCGGGAGATTGGCTGCGTGCTGGTGGATACCACCTGCGGCTCCGTGCTCAACGTGTGGAAGCGCGTGGAAGGGTACGCGCGCGATGGCTACACGTCGCTCATTCACGGCAAGCACTATCACGAGGAGACGCGGGCGACGGCGTCACAGGCCATGAAGCACCCCGGCGGCGCCTTTCTCGTGGTGCGTGACATGGCGGAGGCGCGCCAGGTGTGCGACTACATCGAGGGGCGTGGCGACCGCGAGAGTTTCCTCGCGCGGTTCGCGCACGCGGCCTCGACCGGGTTCGATCCGGATGTGCACCTGCGCCGCATTGGCGTGGCCAATCAGACCACGATGCTCGCGAGCGAATCGCTGGCCATTGCCGCCGAGGTGAGTCAGGCCATGGAGCGCGCACACGGGGTGGAGTATCGCACGGCGAATTTCCGCAGCTTCGACACCATCTGCAGCGCGACGCAGGAGCGGCAGGATGCGGTGAAGGATCTGCTGCGCGAGCCGCTGGACGCCATGGTGGTGATCGGCGGCTACAACTCGAGCAACACGATCTCGCTCGCCGCCATCTGCGCCGAACACGTGACGACGTATCACGTGGAGGACGCGACGTGCCTGGATGTGGAGCGCGGCGTGATCCGTCACAAGCCCATCGGGCAGAGCGCGGAGATCGAGGTCGCGGCGTGGCTGCCGGATTCGGGTGCGGTGCAGGTGGGCATCACTGCCGGCGCGAGCACCCCCAACAACAAGATCGGCGACGCCATCGCGCGCATCTTCGCCACGCGCGGGACAGATCCCGCGACGCTGTTGTGAGCGACGCCAGCGCGCCCCCCGTCGGGTCGGCGGAACTGACCGCCGGCGGGGCAAAGGTCGTCATCATCCCGGCGCTGGGCGGCAAGATCGCGTCGCTCGAATTCGGCGGACGGAAGTGGCTCTGGCAGAATCCGCACATCCCGTATCACGCACCGGAGGACGGCGCATCGTTCGCCGAGGCGGGCGACAGCGGCGGGTACGACGAATGCTTCCCAACCATTGCGGCCTGCACGCTGCCCACAGGAATTGGCGCGTACGGCGGCACGGCATTGCCGGACCATGGAGAGCTCTGGTCGCAGGCGACGACCTTTGTCCTGGAGACGCGCCCCGATGGCATGTACGCCGAGAGCGCATGGCGCGGCGAACGGCTGCCGTACCACTTCACGCGCGCCATCTTCGTGTCGAACGCGGGACAGGTGGAAATGCGCTACGCCGTCACGAATAACGGCGACAAGCGGATGCCCTTCGTGTGGAGCGCGCACGCGCTGCTGCCGCTCACGAAGCAGACGCGGATCGTGCTCCCGACGAACGCGCGCACGCGGGTATGGTCGCAGTACGGGATCGAGCTGGGCGGACCGGGCGCGGAGCTGCGCTGGCCCAGAGTGGCGTCGGCGGGGAAGCTGCTCGATCTCTCGGTGCCGGAGCAGGTGGCATCACGCTTCGCGTGCATGCTGTTCGTGGATGCCACCACGGACCACGTGACGATCGAGGAAGCGGACGCGCGACTCGAGGTGTCCTTCGACCCGGCCCAGGTGCCCTGCGTCGGCCTCTGGGTGAACAAGGGCGAGTGGAGTCCCTTCCGGTACCGGAAGGCGTATCGCACGCTGGGCGTGGAGCCGTGCATCGGCGGAGCCGGCTCGTTGTCCGATGCGATCGGCGCCTGGCGCAGCGCGGCGTGGCTGGAGGCGGGGCAGAGGCGGGAGTGGATGCTGACGTGGCGCGGGAGTGCCAGGAGCGACGTCGAGGACGTGGAAGCGGGGAAGTAACCCCGGCGCCGTGCCGCGCTCACTCCACCGCGCCCGCCCGCTCGAGCGCCGCGATCAACTCGTCCCGTGCGAAATGTCGCGCCCACCCCAGTGGCGTCGCGTGGTATTCCGCGTCACGCGCCGCGAGATCGGGCTGTGCCGCCAGCAGCACGCGCGCGAGCTGCATGTCGCCGCGCGCGGCCGCCTCGTGCAACGGCGTCGTGCGCAAGGCGCCGCCGCGCCGGTTCGCCAGGTCGGGCGCCGCCTCGAGCAACGCGGGGACGCGATCCCTCCACCCCAGATCCCACGCCGAGAGTACGTCGAGCGCCGCGCCGGCGCGCACGAGCCATTCGGCGCTCGCCGGCTGACGCGCCGCCACGGCAAGCTGCAGCGGGGTCGCGCCACACAGGAGTGTGGCGTCGAGCATGCCCGCTCGAAGCATGGGAGCCAGGGCCGCGAGCGCGCTGACGTCGGCGCGTCCGATCGCTTCCGCGAACGCGACCTCCAGCTCTCCAGGCGCCGCCGCGCCCAGCGCCGCACGGTGCATCCACCAGGTCTGGCCGTAGCCGAGCGACTCGAATCCCACACGGCGGTACACCGGCGCGCCCATGTCGGTGGCGTTGAGGGTCGCATAGTGACACCCCAGCGCGCGCGCATGGTCACATGCCGCCACCGTGAGTGCCGCGCCAACGCCCTGGCGACGGGCAGCGGGCACTACCCCGGTGCCGTAGAGACCGGCCAGGCCAAGCCGGCCGGTGCTGACGTGCAGCCAGATCTGTCCAACTGGCCGCTCATCCATCCAGGCGGCGAAGTGCCAGATGCGCCGGCTCCGGCTCCGGAGATACGCGACCACACGTGGGTGCCTGGCGGCGCCCGGCGCGTGATACGGCAGCTCCGAGTGGTCAAGCGCATCCCACGCCGCCTCGTCCTCCACGAGTCCCACGCGCAGCCCCGATGGGACGCGCTCATCGCGCGCGATGCGGCGCAGGTCGAGTGCCATCCAGTGCGGCCGCCAGCCCCACTCGAAGCCGCGCGCCGCGAGCCGCGCGCCGAGATCGCTGGATCGAGCGGCGTCCAGCGTCCAGCACCCCACGCAGCGCGAGGACATCTCGCGGGCATGGGCGAGAATCTGCTGGAGTTGCTCCGCAGCATGCGCGCGCGTGAAGCGCGGAAACAGGATCGTGCCCTCGCCACCGCCGCGCTCCGGGCGCCAGACCCATGTCGCTCCTCCCAGTCGGTATGACTCGCCGCCGGCGAGCCGCGCGCGCACGCTCATCCAGCGGATATGATTGACGGCAACGCCCCGCAGGATGTCGGCACGACTGGCACCGGCGCCCAGAAACGACAGTCGCCCAGCGCGGTGCGCGGATGAGGTGCCCATCACTGGTCCTGCCTTGCTACTGGCGCACAAAGGTGTATTCACCGGACGGGTCCGACTGCTTGAGCGACGTGGCCCGTCCGTTTTCCACGGCGAAGGTGAAGATCATGTCCGGGAATTCCTTCGTGCGGAACCGGTTCGGCTGCCAGGGGATCAGCCCCTGGAACGAGCCGTCCGGTGACCTGATGGCGAGCGTGGTGTCAGGGCGCAGCACGACATCGATCGTGCCGCCGCTCGGTGTGCGGTAGGTTCCCAGGTACCGGCGCAACGTCGCCACCGACGACAGCACGGCAGGTGCACGCCGCGTGAAGACTACCGCCGATTCATCCAGCGACATCTCGGCGCGATCCACCTCGCCCTGCGGATTGGTGAGGAAATTCACCGACCACTTGCCGTTCTCCTCGTCATTGGGTGTGTCGAAGCGATCGTAATGGAAGTGGCTGAGCGGCAGCGTCATGTTGTGGAAGTTGAATACGAGCCCGCTATCACCACGCGAAATCGTGACCACGCCATACGCGGGGTGCTCGAACTCGCCCACATAGTCGTCCAGCGGATGCGAGGGGTGTGTGTTCGGCATGCGGCCTTCGCCCGCCTTGCCGCGGGCAGATCGGTCCGCCGCCTTGTTCCTGAGGCGGATGGCGTTGAGTCGCTCGGACCACGGCGTAAGCGACAGCCCCAGCAGGCGCTCGTACACGTTGTAGGAGATCACGTTGTACAGCGGCGCCGCGTGATCGCCGATCACGAACACGATGACGCCGATCGAGTCGTACGGCATCATCGAGATCTGCGAATGGAACCCGTTGATGTCGCCGCCGTGATACGCGAGCAGATGCCCGCGATACGACGCGGTCCAGCGTCCCATGCCATAGGCGGCGTTGAGCAGCTCACCGTAGCCGCGCTCCTCGAGGCCGGTGTTCGGCATCGCAATCGATGGGGCGAGTGTCTGCTTCACGACGCCGGCGGGCAGCACGCGCTTGCCATTGAACACGCCGTCATGCATCTGCGCGATCAGCCACTTCGACATGTCCTGGATGTTGGAGATGATCGCGCCGGCGGGCGCGATGCCGGTCTGGGCACGATAGTACGGAATTTCGTACAGCACGGTGCTGTCACGGCGCTCGTCATACGCGACACCGTGATCCGGGGACTTCAGCATGTCATCAATGGTGAACACCGTGCTCGTCATGCCGAGCGGTGTGAGGATGCTGTCGCGGACGAACGACTCCCACGGTTTGCCGCTGAGAAGCTGGACGACGTACCCGGCGCCGGCGTACATGAGGTTGTTGTAGAGAAACGTCGTACGCAGCGGCGCGGCGGGTTCCAGGTAGCGGAGCCGGTCGAACAGCTCCCGCTGGGAGAAGCTCGACTTGTACCAGATGAGATCGTGGCGCGTGATGCCCGTACGGTGCGCAAGCATGTCGTGAATGGTCACCGTGCGGTTCAGCTCATCGTTGTAGAACTGGATCTCCGGCACGTACTGCTTCACGGGCCTGTCCCAGTCCAGCTTGCCTTCACTGACGAGAAATCCCACAGTGGACGCCGTGAACAGCTTCGTGTTCGACGCGATAGGTTGCAGCGTGGTGGGCGTATAGGGCAGCTTCCTGCCGTAGTCGCGATAGCCGTACCCTTTCGCAAACACGAGCTTGTCCTTCACGACGATGCCGACGCCGATGCCAGGCGCGTCCCAGTCCTTCATCACCTTCGCCATGTACGCGTCGAAGCCCTTGAGCTTCGGCTCCACGGATTGCTGCTGCGCCGGGAGGGCGCACGGGGACGTGATGACGGCAAGAGCGAGGCAGGTGCAGGCGCGACGCAGGGAGGGGAGCATGGGGAGATGGGGCGAAGGAGGTGCGTTCGACTGCCAAAGAGTACACACGAATGTGCACAGTGCGGGCGGTGCCGGCAATCGGCCGCCGGCCGGTGCGAGGTCGTGCCGGATGAGGAAGTCACGCGCATCATCCGGGTGATTCCGCTGCCGGGCAGCCCGGGATGCCAGCCGCTCACCTGCGGGATGCAGGCCGCGCTGCCGCACGTGGATATCTTTCATCCTGTGCACAACCTTGCCAGCCTGGAGGCCCTCGTGCGGCATCTCGCGCCATGAAGGAACCCGACCTGCGGGAAACGTTCGAGCAGATTGACCAGTTGCGGCACCAGGAACGGCGCGCCGCGATGGCGACGCTCGTCTCCACCAAGGGCACCACACCCAAGAAGGAAGGCGCCAAGATGTGGGTGGGCGAGGATGGGCGCATCCTGGGCTCGGTGACGATCGGGGGATGCGTGGACGCCCGCGTAGTGGCCGAGGCGGAGGACGTGTTGCGCTCGTCCACGCGCAAGCTGCTGGCCATGCAACTGGGCGACGAGGATGCGTGGGACATCGGCCTCACGTGCGGGGGGACCGTAGAGGTGCTCATCGAACCGGTGGAGTTCGCGCGCGCTGGCGACCCGGTGGTGAATGCGTATGACGTGATTCGCGAGGAATCCGATCACGGCCGGCACTCCGTGGCGGTGATTCCGCTGGATGCATCCGCCGCGCCGGCTGATGGCGGGCGTCTCGTGGTGCGCGAGGATGGCACGGTGGCCGGGACGCTGGGCGACGCGGCGCTCGACCGCGCGGCGCGGGAGCGCGCCATGGACGTGATGCGCCGCGCACTGTCGCGCACCGTCACCCTCAAGGCGGGCAGCGCGCGCATGCCCGTATTCCTCGAACTGCACGGACCGGCCACGACACTGGTCATCTTTGGCGCCGGACACGTGGCGGTGCCGCTGGTGCGGTTTGCCAAGGCACTGGGCTGGCGCACGATGCTGGTGGATGCACGTGAACGCTACGCCACGCGCGAGCGCTTTCCCGACGCGGACGACATTCGCATTGGCATGCTCGGTGACATCGCCGCGGAGCTGCAGTACGACGCATCCACCTTCGTGGTGCTGGTGGCGCACGACTACAAGTTCGAGTTGCCGGTGCTGCGCACCGTGCTGGCGCGCGAGCCAGCGTACATCGGCCTCCTGGGCAGCCGGCGCCGCGGCAAGGCGATTCTCGACTTTCTCGCGACGGATGGCGTGAGCGCGGAGCTGCTCTCCCGCGTGCACGTGCCGATCGGGCTGGACATCGGCGCGCAGACGGCGGCCGAGATCGCGCTGGCGGTGGTGGCGGAGGCCGTGTCTGTACGCAACGAGCGGCCTGGTACCCGGATGAAGGACAGGGCGCAGCCATGAAAGCGCATGAGGTGCAGCGGGCGGGAGCGCGCGCGGATCAACTTGCGGGCATGGTGCTCACGCACGACGTGCGCGGCACCAACGGCCAGCGTGCCTTCGCCAAGGGGCAGATGGTACTCGCCGATCAGGTGTCGCCTCTCATGGCGCTCGAGTGGGACGTGCTGCACGTGATCGAGCCCGAACCCGGCGAGATCGGCGAAGACGAAGCGGGACGCCGGATCGCGACAGCCGTGTCGGGCGACGGCACGGACGTGCGCGCGGTATCGGGCGGACACTGGCCGCTGGCGGCCAGGCATCGCGGGCTGTTGCGCGTGGATGTGGAGCGGCTGGCGCGTGTGAACGCCATCGAGGGCGCATGTGCGTACACCCTGTTCGACGGTCAGATCGTGGAGCCTGGCGAAATCGTGGCGCGCGCCAAGATCACGCCGTTCGTGATCGCCGAGACGCGCGTGGAGATGGTGGAGCGCATCGTGGGCGACACCGGGGGCGTGGTTCGCGTGGAGGCATTCCGCCCGATGGTGGTGGCCGCGGTGGTGCAGGAAACGCTCGGCGAGCAGGCGATGGTGAAGTTCCGCGATGCGCTGCGCGAAAAGATCGGCTGGTTCGGCTCGCGGCTGCTGGAGCCCGCGTTCGTTCCGCCAGCGGGAGCAGCCGTCGCGGATGCGATCCGGCAGCTTGTCGCACAGGGCGCGAACGTGATCGTGATGGCGGGAACCAAGGCCATGGACCCGCTCGATCCCGCGTTCGTCGCGCTCGACACCCTCGGCGTCGCGCTCGAGCGCTACGGCGCGCCGGCGCACCCGGGCAGTCTCTCCTGGATCGCGCGCCTGGGTGAGGCGACCGTGATCGGCATGCCGAGTTGCGGACTCTTTTCGCAGGCCACGGTGTTCGATCTGATTCTGCCGCGCGTGCTGGCCGGAGAGCGCGTGGACCGCGACGCGATCATCGGGCTCGGACACGGCGGGCTCATCACCAAGGATCTCGCGTTCCGTTTTCCGCGCTATCGCGAGGCGGCACGGCGCGGCGAGATCAGCTAGCGCCGCACGTGGCTGCCGCCGTGGTGCTGGCCGCGGGCGCGTCCAGGCGGTTCGGCGCGCAGAAGCTCGTGGCGCCGCTGGACGGGAAGCCCATCGTGCGCTGGACGGTGGAGTGCGTGCTCGCCTCCCGCGTGCAGGACGTGGTCGTGGTGCTCGGACATGAAGAGGACGCTGTGCGCAGCGCACTCCTGGGACTCGCTGTGCGCACCGTCGTCAACGCCAGATTCAGCAGCGGGATGAGCGCGTCCATCGCCGCCGGGCTTGCCGCGCTGGCGCCGGCCACGCGTGGCGCGCTCATCGTGCTCGGCGACCAGCCCGGAGTATCGGCGCGGGTACTCGATGACCTCGTTGCGGCGCACGAGTCAAGCCCGGAGTCCATCATCGTCCCGGTGTATCGCGGCACTCGTGGGAACCCCGTGCTGTTCCCGGCATCGCTCTTCGCGGACGTAATGGCGACGACCGGCGACACCGGTGCCCGCGACGTCGTCGTGCGCCACGCCGATCGCGTCCGACAGGTGGACCTCGACATCCCGATGCCGCCGGATATCGATACATCAGCGGATTTGCTGCGCTACGTCACCTGATGTACAGCCGGCCACAGAGCGCCGGGCGTGAAACCTTTCGGCTGCGTGCGCCGTAGAGATCAGCGTCTCGCTCGGAGTGTCGCCATGCGTACGTTGCTCAAAGTGCTCTTCTACGGCTTTCTCGGCCTCGTGGTGGCGGTACCGGCCATGATTCTGCTGGCTGTGATCGGCGCACCCGTGCTCGCGATTCTCGGCGTGCTGGCGCTGCCGGTGCTCATCGTGCTCGCCATCGTGGGGCTGCCCTTCATTCTGTTGTTTGCTTTGGCCGCCGCTGTGCTCGGCGTACTGGTGGGGTTGGGCGTGCTCGCGATCAAGCTCGCCATCTTCGTGGTGCTGCCGGTGATGTTCGTGGTCTGGCTCTTCAAGCACTTCACCGGGCACGACCAGCATGAACACATGCACGAGTGGGCGTAGCGATCGCGCGCGCCACAGTGCCGGCACGCCCTAGAAACGGGGCCACGGATCAATCGCGATCCGTGGCCCCGTTCCGTTTTCAATTCCGTGTCACGCGGCCAGCCATCAGGCGTCGTTGTTCAGGCACCCCGCGGACGGTGAGTTCGGGTTGTTCTGCTCGTTGATCGGAATCGTGAGATTCACGCCGTTGCTGTACGTCCCTCCCTTGAAGTAGAGCCCCGTGGGGAACACACTCTCGGGGTTGCGACTGTACTGACGGATCAACCGGCGCAGGTCCCCCAGGCGGTGCGACGTGAGATAGAGCCAGAAGGCCCGCTCGCGGAAGAGCAGATCCTGCCGCGCGGTGGCCGAGCCCGGGTCGGCGAGCGATGACATGCCGTGCGAGGTGCGCAGCGCGTTGAGCAGCGTCATGAACGTTCCCGAATTGCCGCTGCTCAGTGCAGCCTCCGCCTCGATGAGCCGGGCCTCAATGCCGGTGGCGAGCGGAATGAACGAGCCACGGTCCGAATACTTCAGCGGCAGGATGAGCGGCGTGCTGTTGTCGAAGCCAATGCCGCCATCCGCGGTCTGCACGCGCGGATCGTGTGCGGACACGAAGTCCAGCCCGTTGATGCCTTCGTTATCCGCCACGCTCCACCGGCCTTCGTTGAACATGAATTCCCACACGCCATTGTTCTGGCGCGTGCTGTTGTCCGAGTATTCGATATCATACTCGAAATCATCCGGCACACCGGCCGCCGAGAGCGTGGCAACCGCGTCCGCGTAGCGGTCGAGGTCCATGAGCGCACGCGCCTTGCCCACAGCGGCGAGATCGGTCTGCACGTCGCTGCCGACGGCGGCGGCGATGGTCGTGGCGGAGTCGAACTGCGCGAGCGCCGACTGGAGCGTCTGCTCCGTGGTGAGCGGATCACCAAAGGTGATCGTGCCGTCGTCATTCAGCGTGCTGAATGGAACGCCCGAGCAGTAGTTCTCGGCGAACAGCACCTTCGCGAACGCGCCAAGGTTCAGCACTTCCGCGTGCCCCTCGTTGCCTGCATCGAACTCCGTGTATCGCGCCGACGCGAAGTCAGCGAACGCGCGTGCACGCGAGAGCTCCAGGAACACATCCTGATTGTCCGCGTTGTTCTGCGCGTGCGAGCCGATGGTCAGGCGCCGGTCCAGCTCGATGCGCGTCGGGAACGTTTCGGAGTTCACGAGCTCGTCGGTGACGAGACCGCTGAAGCTGATCTGTCCTTCTTCGGTCTCGTTGCCGCTGCCGCCATACGCCACGGCAAAATCGCCGATCACGCCGTTCCGGACGGTGGGCAGCGCCTGCTTGCTGTGCAGCGTGGCCGGGAGCGCCACGTCGGGATCCTGCACCTTGATCAATTTGGATGGGTCGCACGCCACGAGCGCCGCGAGCATGCACGCGAGCGCGAGAGGTGACCGTGCTCCCCGGATGGAAATGGTCGTACGAGTCATTGTCAGTGCTCCATGCCAGGAGTCCGGGGATGCCATCAGAAGTTCACGTTGACGCGGGCGGTCCAGTACTTCGTGGGCGGCTGGCTGAGGAAGTCCGCCGTCGTGAAGTTGGTGGAACCGGTGAAGTTGATTTCCGGATCGAGCCCGGTGTAGTTCGTCCACGTCTTCAGATTGCGCCCCGCAATGGTCAGGCTCAGGCCGGAGATACCGCGATCCCTGATCCAGTTATTCGGCGCGATGAGCGTGAGCGACAGTTCGCGCAATTTCCAGAATGACGCATCCTCGATGTAGCCGGCATCCGTGCCAAGGGCGCTGGCGAGCGCGCGCGCCTGCAGCGCGAGCGGCGC
>Ga0157372_10007839_pt1 | contig 11345 bp, 9 predicted proteins | sample C55metaG_FD_115307 | JGI IMG/M metagenome (GOLD analysis project Ga0157372, IMG submission 115307) | Corn rhizosphere microbial communities from Kellogg Biological Station, Michigan, USA - C5-5 metaG | ecosystem: Host-associated > Plants > Roots > Rhizosphere > Soil | place: USA: Michigan...
CACGCGGTCGTCGAAGCGCGCGCCCACGGCGAGGAGGACGTCGCAGGCCTGCATCGCGTTGTTCGCCTCGAACGTCCCGTGCATGCCGAGCATGCCCACGAACTGGCGGTCCGTCGCGGGGTAGGCGCCCAGCCCCATCAGCGTGTTGGTGATCGGGAATCCCAGCAGGTGCGCGAGCTCCGTCACCCCCGCGGACGCCTCGCCCAGGATGGCGCCGCCGCCCACGTAGAGCATCGGCCGCTTCGCCTCGGTGAGGAGGTGGAGCGCCTTCTTGATCTGCCCCGCGTGCCCCTTGGTGACCGGGTTGTACGAGCGCATGTGCAGCTTCTCGGGGTAGTGGTAGTGCGTGGGCGTGTTCGAGATGTCCTTCGGGATGTCCACGAGCACCGGCCCCGGGCGCCCCGTGGTCGCGATGTGGAAGGCCTTCTTGATCGTGATCGCGAGCTGGCTCACGTCCTTCACGAGGAAGTTGTGCTTGACCGTCGGGCGGGTGATGCCGACCGTGTCGCACTCCTGGAACGCGTCCTCGCCGATCGCGGCCGTGGGCACCTGGCCCGTGATCACGACGAGCGGGATGGAATCCATGAACGCGGTGGCGATGCCGGTCACGGCGTTGGTGACGCCCGGGCCGCTCGTGACGAGCGCCACGCCGGGCTTCCCGGTCGCGCGGGCGTAGCCGTCCGCCGCGTGGAGCGCTCCCTGCTCGTGGCGGACGAGGATGTGCTTCAGCTTCCCCTTCTGGCGGGCGAGCGCGTCGTAGATGTAGAGGACCGCCCCGCCCGGATAGCCGAATACGAACTCGACGCCCTCTTCCTCGAGGCAGCGGATGACGATTTCGGCGCCCGTGAGGGTTTCGCCGGTTTCCGCGAGGGGAGGCAGCTTGAGTTCCATTGCTAAGGCCTTGTAATTGGGGCGGTTTCGAGGGGGGAACCAGAAACATTAGCGGGTGGGGAGGGATTGGTCAAGCCGATATGGCACCGCCCGGCGCGAAGCGTCCGGGGCCGCGCCCGCCCGCCCGTTTGCTACCATTCGCGCGAACCTGGGCATCGCGCCCATCTCCCCGGAGCATGCCCTGGCCACGCGCAAGGAGTTGTCCGATTTCCTCGCCTCCGTGGAGCGGCGCGCCTTCAAGCAGTGCGTGTACGCGGTGCAGGAGGACGAGGCGGCGCTCGACATCGTCCAGGACTCGATGATGAAGCTCGCGGAGAAGTACGCGGACCGCCCGCCGGCGGAGCTGCCGCTCCTCTTCCAGCGCATCCTGCAGAATGGGGTGCGCGACCACTTCCGCCGCGGGAAGGTGCGATCGACGTGGACCACCCTCCTCTCGAACCTGGGGATGGGCGGGGACGACGACGATGCCGATCCCCTGGAGACCATGGACGTGGACGCCCACACCAACGTCCCGGCCTCCCCGGCGGACCGGCTGGAGCAGTCGCAGGTGATGGCGGCCATCGAGGAGGCGGTCCGCGCCCTCCCGAACCGTCAACGCGAGGCGTTCATGTTGCGTTACTGGGAAGAACTCGACGTGAGCGAGACCGCCAAAGCCATGGGATGCTCGGAGGGCAGCGTGAAGACGCACTGCTCCCGGGCGACGCATGCATTGGCGAAAATCCTGAAAGCCAAAGGGATAACGCTATGAATGAAAACGAATTTGTGGAACGGCTGAAGCCCTGGCTCGCGCGCGCGGAGGCAGGGGTCGGCGAGATCGAGGCCACCCGCCTGCGGGCGGCGCGCCTGCGGGCGCTCGACGCCTACCGGGAGCCGGTGCGCCTCTTCGGCCTCGTCACCGTGAGCGCCTCCACCGCCCAGACCATCCAGTACTCGGTGGTCCAGCGCTCGCTCCTGTGGCTGCCCATGCTGGCGCTCCTGGCAACGCTTGCCTTCCAGTCGGTCCGGGAGTCGGATCCCGGGGAAATCGACGCCCAGCTCCTCACCCAGGAGCTGCCGCCGGACGCGTTCCTCGACCAGGATTTCCAGGCATGGCTGCAAAAGCCGCAAGGCTGATCGCCGGCGCGGCCCTCATGGCCGTCGCGCTGGGCGCGGGGGCCGCGAAGGACCTGAAGACGCCCCAGACCCCGTGGCGGAGCCTCTCGCCGGACCAGCAGCGCATCCTCGGGCCCGTCGCGCCGGACTGGGAGCGGATGCCGGGCTACCAGCAGCAGCGGCTCCTGGGCGCCGCCCGGCAATACCCCAACCTGCGGCCCATCCAGCGCGAGCGCTTCGAGAAGCGCATCCGCGACTGGTCGGCCATGACGCCGGAGCAGCGCCGCGCGGCCCGGGAGACCTTCCAGGGCCTGCGGAAGCTGCCGCCCGAGCAGCAGCACGAGCTGCGCGAGCGCTGGCTGCGCACCCACCCGCGGGACTCCGGGCCGCGGTGACCGCCGCGCGGGCGCCGGCCCTCGCTCGCCGGCTCGCGAGCGGCGTCTACGAGCTCCTCATCGCGATCGCGATCGCCATGGTCGCGACCGTTCCCTTCGTGGTCCTGGTGGGGGATGCCAGCTCCGGCTGGCGCCGGCACGCGCTCCAGGCCTGGCTCGTGGTCGTGCTGGGCCTCTACTTCACGTGGTTCTGGACGCGCGGGGGCCAGACGCTCCCCATGCGCACCTGGCGTATCCGGGTGGTCCGCGCGAGCGACGGCGGGCCCGTGAATCCCGGCCGCGCGGCGCATCGCTTCGCGATCGCGGTGCTGGGCTTCCTCGCGGCGGGCGCGGGCTTCGCCTGGGCGCTCGTCGACCGCGACCGGCAGTTCCTCCACGACCGGCTGGCGGGCACCGCCCTCGTGGACGCGGGCTAGCGCCGCTCCGCGCGCCGGAGTCCCTCGGCCGCCACCGCCGCCACGATCACGAGCGGAAGCCCGGCGGAGAGGAGCGCGGGCCAGTCGTTCAGGAGCCCGATGTGCGAGAAGAGGCGCCCGGCGAAGTGGAAGCCCAGGCCCAGCAGGATCCCCATCACGATCTTGGCACCCACGCCCCCCGCGCGGGCGGACGTGAGCGCGAACGGGATCGCCATCACCATGAGCGTGATCGCGACCAGGGGGTAGAGGAGCTTGTTCCAGAACGCGATCTCGTAGCGCGTGGCGGCCTGCCGGTTCTCGCGCAGGTGCTCGATGTAGGCGCGCAGGTTCGCCGCGGACATGCGCTCCGGCACGATCTTCAGCACCGAGAGGATGTCCGGCGTGAGGACCGAGTTCCACGTCGCCTTCGGCAGCCGCTCGAGGAGCGCCTGGTCGCCCTTGAAGCGCGTGAGCTCCACGTTGGAGAGCTCCCAGCGGTTCCCGCCCTCGTAGATGCCCTTCTCCGCGCGGCTGATGGCGGTGAGGCGGAACGCGGGGTCGAACTCGTAGATGCGGAGGTTCAGGAGCGTCGTGTCGGGCGTCACGTCCTGGATGTTCACGAAGCTGCGCTCGTCCTTCACCCAGAAGCCGGAGCGGAACTCGCGCGCGACGATGGAGCGCGTGGCCTTCAGCCGCAGGTCCTTCGCCGCCTCCTCCGTGAAGGGCGTGATGAACTCGCCCATCGCCACGGTCGCGAGCGCGATGGCCATGCCCGCGCCCGCCACGTGCATCGCGAGCTGGCGCAGCGACAGCCCCGAGGCCCGCATGACCGTGATCTCCGAATGCTCGGACATGCGGGCGAGGGCGAAGAGCGTCCCGATGAGGCCCGCGGCCGGCAGCAGCACGTAGGCGTGGGAGGCGAGCGAGAGGCCCACGTAGCCCAGCATCGCGGGCAGGCGATAGCTTCCCTTCCCGAGGTCATCCAGCTCGCGGATGAGATCGAAGAAGCCGAAGAGCGCGAGGAGCGCCAGGAGCACGAAGAGGCTCGTGACGAGGATCTCGCGGGAGACGTAGCGGAAGAGCATCGCCCGACGATTCTCGCCCGGGCGGGCGGAAAAGACAAAGCCCCGCGGGATCGCTCCCGCGGGGCGTGGCCCTTGCGGCCGGCGCCAGCCGGCTATTCGTTGATGTCGCGGTCCTTGTTGTCCCGCAGGAACAGGAGCCCGATCACGACCGACATCATCGCGACCACGATCGGGTACCAGAGGCCGTAGTAGATGTTGCCGGAGGCGGCCACCATGGCGGTCGCGAGGAGCGGCAGCATGCCCCCGAACCAGCCGTTCCCGATGTGGTACGGGAGCGACATGGACGTGTAGCGGATCTTCGCGGGGAACATCTCCACCAGGAACGCCGCGATCGGCCCGTACACCATCGTCACGTAGATCAGCATGATGAAGAGGATGAGGAGCGTCATCCCCCAGTTGATGCCGTTCGGGTCCGCCTTGGTCGGGTACTTGAGGTCGGCGAGGGCCTTCTTGTAGTCCGCCTCCTTCCAGCCCTTCAGCTCCGTGGGGCCGATCTTCGTCACCACGCTGTCCGCCGATCCGGCGGGAAGGTCCGTCGACGTGAACGAGAGCCCGGACTTCGTGAGGAAGTCCTTCGCCTTGTCGCAGTCGCTGAACTTCGACCACGGGCCCACGAAGATGTGGAAGTTGCAGTCCTTCGCCTGCACCGTGATCTGGTTCTGGGCCGCGAACTTCTCGAGCCCCGGGTTCACGTAGTGCGTGAGGGCCTCGAAGAGCGGGAAGTACGTGAGCGCCGCGATGAGGCAGCCGGCGAGGATGATCTTGAGCCGCCCGATCCGGTCCGAGAGCGCGCCGAAGAAGATGAAGAAGGGCGTGCCCAGCAGGAGCGAGAGCCCGATCAGCGTGTACGCGGTGGCGCCGTCGACCTTCAACGTGATGGTGAGGAAGAAGAGCGCGTAGAACTGGCCCGTGTACCACACCACGCCCTGCCCGGCGGTGGCGCCCAGGAGCGCCAGCAGCACGTACTTGTTGTTGGGGTAATGGAAGAAGCTCTCCGTCAGGGGCGCCTTCGATCCGCGCCCTTCCGCCTTCATGCGCTTGAAGACGGGCGACTCGTTCAGCTTCATCCGGATGTAGACCGAGTACGCGAGGAGGATCGCGGAGAACCAGAACGGGATCCGCCAGCCCCAGTCCGCGAATTCCTTGGCGTCCATCATCCCGCTGAAGCGGCAGACGCCGATGATCGCGAGGGAGAGGAAGAAGCCCAGCGTCGCCGTGGTCTGGATCCAGCTCGTGTCGTAGCCGCGCTTGCCCGGGCCCGCGTGCTCCGCCACGTAGGTCGCGGCGCCTCCGTACTCGCCGCCGAGGGCCAAGCCCTGCACGAGGCGCAGCGTCACGAGGAGGATGGGCGCGAGCCAGCCGATGGTCTCGAACTTGGGCAGGAGCCCCACCGCGAAGGTGGAGAAGCCCATGAAGAGGATCGTCACGAGGAACGTGTACTTCCGCCCCACGAGGTCGCCGATGCGCCCGAAGATCACCGCGCCGAAGGGCCGCACCAGGAAGCCCGCCGCGTAGGCCGCGAAGGCCGAGAGGAGCGCCGCGGTGGCGTTCCCGGGCGGGAAGAAGAGCGCCGCGAAGAAGGGCGCCAGCGTCGCGTAGAGGTAGAAGTCGTACCACTCGAATACGGTGCCCAGGGACGACGCGAAGATGACGCGCCTTTCCTCCTGGCGCTCTGCGCTTCCGAAGGTCGATGCTGCTGCCGTGGCCATGGATCGTCTCCTCGCTGGGGCGGTGGCCGGCGCCAACGCGCGGGTGCGGGCCGCGCCGGGAAACGCGGACGCCCCTCTTCCGGAGGCGGCCCGCGAGCTTCGGCGATCTTCGGCTGCCGTGCGCCCCGCGGCTTGACGCAGATCAACGGCCCGCCGCGAAAGGGCCTGCGCGGGGGCCGTCACCAACGAAAACGGGCCTCCCGCGGGAGGCCCGTCCGCCGCGAAAAGGGCGACGCCTACAGGTTCTTCTTGAGCTGCTCGAGGATCGCGGGATTCTCGAGGGTGGAGACGTCCTGCGTGATGTCCTCGCCCTTGGCGATCGAGCGCAGGAGCCTTCGCATGATCTTGCCCGAGCGGGTCTTCGGCAGGTTGTCCCCGAAGCGGATGTCGCGCGGCTTGGCGATCGGCCCGATCTCGTGGGCCACCCACTCGCGCAGCTCCGCCGCCATCTTCTTCGCGTTCTCGCCCGTGGGTGTCGCGCCCTTCATCACCACGAAGGCGACCACCGCCTCGCCGGTGAGGTCGTCCGGGCGGCCCACGACCGCGGCCTCGGCCACCAGCTTCGAGTTGGCGACGAGCGCGCTCTCGATCTCCATGGTCCCCAGCCGGTGGCCGGAGACGTTCAGCACGTCGTCGATGCGGCCCATGATGCGGTAGTAGCCGTCCTCGTCCGTGCTGGCGCCGTCGCCCGCGAGGTAGTACCTGCCCTGGAATTCATCCGGGTAGTAGCTCTTCCGGAAGCGGTCCGGGTCGCCCCAGATGGTGCGGATCATCGAGGGCCACGGGCGCTTGATCACGAGGATCCCGCCCTTGCCGCGGCCCACCGGCTGCCCCGTCTCGTCGACGATGTCGACGATGATGCCGGGGAGCGGCAGCGTGCACGATCCGGGCTTCAGCGGTGTGGCCCCGGGGAGCGGCGTGATCATGTGCCCGCCGGTCTCGGTCTGCCACCACGTGTCCACGATCGGGCAGCGCGACTGGCCCACCGTCTCGTAGTACCACATCCAGGCCTCCGGGTTGATCGGCTCGCCGACGGTGCCCAGGATGCGCAGCGACTTCAAGTCGTACTTGCGCGGCTGGTCGTGTCCCGCCTTGATGAGCGAGCGGATCGCCGTGGGCGCGGTGTAGAAGACGCTCACCTTGTGGTCCTGGATCATCTTCCAGAAGCGGCCCGCGTCCGGGTAGGTGGGCACGCCCTCGAAGATCACCTCCGTGGCCCCGATGCCGAGCGGGCCGTAGACCACGTACGAATGGCCCGTGACCCAGCCCACGTCCGCGGTGCACCAGAAGACATCCGCGGGCTTGTAGTCGAAGACCCAGCGCATCGTGAGGATGCAATGGAGGAGGTAGCCGCCCGTCGAATGCTGCACGCCCTTGGGTTTCCCCGTGGAGCCCGACGTATAGAGGATGAAGAGCGGGTGCTCCGCGTTCACCGGCGTGGGCGGGCACTCGTCGGCCTGGCCCTTCACGACGTCGTGCCACCAGCGGTCGCGCCCTTCCTTCATCGTGATGGGCGAGCCCGTGCGCCGGTACACGATCACGTTCTTCACGCTGTCGCAGCCGCCCATGCCGAGCGCCTCGTCGCAGGCGGGCTTCAGCGCGATCTCCTTCCCGCCGCGCATCTGGCCGTCCGCGGTGATGAGGGCCACCGCGCCCGCGTCGATCGTGCGCTCGTGCACGCTCTTCGCGGAGAACCCGCCGAACACGACCGAGTGCGTGGCGCCGATCCGCGCGCAGGCGAGCATCGCCACCGCCGCCTCGATCGACATCGGCATGTAGATCAGCACGCGCTCGCCCGGGCGGATGCCCATCGCCTTCAGGCCGTTCGCGAACTGGCAGACGCGGTGGTAGAGCTCGCGGTAGGTGACGCGCGTGACCTTCCCGTCATCCGCCTCGAAGATGATGGCGACCTTGTCGCCCTGGGTCTTCAGGTGGCGGTCGAGGCAGTTCTCGGAGGCGTTCAACTCCCCGTCGTGGAACCACTTGTAGAACGGCGCGTTCGACTCGTCGAGGGTCTTCGTGAAGGGGCGCGTCCAGAGGAGCTCGTTCCGCGCGTGCTTCGCCCAGAAGCCCTCGAAGTCCGCCGCGGCCTCCTTGCACATCGCCTCGTACGCGGCCATGCCGGAGACGTTCGCCTGCTTCACGAGCGCCGGCGGCGGCGGGAAGACGCGGGTTTCCTGGAGCACCGATTCGATGGTGGACGACATGGCTTCTCCTCTTCGTGATCGACGGATTTATAGCACACGGGCCGCGGACGGGTCCCCCTCGCGGCGGACCGGAAAATGCTTCCTTTTTGACGCACCGCAACAAAGGGTGCTAGCTTCGGCCATCCCGAGAGCGCGAGCCCGCCGCACCCCGATGAGCGCCCTGCCCTTCCCCAGCCCCCGCGCCGCGAACGGACCGTCCGCGGGCGCGGCGAGCGCCGCCGACATCCTCGGCGACTACTGGCCGGGAATCCAGATCTACCACCCGCCGGTCAAGTACGCGCCGTCCCTCGGCATCTACGAGGACCTCGAGCAGGCGGCCCAGAGGCTCCGGAAGCACGGCTGGAACACCCCCGCGCACACCCTCCTCTTCGACCTCGAGGACGGCTGCCGCCAGAAGGAGCTGAGCCGCGAGCTCCTGCGCCGCGAGCTTCCGCTCATGCCGCGCCGGAAGGAAGTGCAGGTGGCGGTGCGCATCAACCCGTTCCGCACCGAGGAGTACGACCGCGATCTGGCGCTCGTGCGCGATCTCGCCGAGAGCTTCGACGTCGTGATGCTCGCGAAGGCGGGCGAGGCGTACGGCGCGCCGGAGATCCGCGACCTCTCCGCGGTGCTGGCGGGCTTGAACCACCGGATCAGCATCCAGCCCATCATCGAGCACCCGAAGTCGCTCAAGATCGCCCCGGACCTCATGCAGTATCCGACGGTGAAGCACGTGGTCTTCGGCATCCACGACTTCTCGAAGGCGATGGGGATCCACATCACGCCGCACGACTGGATCGAGAAGCTCGAGTTCTACCTCCACGACCTGCTCTTCGAGGCGAGGATCGCCGGGAAGGGCGTGATCGGCGCGGTCGAGACGCTGATCGGCGAGGCGACGATGCCGGAGGAATGCGTCGAGCCGCACGATGTCCGGCGCTGGCTGGACCTCCACGGCGACGAGGAGTCGCGCGTGGTCTACCGCCACGCCTGCCGCGAGGCCTCGCTCGGGCTCTCGGGGAAGCAGGTGATCCATCCCTCGCACATCCATCCCTGCAAGGTCGCGTTCACGCCGTCGCCTTCGGAGATCGGGACCAGGATCCGCATCCTGCAGGCGGCGATCGAGGCGGATGCGCTCCTGGGGGGTGCCATCCGGTTCGAGGGCGAGATGCTCGACCCGCCGATGTTCGGCAAGGCGCTGCAGACGCTCCTGCGCGCGCACGCGCTCCACGCGCTTTCCCCCGCGGACACCGCCTTCGCGATGGACGTGCTGCGGAAGCTCCCGGAGCAGGTCGTCCGGGAGAACTGGCCATACGGCGTGATCCTCTGATCGTGGCCCCGGGGACGGCGCGGTGAAAGGCGGCGTTCCCGGCGAGCAGGCGATCCGCGGCGCGCTGCAGGAGGGCATGGCCCACCACGACGCGGGAAGGCTCGCCGAGGCCGAAGCGATCTACCGGCGCGTGCTCGCGGCGGCCCCGCACCGCCCGGACGCGTTGGTCCTCCTCGGGGCGCTCGCCTATGCCCGCGGAAACCTGGAATCCGCCGTCGCCGCCTATCGCCAGGCCGCCGCCCGCGCGCCGGGATTCCTCCCCGCGTGGGTGAACCTCGCGAACGCGCTGGAGGAGCAGGGGCGCCTGGACGAGGCGCTCGCCGCCCACCGCGCGGCGCTCGCGATCGACGAAGGCCCCGAGCTTCGCGCCCGCTTCGCGCGCTGCGCCGCGCACGCATCCCGGCTCCCCACGGACGCGCCGTTCCGCGGCCTCGTGACCCGCGCGCTCGCCGAGGCATGGATACGCCCGTCGGAGCTCGCGCTCACGGCGTGCCGGCTCGTCCTGGCGGAAGCGTTGCCGGACCCGGAAGTCGAAGGCGCCCTCGCCGCGCTCTCCGCGAACGCGCTCCTCCTCACGCTCCTCGAGAACGCGCAGGTGTGCGAGCCCGGACTCGAGCGCTTCCTCACGCGCGCGCGCCGCGCCCTGCTCGATGCCGGGGCCGCGGCCGCAACCGCGGCGCTCCCCTTCGCCGCGGCGCTCGCGCGGCAATGCTTCCTCAACGACTACGTCTTTTCCGCGGACGCCGGGGAGCTCGAACGCGCGGCCAAGCTGCGCGACACGCTCGACGCGGCGCTTGCGGCCGGCGCGAAGGTATCCGCCTCCGCGCTCGCCGCCGTCGCCGCGTATTTCCCGCTGGGCGCGATGCCGTCGGCGGAGCGCATCGCCGGGCGGGAATGGCCCGCGCCCGTGGCGCGCCTCGTGGTCCAGCAGGTCGACAATCCGCGCATCGAGCGCGCGCTTCGCGAAGCGGTCCCGGCATGGACCCCCGTCGCGCACGACGTCTCGCGCCGGGTCCAGCGCCAGTACGAGGAAAGCCCGTATCCGCGCTGGGTGCGCTGCCCTCCGGGCGAGGCGCTGCCGCTCGCCGCCCATTTGCAGCGGCTCTTTCCCGACACGGCGTTCGATCCGCCCATCGCCGGCGGCGCGGTCGACGTGCTCGTCGCCGGATGCGGGACGGGGCAGGAAGCGGTCGCCCTCGCGCGCGACCTCGCCCCGGCGAGAATCGAGGCGATCGATCTCAGCCGCGTGAGCCTCGCCTACGCGATGCGGAAGACCCGCGAGCTGGACCTCCCGATCGCGTACGCGCAGGCGGACATCGTGGAGCTGGCCTCGCTCGGACGCACCTTCGACGTGATCTCCTCGGTGGGCGTGCTGCACCACCTGGCGGACCCGGAGGCGGGCTGGCGGACACTCGCGGGGATGCTCCGCCCGGGTGGCTTCATGCGAATCGGCCTCTACAGCGCGATCGGCCGACGGGACCTCGCCCCGGTGCGCGCGCTCATCCGGGAGCGCGGCTACGAGCCGACACCGGAGGGCATCCGCGCGTGCCGCCGCGAGCTCCTCGATTCCGGCCGCTTCCCGCGGCTCGCCGCATTGCGCGACCTGCATGGCCTGAACGAATGCCGCGACCTCCTCTTCCACGTCCAGGAGCATCGCTACGAGCTTCCCGAGGTGGCGCGGATCGTCCACGCGCTGGGACTGGAGACCGTGGGCCTCCTCGTCCCGGCCGCGGTGCGGCGCGCTTTCGTGACGCGCTTTCCCGAGCCCGAGGCGCAGGCCGACCTCCTCCGGTGGGACGCCTTCGAGCGGGACCACCCGGAGACCTTCGCGGGGATGTACCTCTTCTGGTTCCGCAAGCCGGCGGCGTGAGCGGGCGCAGGGCCGGGCCCACGGCGGCCCGTACAATATCGCCGATGGAAAGCCCCCCCGAGAGCCGCCCCCGCCCCCTCGACGGCATCACCGTGGTGTCGCTCGAGCATGCGATCGCGGCCCCCTTCTGCACCCGCCAGCTCGCCGACCTCGGCGCCCGCGTGATCAAGGTGGAGCGCGCGGGAGAGGGCGACTTCGCCCGGCACTACGACAGCCGCGTGGCGGGCCTTTCCTCCCATTTCGTGTGGGTGAACCGCTCGAAGGAGAGTCTCGCGCTCGACTTGAAGAGCGCGGCGGCGCGCGAGGTGATGGAACGGCTCCTCGCGCGCGCGGACGTCTTCGTGCAGAACCTGGCGCCCGGCGCCGCGGCGCGGCTGGGGCTGGGGGCCGCGGCG
>Ga0157372_10007840_pt1 | contig 11345 bp, 14 predicted proteins | sample C55metaG_FD_115307 | JGI IMG/M metagenome (GOLD analysis project Ga0157372, IMG submission 115307) | Corn rhizosphere microbial communities from Kellogg Biological Station, Michigan, USA - C5-5 metaG | ecosystem: Host-associated > Plants > Roots > Rhizosphere > Soil | place: USA: Michigan...
CACATAATAAATACCACTAATATAATATTTCAAACTAAACAGAAATCCTCATGAAAATATCCTAATGACTCTACAAATGCATCATCCTCCAAAAGACTTACATGAGCACGTCTTCCCATAACATCAAATTTAGATCCACTAAAATTGATTTTTAATGATATGACTTTACTAGACTGAATTAAAGATTTCATTAAATTAGATACCATTTCATTCACAGTGGATTCTCGTTCTGGACTGGATCCACCTTTCCTTGGTAAAATTAAAGCAGACGATATAGGTACATATCGATCTTGAGGGGATGCAATTAGTATTATTTTACGAAATGAAGTGAATGGAGATAAACATGATAAAAGGTAAAGTAAGGATTGACGTGGATTTGATGTTTCTTTCATTGACAATTGAGTCAGTGATGTAGATGTAGATTGAAATCGCCTAGCAAATGATATCAATAATTATTTTAAAGTTTTGAAATGTTAAAAAAAAAAAAAAAAGATTTTTAGGGTGTCATTGAAATGATCATTTAAAATTTGAAATATGTAAATTGAGCCCTGGTTAATATTTTGAATATAAATAATCAAATAACAATATTATTGCTCAGGATCTCTAACAACTACTGTATAGGAACTTTAATGGACTTACATGTGTTTTGGATAATATTAGAATGAGCCGCCATGGAAACATGGGGTGATGCTAAAGTCACAAATGTTCCAAATTTAGATTGATATTTTTTAAGACCTGGTTTCGCTAATGCACATCTATATATATGTTTACGAAATAAAATAATATGATATTTTATAACAAAAAATTAGACGCGAATTCCCTATAATACTAAAAATAAATGCCAAAAAAACAGAAGAAAATAAAAAAAAATAGCGTACCTTACAATGAGTCCACCCAAACTATGGGCAACAAAACTTAATACATCAATAGAATCTAATTGTTGAATATAATTTTCTATTTCATTACATAGTCGATCTGCCATAATATTAATATCATCAAATGTTAAATTTTCATTGCATTTGGAAAGAAGTGTATTTGGGAATGGTTTATTTTGTAAAAAATGAGAAATGTATATTTGATTTCGATGTCGTCGAAAAACATTTGAAGTGCCTTTCTCCCCCCGATCCGTATTTGAAAAAAAAAAAAAAGAGATTTAAATGAAAATAGATTGAACGAATGGCAAAAACAAGAAATTATGAAAGAATGAATGACAAAAAGAGATACTGTCAGTTACCCATTAAACCATGGACAAAAACAATCAGACGATTTTCTTTTAAATGATCATTGGATATCAAACTATTATTGTTGAGGTGTTGATGATGATGTTGATGTTGTTGTTGTTGCTCATTAATACTGTCTTGGGTTTCATTTACAAATGATTCAGAGGGTACAAGATCAAAGAATCCTTCATTGGTCCTTGAAATTTTTGTAAATGTGGGACAAGATGATTTTCTCCATTGGGATATAAGTGGGATTCCTTCTTTTAAATCAATTTGAAATGGTGAATACGTTTTAAATTCATCATCATTATTCTCTTTTTGAAGTGGACCTTCTTCTGTAGATGAAGCAGATGGAGTCATTGGTGGAGATACTACATTCACAACCCCTACATTTTCTTCATCAAAATAATCTGACATAAATCTTGATTTACGAATTTGATAATAAGAAGAACGTAATTCCCAAAGATTTGGTGGATTATGCATTAAAACTTGTAACCATAGGGATAAAGTCTATATGGATAAGTAAAAAAAGTAACGTTTTAGAAATTCATTCTTTTATTACTTCAATCCAAACTTTAACACTAAAATCACATAATTATTATTATTATTTACCTGATCATTGATGAAGCTTAATGCTTGATCACATAATTCTTCACATCCATTTGATAATCGTTTTATCAATGTTTCAAGATAAACCTTAGTTTCATTTACAGTATTATGATGAGGAAAATTAGATGTATCCTCCCCATTCTGATTCTGATCACTTTCGCGTTCATGTTCAAGAGAAGAATTTGTTTCTAAAATATCTTTTAATTGCGTTGCCATTTCTCGTAACATTGTTTTCGTACATGACGTATACCTCCAAAGATATAGATAAGTATTAATGCCATTGATTAAAGCGGATTTATAAACTGCTAATAGATTTAATCCCTTAATAAAATGTGTGTATCATATATTATTGAAAATATATATTGATATATGTGTATCAAAATGTTAACATTAATATATTTCTTTAACCTTATTTTCGGATTTATCAATTAAATGCTGAGGGGGAAAATCAGAATTAAGAACAATTGCAAGGAAAGGAGTGGAAATGGAAAAAAAAAAAAAAAATTTTTTTTTTACCTCATTAATAGTAGCAACGGATCCTTCATCTTCAAATAATCCTCGACGTGTTTGAATTCCAGCAGTAGGATGAGCATGGGCATGAGAAGAAGGACGATTTAATACGGAACGAGAAGTAGTAGTTGTTCCAACTCCAAAAATCCAATCAAATAAATCATGAGTTGGACTTTTTAAAGAAAGAGAAGATTTTAAAAAATCATGATATGTTTCGATTTCTCTAGCTAAAATTCCTCCATTTACAATCACATCACAAATACATGTAAAACTTCCATTAAATGAGACAAGACCATATAAATTTTGATGAAATGTTTCATGGGGATAAGGAATAAGAATATGACGTGTTTGTACAAGATGTGCTTGTGGTGATCTATATAGATATTTTTATTTTAGAAATGGAGATTGAAATTTAGTTAGTAAATGTCTATGACATAGATGAATTCTAATAGAATTATTACACATTGAAGAGAATAGAGAACAAAAGAAAAGTTACCCCATACATATCCAAATCTGCAAACCAAAGTTCAATTTCAAGACATATCAAATCCTCATCTGTATGGTAATTACCATATTGATTTGACTTTACATAGTTTTCTTTTTCAATATCAAATCGAAAAAAACAAGATTCTAAAATCATCATAGATTCTTGTTGATGTGTAATTTGAAAGGATTTCGTACTCCACCAACAGGTAGGTGAATATTTTGGTACATGATGAGATGATTGCATTGACTGAGTGCTCGTACTATGATGATGACTATGATTATTACTCATGAATTTTAATTCTTTTTTAAAAGGCCGAAATCGAAGGGATTGAGATTGATGAATGGAAGCATGCGAATTTGAATTGGATGAAATAGGATTTAATGGTTTTGTAGACAGAGTTGAAATGAATAAAGAATTTTCTTTCATAACGGATTTAGAATTCGAATCATCTTTTGAAATATGGTTGAATTGTCCTTCATTCATAATATCTCCTATATCTTGAATGACTTCACCATATAATCTATTATCAGGATTAGATTCTGGATTTCCAAAAAAGGTACGTAATCTTAAATTATATAATCCCTTACGATAAAGATCAATATTTTTTAATTCACCTAATTTTATATTTAATAAAATACTCTCTATGAGTATAGATCGGTGCTGGTCTTGAGGAGATATTGATGTCATTTCCCTTCTTTTTCCTCGTGGTTACTATTCACTCCCTGTTTCTTTTTTCTTCTCTCTTTAGATATTCATTATTATGCATTATAACGAAAACTACTGGAAATTTGCTAATTTCTTTCTATTTTTTTATTTATTTTAGAATGATTGTGATGCAAAGAAACGGTGGATGATCTATTTTTTTTTTCTTTTTTTTTGGTTGTTTACTTTTTCTCATTTTTTTGAAAATTAGATTTACACAAATATTTTGGTTTTTGCAATTGCCATTTTTCTTTGAGATTTATTATATTGGATTATATTTCTTCATTCACAGATCGCACAATAACTACCGTAACCATAACATAATCCAATGCCATATTAATGTATGCCAGTTAATCATTATTATATGCCAAGTATCCATGCATTTATGTACAACTTATAACTATAATTTATAGATTACTACGTAAAAAAAAAGAAGATTTAAGAAAAAAAACAACAGAAACTTTTTTAATTAACAATCAATTTCTCAAGAACACCCACAACTTCCCCAACACTAGCTAAAAAATATTCTGCTTTACTACTTTTACTGCCAACCGTAGAAGTAATAATCTTTGGTTTAACAGATTGAGGTGAATTCGCAATAGTTAATGGGAATGGATACCCTCCCACAGAAGAACTTTCTCCTTGAGGTGTCATAATAGGAATGGGAGTAAATAATCTAGGAACACTTTCTCCTTTCCAAATATTATTAGATTCATTCTCTTTGTTCTCCCCTTCAGTATCAGCATGAGTAGTAGCACTAGTAGTGCTAGTAGTGGTAGTAGTAGTCGTCGTAGCCATTTCTTTTTCATTTTTCTTTAAATTATCCATTCGTAAACCACTAGGAGATGAGCCAGACAGTCCAGATTTAGATGATGATGAAGAATCATGGTATAATGGTACCACATCACTTCCTTCTACAATTAATGGTAACAATTTATCATTCTTTAAATTCTTTTTATCATGAGCATTAGATATTTTTAATCCACTTTTTCCCATAGCGGCTGCCACTTGAGCAGCTACAACAGCTCCTGTACCTAAAGGAGCATCTTTTAATCCAACTTCTAATCCAGATTCACCTCCAACTCGAACTCCTCCTCCACTTTCCACATCCACATGTTTACTACTTCCTCCAATCACATCTACAACTCCAAGGTATTCAAACATATATTCATCAGATCGATCATCTCCTACTGCAAAAATAAAATCCGCATCGGGATGAGCTGCTAATACATTACGTACAATAGTTCCTTTATTAACATTTCGTGGCATGACTAAAATAGATTTTTTCTTTGCAAGTGTATGAATAGGATAAAGAGATCCAACTGAATGTTCAATATGATTCATACATTCAGCGGCTTGCCATGATACAAAATGATAATCTGCATTACCAAAATGCCATACCATAGTAATATCACGACGTTCAATAAAAGATCCAGGAGTTCGATCTGTATAATAATCAAAAATGTCACCTACTTGCTTTCTCCATGACATATCTAAATCAGGCAACATCATTTCCCAATGATCTCTTTTAGGATGTTTTAAAAAACATCCATTTTCCGCACATATCCCTAATCCTTTAATAGCACTATACTCTTTTAAATCATCTTTTCTTCTACCACTCATCAAGTAAACAATATTTCGCTCATCTTGTACCAATTTTTCTAATAATTGAACTGTCGCAGAATTAGAAAGAGGTGGTACAACATGAGATTTATATTCAATGGTACCATCTTGATCAAGAAATAGTAATCGTTTAGAAGATTTCTTAAATTCTTTAACAACATCATCCGAAGATAAATGTGGAATATAAATAGAGTAACGATGTTGCATATCTTCATGAACTTTAACTAAATCCGATACAAAAGTATCAACATAATTTTGAGCTGTATTACTAGAGACATAACTATAAAGTTCCTTCCATCGACTAACTTTTTCATCTTCACTCATTATTAATGCTTCATGGATAGCCTCTGCAACTTCTCTTGTATCCCATGGATTAACTCTTAATGCAGCACCAAAACTTCCATAGGTTCCAGCAAATTCACTGATAATTAATGGACTACATTTTTCCTCTTGACAAACCACATATTCATGACTTGTTAAATTCATTTAATATCGAAAACTTGTAATTAAACATGCATCCGCAACAGTAAGAAGAGCAAGATATTGAGAAAAAGAAATATCTTGATGAAGATACACAACAGGAGAAAATTCAATAGTCGCAAATTTTGAATTAATTCTTGCCACAACATCTGATACTTGACATTCATTTTCATTTTGTTCAGTTGTAGATAAAGATACTTGAATCAAAACGACTTTTCCAATCCATTCAGGATGATCCGTTAAAAATCGTTCATAAGCCAACATTTTTTGTCGTAATCCTTTTACATAATCATTTTTATCTCTTCCAATTAAAATTTTCTTTCCAGCATATTTTTCACGTAATGCTTGAGTTAAATTTGCTACTTCAAAATGTCGACGTCGTTCATTTAATGCTATTAAATTAATTCCAATAGGAAAAATTCCAACAGAAACAACTGTATTTTCAAGTTGAATTCCATTAGGAGTACTTTCCACAGATAATAACCGAGTCGTAGTCATTAAAAAATGACGCATAAAAGAAGAAGTCTGAAACCCGATTAAATCCGATCCTAAAAGACCTAACAAAATTTGCTTCCTCACATGAATTGAACGGAAAATTTCAGAGGAAGGGAAAGGAATATGAAGAAAGAAACCAATAATAGCATCAGGAACTAGTTTTCTTAACATTTCTGGGACTAATGTAAGATGATAATCATTTATCCAGACTAATAACAAAGATCGAGAAATAGAAAGGAAAAGAGAGTGGTTAGACAATAACCAAAAGGAATTAAAACTGCTTCATTACAGTTCGAAGAACAAAGAATTAAAAGAAGATGAAGAAGGAAGAATAAAACAATAGAAAATTGAGAGGAATACCAATATCATTGGGACGAATCATTTCAGCAATAGCATTTGCAAATTTTTGATTCACTGCGACATAACTTTTCCATGCATGTTCTTCATAAGCTTGTCCTCTTGGGTACCCTGCAAGTTGATAATGAAATGGTTTCCACAAGACCTACAAAAATATGAGCGAGCAAAAACGATAAACTTTAGAGGGAAAAGAATTTACAAGGAAAAAAGGAAAAAAGAAGAGATCCATTAAAGCTTTACATTCTAAATTACCTGTTTACAGAATTGATTATAATGACCTTCCAATTCATCATCTGTTAAAAATACAGGTACACTATCATACTCATCAAATAATTTTGATTTTATTTTAGATTTTGTTTCATCATTATATTTTTGAGTTGAATTTCCAAGAGTGCCTACCCAAATTCTACGTTTCCATTTTCTTCCCCGATGAGCACGAGACAAAGTACCTGAAGAACCTGAATGAGGAGAATGAGGAGGAGAAGAAGATGGAGAGGATTCAATGGAATCACTACTTGATTTTGAAGCAAAAGAGTGATTAATTGGAGTTGGACCCATGACTAATCCAGACCTAAGTATTGGGGATTCATTTTGAGGACTTGCACGAGAGGAAGGAGGAGAAGGGATAATTGAATGAGATCCATTGAGTTGAGCATTATCATCTAATTTTTGCAAAGCCCTTCTAATACAAAAAAAATTGAAATAATGTGTATTTTTGAAATGAGAAGGAATATACGAATATTGAAAATGGGTGAGAAGAGAATACTATAAGAGATTTAAAAAATATAATAGTCTATTTACTCACCCTTTTAATCTTTCTTGATGCATGCGTGCTTCTTCAATGACACTCTCTTCTTTAATTTTTCTATCACGAAAAGTAGCAGCATCGGATAAATCATGAACGAATTGGTGAACACTTGAAATATCGATGGGGGATTCTAAGAGTTCGTCTTTTTTCAAGTATTTTTTCCCCATAACAGCCGCGTTAACAGCATTTTGTAAACCAATATTACCCAACGAACTTGGTTCTACTTTAATAATATCACCTCCTTCTTGAGGAAGTCTTATTTTTCTTGGTTCAGGGGAGAATAAAGAAGTAGAGTAAGCCGATGAACTTCTAGTATGACGTTTTTCTCTTTCAAAGTGGTAAGGTTGAGGAGTAGTATTATCAACTACGGAACAGTTGTAAGGTAAGAATAGAGTGGCGACAATAAGACGAGGAGAAGACGTCATCTTGAAGAAATAAAAAAAAAAATAAAAAATAAAAAGAGAGAGAGTTGGAATGGAGGGAAAATGTACAAATTTTTTTTGTTTTTTTTCAGTTTGTATTAACAACAAATTCCTTTGTTATTTATGTTTTTCCTCTTTACTTTCCTTTTCATATAAGTAAGGAAACCGGAATGTGTAAGGATTTCCAATTGCTCATAAGTGTAAAGCGTGAGGGGGAAAGGTACTTTAGAAGAAAAGAAAAGAAAAAGAGAAAGAAGAAATTTTAAAGAAAGAAAAAGAAAGAAAAGAAGTTCCGACAAGAATTTAATAAAAATAATTATAATTGATTTTTTAATTTAATAATAATTATTATGATATTGATTAAATTAATGACGCACATCTGATGACCATTACTTGTAGATATTGTGTTTGGATGTGTGTTATTAAAAATTCAATAATTATTTCACCTATTCCTATTGATTAAATATGATTAAATAAGATTTATTAATTTTTGAATTAATGGGGCAATATGTACAGAGAAGAAGGAAGGTAAAAGATGGATGGAAGAGATGTATTTGTTGGTTAATTTTGAGTTTCAGTTGGAATTGGGAGGAGTTCGATTAAAGAAATGAGTTAATTTAATGGAGGTGGGTATTGACTTAGGTTGATTGACTGATTCAGATGTACTATTACTATTATTATTGTTAGCTTTACGTTTGGTACCTCGTGTCCCTTCTGAATTTGATTTGGATTTGGACTTTGAATTAGAATTTGAATGAGAATTGAGAGTAGTATTGGTATTGTCATTAAGAATGGTAGACGGAGATGATTGACGTTGACGGATGGTTTGTCGATCTTGTTCATAGATTTTCATAGCTGCATGCCAATCCGAATGAATATCAATCTCTTCAATTGAAATAGATTTCTGACATTGATCACATAGGAAAGTAGATACAAAATCATGATTCACTTTTACATCTTCATCTACACCTTCTACTAATTCCTCTTCTTTTTCTTGTACTCTATCTTCTTGTAATTTATCGATCCCTGCTATTTCTTTTTCTATTTTGTTATTATCGATTTTCACATCAGTACCAAGATGATCTTTTATTGGAATAACATGAGAAATCCCAGTATCTGTTCCAGAAGATTGAGTAGAAACAGATTGAAAAAAATTAGTTATAGGTTTTTCGCCTCCATCTTTTTGAAATCCTCCTGTTGATAAACTCATTCGTATAACTGGATATTTAGCTTCGGATCGAAATAAATCTATGGCTCGATTCACTAAAATATCTGGTGATGTCATGGCTAATCGAGAAGGTACTGTAGTACTTTTTGTGACAGATTCATTTGGAGTACTAAAATGTAGCTACATATTATATTTATTAAAATATTTTTATTAGAAAAGAAAATTGTTGTTGATGAAGCAAATGTCATTAAAAAAGAGAGAGAGAGAGAGAGAGAAATAATGGATATTTTAGTACTTACGACAAGAGTTTTGGGCCATCGACTATTAATTTCATAATCGTCATGTAATCTAGTATATAATTCAGCAGATAATATACGAATCCAATGTAATCCTTGATCTAATGTTCGAAAAGGAGGTCGAAAAGATTTAGCTGCCATCATAGATTTAGCAATATTCCTTGAAAAAACTATTGAGTTATCAAATTTCGGTGTATTTATGGTTATTTATAATAAGAAGAAAAGAAAAGTTAATTTCCATTTAAAATATTTTCTGTAGTATAAAGATCTCGATAATGAAAAAAAAAGGAATTGGTTAGGAATATCCTTTTTTTCCCTCTCTCTCTCACCTTCTTCACGACAAATACCACGAGTGATATTGTATAACCAAAGTCCTGTTCCTTCACCAAATCGTTTCATAAGAAAATCCAAAGAATATTTCCATAAATCTCCTGCTGTAGTAACTTGTAATTCTGTTTCAATTTCATCTCCTAATTTCCCACCCAGACTTCTTATTTTTTGAAATGGTAAATCTTTCATAAAATTCATTGTAGCCGATAATACAATAACCGTTTGTTTATTGGGTTTATTCATGGCTGAACATAATTTGGATAATGTTTTATTATGAGATATCCCTAAATATAGAATACAAATGATAAATGATGTAAATTAGAAAAACAACCTTAAGAAAAACAAAAAGAAAAGGAAGGGCAAATGAAGAAATATGAACATATATAACAATATATAATGCAATGTATGTTCATTATAAGAATTAAAATTCACCTGTGGAACAAGTATAACCTAATTCTGTGAAAATAGCATCTCTAATTTGTTGTGATATTTGAGCTCCTATTTGTAATTGTAAATCTCCCCAACCTTTTGTTCTATACGTTTCTTTATTTTCTTGTTCTAGACTTTTTTGATCTTGATCTTGATGATCAGGAATAGTTGGTTTTCCAACTATAATACTAGAAGAATCCCAATATACATCTGGACCATGATCATCATAGGGTGGCATGGGAGGGGATTCTAATATTTTTTTATTCACTGCATCAGTGACATCAATATAAGCTTCATCAATTGAAGCTCTTTGAACATTAGGACTAAATCGTTGAAATATTTTAAATATTTTCATACTCGCCCTTCTGATAATGTTATAATGTTCGGAAAACAAGAAAGAAAGAAAGAGTGAGAGAAGAAAAAAAGCGAGGAAATAACAGTGAACATATGTGATTTCGTTATAAAAGAATAATTTCTTTTACTTCTTAAGGATAATTAATAGTAAAATAGGCATATAGAATCAAAAATCCTAAAAACAAAACAAAAATAAAAATCATTTACCTATAGGGTTCTAAACTCACTTTATGTGTGGAATGATGAGGATTAGGATGATATTGAGGTTCAATCTCTCCATTTGCATAAGTAGCTACATGAATTAATTTTACATTAGGACATTTAGATAATGCTTCAGAAGCCGTACAATGACGTTTTATTCCTACTTTTCGAGCTGCATAATTGACAGCAATTAAACCTTGCCATTGTTGAACACATAATGGTGTGTCAATTGGAATATTTAATCGTACATGTTCTACTTGACAATAAAACGCATCTAAAAAAAATAATAGAATGTGCTATATTAATAACAAGATTAACTTGTTGTTGTTATTGTGGTTGTTGGTGGGGGAAGGAGTAGGAGAATCTTACCTAAGTCAATATGTAAAATAACTCTATTCTTTTTTAAATATTGAGATATAATAGGTGCTAAATCATTTGATTCCTCCATGGATTGCAATAGTATTATTAAATTCTCTTATTTCTGAGGATTCGAGAATGATGAAACGGATGAAATGCGATAAAAATAGAATAGATGAGTCAAGAAAGACCTCAAGAATTTTTAACGCATTTGATGAAAAAAAAAACAACAAAAAACCGTAAAAAACTCAAAATTTTCTCTATATCATTATAAAACTTCTTCTCGGAATAGAAGGAGGAGGGAAAGAGAAAGTTGGGTAAAATGAAACACAGAAGAACAGAAACAGAAATGTATGAATGTGTTTTAAAAATTTAATACATTATTTTTGTATTAAAATTTTTAAACGAATTATGACAATAATTATTATGATAATACTTGAAATATGAGGATTATTCGAACTTTTTTTCTTCTTTCTCTTTTCCTGCAAAACGTTTTA
>Ga0157372_10007843_pt1 | contig 11343 bp, 6 predicted proteins | sample C55metaG_FD_115307 | JGI IMG/M metagenome (GOLD analysis project Ga0157372, IMG submission 115307) | Corn rhizosphere microbial communities from Kellogg Biological Station, Michigan, USA - C5-5 metaG | ecosystem: Host-associated > Plants > Roots > Rhizosphere > Soil | place: USA: Michigan...
AACCGCGCCATTGAGTTGGCCGGTGTCCTGCTGGGGGAAGAATCCCTTGGGAATTTTGTAGGCGGTGACGAAGTTGAGCGCGATGGTGAGCAGCAGCACCGTGAGCACCAGGCCGGAGTTGCCGAGCGCCCAGCGCAGGCTGCGGCGATAGATGGAGAGCAGCCAGGCAAAGAAGCGATCCAACGCCATATAGACCCGGCCGTGCTCCACGTCACGCTCATTCTTGAGCAGGTAGGCGCACATGGTGGGGGTGGTGGTCAGCGAGATCGCCATGGACACCACGATGGCGGTGGAGAGAGTGACGGCAAACTCGCGGAACAGGCGGCCGACGATGCCGCCCATCAAGAGCAGAGGGATAAAGACGGAGATCAGCGAAATCGTGATGGTGACCACGGTCGCCCCGATCTTCTTGGCGCCCTTCATTGCGGCGGCGAAGGGAGTCATTCCCGCTTCGATATGGCGGGAGATGTTCTCCATCACGACGATGGCGTCATCTACGACGAATCCGGTGGCGATGGTGAGCGCCATCAGCGAAAGATTATCGAGCGTGTAATCGAACAGGTACATCACGGCGAAGGTGCCGATGAGGGAGGTGGGAACCGCAATGGCCGGAATCAAGGTAGCGCGAGGCCTGCGCAGGTAGATAAAGACCACCACAATAACCAGGGCAATGGACAGCAACAGGGTTCCTTCCACAGTGTGGAGTGACGCCTGGATGGTGGTGGTGCGGTCCATCACCGTGGTCATGTCGATGCCCTGAGGGATGGAAGCTTTCAGCGACGGGATCTGCGCCTTGATGCGGTTGACGGTCTCGATGATGTTGGCGCCGGGCTGACGGAAGATGATCAAGTTAACGGCGCGTTTGCCGTTCAGGTATCCGCCGTTGCGGACGTCGGCCACCGAGTCGATGACCTCGGCTACGTCCTCGAGGCGCACGGTGGCGCCGTTGTGATACCCGACGATCAGCGGTCTGTAATCCGCGGCGTGGGATATCTGGCCATTAACGGAGATATTGAGGACCTGGTCGCCGTTGCGGATCTGGCCGCGGGCGAGGTTGGAGTTCTGCAGACTGAGCACGCCGCGCAGGTTCGACATGGTGAGGCCGTAGCTGGCGAGCTTGTTGGGATCGACCTCAACGCGAACAGAGGGTAGGGCTCCGCCGCCGGCGTTGGCCTGCCCGACGCCCTGAATCTGCGAAATCTTCTGTACAACAATGGTCGAGGCTATGTCGTACAGGCGGTCAGTGCCGTAGATGTCCGAGGTGAGGGCGATCAGCATGATCGGCGCATCGGCGGGGTTGACCTTGCGGTAGCTGGGGTTAGCGGGCAGGTTCGCAGGCAGATACGTACGGGCTGCGTTGATGGCAGCCTGGACGTCGCGCGCGGCGCCATCAATGTCGCGGCTGAGATCGAACTGGATGGTGACGTTGGTGGAGCCCAGGCCGCTGCTCGAGGTCATCTCCGAAACGCCGGCGATATGGCCAAGCTGGCGCTCCAGGGGCGTGGCCACGGAGGAAGCCATGATCTCGGCGCTAGCCCCGGGAAGCCCGCTGCGGATGGAGATGGTGGGAAAGTCCACCTGCGGCAGAGGAGCTACCGGCAATACCTGAAAGGCAATGAGGCCCGCGATCGCAATCGCCACCGTGAGCAGCGTGGTCGCTACTGGACGGTGGATGAATGGAGCGGAGATGTTCATGAGAGGACTGCCGGATGCGGCTGGTTTCCGGTGGGGGGCTGTGCGTGCTTACGCGAGAACCGCTGCGCGACATTGTCAAAGAAGATGTAGATGACGGGCGTCGTGTAGAGGGTCAGGATCTGGCTGAGCAGCAGTCCGCCGACCATGGCGATACCAAGCGGGCGGCGAAGCTCGGATCCGATGCCGGTGCCGAACGCCAGCGGAATACCGCCAAGCAGCGCCGCCATGGTTGTCATCATGATGGGCCGGAAGCGCAGCAGGCAGGCCTCGTAGATAGCATCGGTAGAGTTCTTGCCGTGTTCGCGCTCTGCTTCCAGCGCGAAATCGACCATCATGATGCCGTTCTTCTTAACGATCCCGATCAGCAGCACAATGCCGATAATTGCGACGACGCTGAGGTCCTGGCGGAAGAGGATCAGTGCGAGGAAGGCTCCCACGCCGGCCGAAGGGAGAGTAGAGAGAATCGTAATGGGATGTATAAAGCTCTCATACAAAACGCCGAGCACAATGTAGACGGTGACCAGTGCGGCAAGGATGAGCAGCGGCTCATTGGAGAGCGAGTTGCGGAAAGAGGCGGCGGTTCCCTGGAAGTCGGCCTGGATGCTGGCCGGCATATTCATCTCTTTTTGGATCTTGTCGATCTGCTCGATGGCGGTTCCGAGCGAGGCGTGCGGGGCCAGGTTGAAGGAGACGGTGACGGCCGGAAACTGTCCCTGATGAGTGATGGAAAGCGGCTCCGTAGTGGTCTCCAGGTGGGAGAACGCGGAGAGTGGGATAGGGTGGCTCGGCGCGCTGGAGGTGGTCCCCGCGGCGGCCAGACCGGAGGTTGTGGCCGTAATGACACGCGAAGGAGAGGCAAGCGTATTTGCTGAGGGCGTGTATAGGGTACTGGCGGTGAGCGCGTTCGAGCCCGCAGAGGTGGAACCGCGGCCCGAGGAGCTAGACGCGCCTGCCCCAGTGGTTCCCTGCGCGGCATTGGCCTGCAGGTAGATGTGGTCCAGCATGTCCGGGGTGAGGGTGAACTGCGGCTGCGCCTCCAGAATGACGTGATACTGATTCAGCTGCGTGTACATGGTGTTGATCTGACGCTGGCCGAAGGCGTCATACAACGTGTTGTCGATGGTGGTAGGCGCGATACCGAGCCGCGAGGCGGTGACGCGGTCGATCACCAGCTGAATCGCCAGGCCGCCGTTCTGCTGATCGGTCGCCACGTCTTCAAGGAAGGGCAACTGCTTGAGCCGGTCGACAAACCGGTTGGTCCACAGGTCGAGTTCGGCGCGATCAGGCGCCTCCAGCGTGTACTGATATTGCGTGGGACTGACGCGGTCGTCGACCGTGATGTTCTGAACCGGCTGCATGTAGAGCTGAATGCCGGGAATTTGTGCAAGCTTAGGGCTTAGCCTGCGGATCACATCGGCGGCGCTCAAATCGCGGTCTTCGATGGGCTTCAAGTTTATGGAGATGCGGCCGCTGTTCGGCGTGATATTAGTGCCATCGGCTCCGATGAAGGATGACACCGTATCAACGGCTGGATCTTGCAGAATGACCCGGGTGAGCTCCTGCTGCCGCTCCGACATGCCGTTCGTGCCGATCGTCGGAGGAGCCTGCGAAATGCCCTGAATGACGCCGGTGTCCTGAACCGGAAAGAAGCCTTTCGGAATAATGATGTAGAGAAAGACGGTGAGCAGCAGGGTCGCCACTGCAACCAGCAGCGTAATCCCCTGGTTGCGTAGAACGAATTTCAGTGTGCGCCCATAGAAGGCGATCATCGACTCGAACATGCGCTCCGAGGCTCGGTAGAATCTGCCCTGCTGCGCCTGCGGATTGTGCTTGAGAATGCGCGAGGCCATCATGGGCGTCAGCGTGAGCGACACGACGGCGGAGATGACGATGGTGACGGCGAGGGTAACGGCGAACTCTCGGAAGAGCCGGCCGACAACGTCTCCCATGAACAGCAGCGGGATGAGAACCGCGATCGGCGAGACGGTCAGCGAGACGATGGTGAAGCCGATCTGCTCGGCGCCTTTGAGCGCGGCCTGCATGGGCGAGTCGCCCTCTTCGAGGTAGCGCGAGATGTTCTCCACCATGACGATGGCGTCGTCGACGACGAAGCCGGTGGAGATGGTGAGCGCCATCAGCGAGAGATTGTCCAGGCTATAGCCCAGCGCGTACATGGCTCCGCAGGTGCCCACAATCGAGAGCGGTACGGCCACACTGGGGATGACGGTGGCATAGAGATTGCGCAGGAAGAGGAAGATGACCATCACCACGAGGCAGACGGTGAGCGCGAGCTCAAACTCGACGTCATGGATGGAGGCCTGGATGGGGATCGTCATGTCGGTGACGGTCCGGACGTCGATGCCCACCGGAAGCGTCGCCTTGAGCTGCGGCAGGAGCCGGTTGATGCTGTCGACGATCGTGATGGTATTGCCGCCGGGCTGTCTGCGCACATTGAGGACGATGGCCGGCTTGTCGTTGATCCAGGCAGCCTGCGAGCTGTTCTCGACGCCGTCCACGATGTTGGCGACATCGGTCAGCATCACCGGTGCGCCATTGCGGTAGGCGATCACCACCTGGCGATAATCCTTGCTGGTGACGAGCTGATCGTTCGAGTCGATCTGGTAGTCGTGGCGGGGCCCGTCGAAGTTGCCTTTAGCGGCATTGACGCTGGCGTTGCTGACGGCACTGCGCAGGTTCTCAAGATCGATGCCGTAGGAAGAGAGCGCCGTGGGATTCGCCTGAATGCGCACTGCCGGCTTTTGTCCGCCGCTGATGCTCACCAGGCCCACCCCGGCGAGCTGCGAGATCTTTGGCGCGAGCCGGGTGTCCACCAGGTCTTCGACCTGCGAGAGCGGAAGCGTGTTCGACGTAATCGCCAGAGTGAGGATCGGCGCGTCCGCCGGATTGGTTTTGCTATAGATGGGCGGCGCGGGTAAGTTGGCCGGCAAGAAGCTCTGCGCTGCATTGATGGCCGACTGGACCTCTTCTTCGGCAATGTCGATGTTCAAATTCAGATCGAACTGCAGCACGATGACTGAGTTGCCGGAGGCGCTCGACGAGGTCATCTGACTGAGGCCCTGCAACTGACCGCACTGGCGCTCGAGAGGCGCGGTGACGGTGGTCGCCATTACGTCCGGACTGGCACCCGGGTAGAACGTGACAATCTGGATGGTGGGGTAATCGACCTGCGGTAGCGCGGAAACAGGAAGCTGTGTGTACGCGACAATGCCGACAAGCATAATCGCCGCCATCAGCAGCGACGTGGCCACGGGACGCAGGATGAAAGGACGCGAAGGACTCAACGAGGGCCACTCCCGGCGCTGGAAGTATTTCCTCCATTGGACGAGTTGCCGCTGGCGCCGGTATGCGCGCTGTTCCCTCCTCCTGGCGCGTTGCCGTTATCTATCACGTTGCCGCCATTTCCATTGGGTCCGTTGCCATGAGCGTGCCCTGCCCCACGTTGTGGGGTGCTTCCATCGCCTCCTGCAGGATTCTGACGGCCGCGCCTCCCTCCTCCGCCATCCTGAGTGGAGGCGAGTGTGATCTGGGCGTTGTCCTGTAGCTTGTCAAATCCGCTGGTCGCCAGCACGTCTCCGGGATCAATGCCATCCACCTGGGCAACCAGGCCCTCAGTTACACCGACCGTCACCGGCCGCAAATGGGCGTGGTTGTTCTCGATGACGTAGACAAACGCCTGCTGTCCGTTGTGCTGGATGGCGTCGGTAGGGATCAGGGTCGCGTTCTGGATGGTATCGACCAGTAGCCGCGTATTGACGAATGCATTTGGAAAGAGCGCGGCGTCACCATTGGAGAACGAAGCGCGGGCCTTCACCGTTCCGGTCGTAGTATCCACCAGGTTGTCCAGACTGATGAGCGTGCCGCGCGCAATCAGCTTTTTATCGGTGCGGTCGTAGGCTTCCACCGCAAGCCTAGCCCCTCTCCGCGTGCGCGCCTGGATCTGGGCCAACGCATCTTCGGCGATCGTGAAGACCACGGTGATGGGCTGCAACTGCGTGACAACGGCGAGCACCGTTCCGCTGTTGGCCTGGACGACATTGCCGGGATCGACGACGCGCAGGCCGATACGCCCGGTGATGGGCGAAACGATGTGGCAGAACTGCACCTGGATCTCGTCTGCCTGCACGACTCCCTGATCGTTCTTCACCGTTCCTTTTGTCTGCTCCACGAGCTTTTCCTGGTCGTCAAGCTGCTGTCGCGGGATGGCGTTACGCGCCCAGGCCGCCTTATAGCGGTCCAGGTTCATTTCATTTTGGGCAAGAAGCCCTTCATCGCGCTGCAGGATGCCCTGTGCCTGCATCAGAGATGCGCGGTAAGGGCGGGAGTCGATCTCGACCAGAGGAGCACCCTTCTGCACCAGCTGGCCTTCGCGATAATGCACCTCGGTGATGATGCCGCTTACCTGGCTGGTGATGGAGGAGGTATAGACCGGGGTAACTGTCCCGATTGCGTCGATGTAGACGCCAATGCTGCCGCGCCGTGCGGTATCGCTGGTGATGGGGACAACACCACCTACTCCCCCTCCGCGTCGGCCGCCTCCGCCGGCTGCCTTCTGCGTGGTGTCACGGTGGCGCATTACCAGAAAAAATCCGGCGGCAAAAAACGCAAGCACCACGAGCCATACCAGCACGCGTACTCCTGTGCTTTTTGACGTCCTGGGCTGGTTTGATTCAGGAAGCTGGTGATCGGGGCCAATCACCGGCTGCTGGGTCGGATCAGGTACCAACGAAATCTCCTGTCCAAGTACCGAGGGGAAAATAGGATCCCCCGTTACTGGTCTTGTCCTTGTTGACGAATCACCCCCGTTCACAAGTTGCAGTCTGCGGATGTGTTCATCGTGCTTTGGGTAGGCTCTGTGGCGGCTATAGGCTATGGTATCTCAAACACGGTGCGCAGGAGGCTGCGGGAGAGCCCTTGAATTCAGCCTTGTTTATCGATTCATTGGGCTGGTTTGCCGGCTACTCGGATTAGACGTTCCGCGTGGTGCCGCCGTAGTTCGTGAAGGGGGTAAAAGGTTCCCCGCCATACCACCCCGCCACGAATCGACGTCACCAACGTGGACCGCAGCATGGCATAGATGACGAGCACAGCTCCCACCGGCATGGAAAGGGCGTACCAGGGGCTGATCCTGCTGACTCGGCCGCAGAGAACATAGAGTCCGGCGGCCGCAGCCCAACCCAGCAAGCTAGGCAATCGGGCATCGCGCACCCCCAGAAGCAATGCAGGGCCGAGGCACAGGATCCCTGTAGCCAGCGTCGCCGCGAGCATCAGGCCGAGCCGGTATTCGAACACTGCGAAGAAGTTTTTCGTCATTCCACCAACGATTCCAGCTATTCCCGCGGCCCAGTGCACCGAAACCAGTCCCGGGGCGATGGCGACGCGCTGCCGGAAGCCTGCCCGCTTGAGCATCCGGCCCAGCGTCAGGTCCTCGAGTACCTCCAGCCGGAGCGCCTCAAAGCCTCCGGCCTGTTGGTACACCTCGGTCCGAATCAGGTTGAAGGCGCCCACGCCGATCGCATCGCGCTTGGCGGCTGGATCCGCGATCCGCCAGTTGCGGACGGCCCAGACACTGAGGACCTGAAGAAATGCGAGCATCACGGCCTCGCCCCCGGTCTTCGCCAGCGTCGTGGGCAGAGTGACGAAGTGGTCGGCCCGCGCGCGCGTTACCGCTACCAGAGATCGCCGCAATGCATCGGACGAAAAGTGGACATCGGCGTCAGTGAATAGCAGGTATTCGGGGGCGAAGTTCTCAATGGCTTCGCGAGCGGCAAGGGCCATGGCGTAGGTCTTGCCCAACCAGCCGGCGGGCAGCTCGGTCACGTGCAGCACTCTCAGCTTTACGGTCTGACCGAGCCCCGCAGGCTCGTTCGAAGGTTCTGCGGCGAGCTGATCGAGGATCGTTCCGGTCGCATCAGTGGAGCGGTCGTCCACCGCGATGACCCGTAGATTGGGGTAGTCTTGCTCCAGCAGCGAGGTGATCGAGAACCGAACGCTGGCGCCTTCGTTGCGTGCCGGCACGATCACCACGAGCCGGGGATTTCCCTCCGGATGAGCATCGAACTCGGGAGTGGTCAAATTCGGGACACGCCCGGATCCCAGGAGCGCTTCTCCAAGTCTCACCAGCCATGCCGCGGCGATCAACCACGCCAGCATAGGGAGGATTTTCGGAAGCAGGTGCATCGGGATCAGGGTCTCATGTTCCGAGCGGGGACTCGGCCGCGGCAGGCTTCAGCACTCTGCCGGCGCGTCCGCCCCGGAAAAGGAGTATGGCCGCAAGCACCATGGTGACGAGGGTACATCCCAGGCCCATGGCCAGATTACTCCGATCACTTACAACCCCGATCAGCCATGGCGAGGGCGTATCGCCGAGAGCGTGGATCAGGAATAGCTCCACCGCAATCGCGGTCGCCCGTACCGACGCAGGGACGGAGTTTACGATGGCTGCGTTCAGCGGGCCAGTCCCCAGGAAAATGCAGAACATGGCGACGCCCAGGGCAGGCAGCATGGTGGCGCGGGGTCCGAAGAAGCACAGCACGCCGAAGGGCACGGCGAGCAAAGCCGACCAGGCTGAAACCAGGTAGAGCGCCTTCGAGTTCCGCTGCATCCAGAGCTGCGCCAACCAGCCCCCGGCGGCGGTTCCGCCGAGACCCGTGGCCGCCGTGACTCCGCCCAGCGTGACGCCAACCGTCGCGGGGGAAAAGCCGGAGCGCTGCAGGAAGGCCGGCATCCAGGCGGAAATGCCTCCGAGCGAGAACGTCACCGCGGCCATTCCAAGGGTCGCGTAGAGGTATGGAGGATTGCGGGCGAGAGACAACGCCCTCTGGAACAGCGACCTGCGGTCGGCGTCCGGTTCCTCATGGTTCTCCGACGCACCGCGTTCCGGTTCGCGCACCAGCAGCAAGACCAGGACCGCAATCAGAAATCCGGGGACAGCCGATATATAGAACGGCTCTCTCCATCCCCACTTTGCTCCGGCCAGCTCGGCGACTAGATAACCGAGCGCGGCTCCAACCGGAATCGCCATATAGAAGATGGTGAGAACGCGATTTCTTTGTTCCTTCGGATAAAAATCCGACAACAAGGCGGGGGCAAACACCCCCAGACTGGCCTCGCCCAAACCTAGTACTGTGTGCCGCATCAAAAGAGAGTCGAAACTATGCACCGTTCCTGTGACGATATTTACGACCGAAATCAGCAGCGCGGAGGCGACGATAAGAGGCTTTCGGGGGACCAGATCGCCAACCCAGCCGGTCAGCGGAGCAGCCAACATGTAGGCGAAGAAAAACCAGAAGGTGAGTGAGCCAATGGCGGCGTCGGAAACGTGGAACTCGCCCTTGATTTGCTCCTGCACGCCGGGCAGGATGTATCGGTCTATGTAATTGACAAAATTGAGACATGTAAGCAACACGAGAGCTGTAGTGGCCCCCGCCGGAGAAGCCCAACGCTGACCCTCCCGCCTCATGCCGCAGCGCAATCGTCGGAGAAGGTTGTGCCACCGGCGGCAGAGGGGCTAGCTAAAAAGACAACGGGAATTTTCATTCTGAGCAACACCGAGGCAACCCTGCTGTCCATAGTTGGTGTCTCACGTTTCAATAGTGCGAAAAACATTCTCGCACGTTGAACACCTTTTTTACCTGGAGACCCCCTATGCTAAAGCGCCTTGCCGCACTCACTGTCTTGGCAGTTGGCAGCGTAACTACTGCCCATGCCGCCTCAGTATCCGGATACTTTTCTGCTACAGGCACCGATCAATTCACGACAAACACAATTCAGTTCTTCTCCTCGCAGATCAATGGTGCATTGGGCGGGGACTTCGCAACCTATCTCAGCCAGGGAACGGCGATCAACTTCCTGTCTGGCGCACTTCCCTACACACAGGGCACCAACAACCTGCCCCCAAATCCGCCGTTTACCAGCGGCTTCGTTCCCCTTTTCACGATCAATGGCTCGGGTGGTGAGGTCTTCACGTTCGATATGACCAACTACTCTGCTACCTACATCACGAACAACACCCTCGGCTGCGGCTCCGGCAGCACCTGCCTGAACGCGAGTGGATCCGGATTCTTCACCGCCTCCGGTCCTCTCTCCGGCACCTCCGGACCTGCGACCTTCACGTTCACCTCGCAGTATGCGCCTGGTCAGGCGGTCGCAACTCTGACCTCCTTCTCGGCATCTTCTTCCGCCCTGGCAGCAACTCCTGAGCCGGCTTCGCTCGCCCTCGTGGGCAGCGGTCTACTCGGAGTCGTTGCACTGGCACGCCGCAAGTTCACGGTCTAACGGAACAACGCACGAGCAATACGAAAGGGAGCCTTCGGGCTCCCTTTCGTATTTAAATCGGTGCTTTGCCAATACCGTTCTACCACTGCAGCAGAAGCAGTTCGGAACAGAACGCCGGCCCCATGGCGCCCATCATGCTGTAGCAGCCTGGGCTGCCCGGCTTATTATGCAGGAAATCCTGCATGACGGTCAGCACCGACGCGGAGGACAAATTCCCTCGCTGCCGAAGGCTGTTATAAGAAGACTCCAGTGCGTTGGGAGGTAACTCCAGCGCAGCTTCCATGGCCTGCAGAACCTTCGGGCCGCCACTGTGGAAGATGTAGCTGCAGATGTTTGACATGGTCAGATTGTTGTCCTCGAGAAAGGCCTCAGCCGTACTGCGCAATTCGCTTCGAACCAGCTGAGGAACGTCCGCCGACAGCACGATGTTGAAGCCGGTGTGATTGATCTTCCAGCCCATGAGGTGTTCGGTATCGGGATAGAAGGTCGAACGGGTATCCACGATTCTGGGACAAGGATTTTTCGTGCTGCGCGGGCGCTTCGCGAGCTCCGTGTCCTCGCCTGCGATCACAACCGCGGCGGCGCCATCCCCGAAGAGCCCGCTGGCCACAATGTGTGCCATGGAAGCATCGTCGCGTTGCCAGGTGAGTGAGCAGAGCTCAACGGCGAGCAGGATTGCGTACTGCTTGGGATAGGCGCGCACATAGTCCGCCGCACGCGCGATACCCGCCGCGCCGGCGACGCAGCCCAGGCCAAAGATCGGCGTGCGTTTGACGTCACGCGGGAAGTTCATGATGTTCGCGAGCCGCGCATCGATGCTCGGGCAGGCGATTCCCGTTACGGAGGTGAAAAATATGGCCGAGATATCACCTGGAGCGAGGCCCACTTGACCAAGAGCACTCTCGATAGCCTTTTGGCCAAGCTCAAGCGACCCTTTGATCCAGAGATCGTTGGCCGAGCCGAAGCTGTTCAGAGTTCCGAACGATTCAAGTGGGTACACGAAATGGCGGTATTCGACGCCGCAGTTGGCGTGGAGTCTGTCCATAATGGCCGGGGATGGCAGGGTGTCCTGCATCCGATCTTTCAGAGCCTCAGTAATGACAGCCTGTGGGTACCGGTGCGGGGGAAAGGCTGTGCCTACAGATGCAATGCGCATGGATCGAAAAACCTCGTCACAGGAGTTTGCAGAAAGCCATTGCTGACGAGTGATCGTCATCAGCCTGTCTATTCAGTTGTCGGCAGGAATGATGCAAACCTGTGGTCGTGCGAGGCGTTCGAGCTGCCTCAAGCACACAGGTGGAAGCCCCAGTGGGCGATGACTCAAGTATAGACCAGTCGCTCTCCTGGAAAAGC